>MDTE01059894.1_pt1 | contig 14449 bp, 18 predicted proteins | sample 811231 | NCBI WGS metagenome assembly MDTE01 (sample SAMN05326651, study PRJNA326480) | marine metagenome | isolation source: seawater | place: Indian Ocean: Red Sea | collected 2010 | reverse complement strand
GTTTCGGTGCGTGCGTATCTCCCTTTGTTCGCGGTCGGTTCAAAAGTCTTCGTCCATAGAAAACCGCTGTTGGACACTTCCAAGGGAAGCTCCGTCCATGACACCGGACTTTTGGTATTCACCAACTCGCTTCTCAAAGAAGTTGGTCTTTCCTTGCATGGAAATCATTTCCATCCATGGGAATGGGTTACCAACATCGTACAATTTTGATGCTCCAAGTGAGATCAAAAGTCGATCGGCAACAAATTGAATGTATTGCTTCATAAGATCCTCGTTCATTCCAATGAGATTTACCGGAAGTGCGCTTGTGACAAACTCAATTTCGATTTCAACTGCTTCAGCCACAATACGATGGATAACATTCTCAGGCGTAGGTCGCTCGAGTTTGCTGTGCAACAAACAGGCAAAATCACAATGCAATCCTTCATCTCGACTGATTAATTCATTTGAGAAGGTGAGCCCAGGCATGAGACCACGCTTCTTGAGCCAGAAGATAGCACAGAACGAACCAGAAAAGAAGATGCCTTCAACAGCTGCGAAAGCAACCAGTCGTTCAGCAAACGAACCTCTCTTTCGTGATAGCCATCGAAGCGCCCAATCGCCTTTCCGCTTAACAGAAGGTACAGTTTCTAGAGCCTTGAAAAGATGATTCTTTTCATTCGAATCTTTGATGTAAGTGTCAATGAGAAGCGAGTAGGTCTCTGCGTGAATGTTTTCCATCATGATTTGGAAACCATAGAATGCTCGAGCTTCTGCCCAACAAACTTCGTTCGAAAAATTCACAACGAGATTTTCGTTGACGATACCATCACTCGCAGCAAAGAATGCAAGAACGTGCTTGAGGAAATGTTGTTCATCCTTGTTGAGTTGTTCCCAGTCTTTCATATCTTCAGCAAGGTCAATTTCTTCTGCAGTCCAGAACGAGGCTGCATGTTGCTTGTACATGGCCCAAATATCATCATGCTCAATTGGGAACAAAACAAAACGATCCAAGTTTTCTTGGAGCATTGGCTCGATGTGTTCGCGCGATAAATCAATTTCAATTCCGTCATCTTTTCGGTTGTGCTCGATTACCATATTGTCACCTTCCACCAATGCGCTGGAGTTTGTCCTCCATCCGAGATGGCACATAAATATGTGCATGCTTTCAACAGATAAAGTCGTGTTTTGAAAGGTGGTTTCAACGAGGGACTGCGAAGGATTTTTCGTTTTTCAGACCGATTTGTATAAGTACCGATTTTTGAAAAAAATATTGTGATATTTTTTCCCCGGAATATACCCTGATTTCCACTGGAGTAAAAACAAAGACTCCATGAACCACCGAGAAGAGGCAAAACCATGCGAAATGAGATTCAAGTCAAATTTGCCAAACTGCATGATGAAGCGTGTCTTCCAACTCAAGGAAGTGCACAAGCTGCAGGATGGGATTTGTATGCACTCAAAGAAACGACGGTGAAAAAAGGTGCATCGGTCATGATTCCTACTGGGCTTGCTTGTGCGATACCTGAGGGATGGGAAGGACAAATTCGATGTCGATCTTCACTTGGCAAAAAAGGCATGATTCTGCCAAACGGTGTTGGGACAATCGATTCTGATTATCGTGGTGAACTCAAAGTACTCGCTACGTGGATCGGAGAAGGAGATTCTTTCACTGTCGGTAAAGGAGAGAGGGTTGCTCAAATGTTGTTTGCACCAGTTCCTTTGGTTCACATCCAAGAAGTTGCGCTCAATGATTTGGACTCGACAGAACGAGGCGAGGGTGGATTTGGTTCATCTGGACAATATTGAGGATCGAACATGCCATCCGTTGACATTCGAATTTTGGGCATCGTGGAATACACCGATGCATTGGAGTTAATGTCAACGTTACAACAACAACGAATCAATGATGAAATTCCAGATACAATCCTCTTTTTAGAACATCCAGAAATTGTAACGGTTGGACCTCGAGCCCGCAACGACGGAATTGTACCACCTTCTGACTACAGGAGCCATCCGGTCGACCGTGGAGGAGGATTAACATGGCATGGGCCGGGCCAATTGGTCGTGTATCCAATCATCCACTGGAACAAAGAGGATGAAAAATCCGTGACCGATATTATTTCCAAGATCGAAACGTGGGTAATTGCTGCTTTAGAGACTCTTGGTATACGCGGATACCGGGATGAGCGAATGCAAGGTGTTTGGGTGGATGGTAAGAAAATTTGCAGCATTGGCCTTTCGTTCCTTCGATGGGTTAGTCGGCATGGATTCACGATCAATTATGACACACCCAAAGGAAGAGTGGAAAATCTTGCTGGATGTGGACTCGAAGAATCGACAACAACGTCCCTCAATAAATTAGCTTACACGATAACTGAAGGTGCACTCAAAGATGCATTAATGAATACATGCGAATTTGTATTGGATCGAAAATTAGCATGAGGAAACAAACAAGTGCATATATGAGAACGATTCCAAATTAAATCATGGGCGAAGTTGTTCTTGGCATATCTGGCGCCAGTGGAGCTATCTATGGCGTACGCCTTGCACACGCCCTGAACGACCTGGGAGTCAAAATTCGGCTTGTCGTTAGTGATTCGGGACGGATTACACTCAAGCATGAGTGCGATACAACACCTGAAGAGCTGGCTAATCAAACGGATGCAATTCTCGAAGAACAAGCCAATATTGGTGCGAAATCTGCTTCTGGTTCTGCACCAATCGATGCTGTCGTTATCTGTCCGTGTTCTGGTACAACACTTGGAAAACTTGCAGCAGGAATCGGAGACAACCTCATCACACGTTCAGGTATTGTCGCTATGAAAGAACGACGAACGTTGATTATTGTACCTCGTGAAGCCCCGTATGCTACCGTACATCTCGAAAACATGGCCAAACTTTCTGGCTGGGGCACTGTCGTCATTCCCGCCTCGCCGGGTTTCTACAATCATCCAACATCAATTGATGACATGGTTGATTTCGTCGTTGCACGAATCCTCGACCAAATAGGACTCAAGCACAACATCGGGAAACGGTGGACGGGTGAAGAACTCGATGAATGAGATGCATTGAGCCAACGGGTTCAAATGACCAAGCCGTTTGTTTGTAACCATGAGCATCGGCAGTTCGCTCGATTCATTGACGGTTAACGAACTGAAATTGATGCTCGAAGAACGCGGACTCTCAAAGTCTGGGAAAAAAGCAGAACTGATTGAGAGACTCAATACTTCTGAGGAGAGCAAAGTCATTGAATTGAGTTCTTCAGTGTGGACGAGAAATGTTGTTGGCCAGTTCAACGTCGCTCAAGTTACAGGATCTGTTGCTGCAGTTCTTCTCTTAATGGTCGTGGTTTTCAATCCCTCCATTCTCGGATTTGGCGAGGATGAACCGATTTACGAGCCAATTGGGTTTGATGCAAACCAAACGCGTTGGTATGCTCAGGAATTGGTCAATCTTGGCCACCCTGAATGGGAGGGTAGGATGTCAGGAAGTCCCGAAGAGGCTGCTGCTGCACAGATGATTCTCGATAATCTAACTGAAATGGGATACTCGCCTCAATTAAACACGTACCCAGTTCCAATGTTTGCCATCAATAGCGCACCGATTATTTCCATGTGTATACCTCCAGCAGGAGGATTTTTTGGCGGGCCCGTCACAGGTGCATCTTGCAACAGCGGCATCGGTGGCCAGATCACCACATTTGAGCATCGAACCGATTTTGTCCTTCAGGGATATTCTGGTTCTGCTGATATCCAGTTTGGTCAAGAAATGGAACTGATTGATCTCGATGATGGAACCATCGATGCGCTCTGGACAGATGCATCCGGAAAAGTTGGAATTGTACGCGGAGGTAACAGTATTGATGGAAACACGGGAATCTACATCAAAGCTGCGGAGAATGGATTGGCTGCCATCTTACGCATCAACAATCAATCAAACTGTGGACAAATTGTCGCAGACGATTGCATCCCAATATTCAAATCAATTCGCGTTGATGATATGAAGGCAGCAAACAGTGGTTCGATTCCCGAAAATATTCCGTTCATTGCAGTATCCAACAATACTGGAAATCAAATGCTTGAATTGGCCTCACAGGGTGCGTTTTTGCGTCTGTTTTCTGACGTTGACAATGCAGGTGACCTCTCAGTAAGTGTACCTTGTGGCACGCTCTATGGAAAGAGTGAGGACCTCATCATTGTTGGAGCGCATCACGATACGGTCTATCATGCGCAAGGTGCAGTCGACGATTCGTCTGGAACTGCAAGTGTTCTCGAAATGGCTCGTCAGATAGCCCTTATCGCCAACCAGAGTGGAACGCCTGAATACACACTCCGATTTTGCACCTGGGGAGGCGAAGAGGAGGGTCTGTGGGGCAGCAAAGCGTATGTGGGTGCTAATGGGAATGAACTCGCCCGAAATCTCCGTCTCTACATCAATCTTGACATGAACCATGTCGACATTGACACCGCGAACCGAGGAAACAGTCTTCGGTTCTTTTCCAATTCAGAAAAAGACATCCATGCGATGGAAGAGATTCTCGATGTTCTCGAGGACGAACGACCTGATCTTTTCCCAAAATATTCAGTTTCGACCGGGTTGTATAAGGGCGCACAAGGTGAACCCGATGGAATGCCTTACAACTCAGACCATGGTCCGTTTGTCTATGATCTACCAGACGGTGTTACTGGTAACGCATTGGTGTGTTATGGGTCCGGTTCTTGGGAATATCATACCTATGCAGACACCATGGATCGATTCAATGAGGAATCGTTGGGAGTGTCTGTTATTGCATATGGAACGTACATCCGCCACCTCGCTTGGCCCGTTTTTGAGTAAGCGTTGAGTTCAAGAAGGCGACGTGAGTGGACAGACCATGGTAAAACCAAGCGCACATGCATCGCACATTTTGGTTGCTTCCAAATCGGAAGCGGTGCAAATCTCTGAAAAGATTGGTAAACTCAAGGATTTTGAAAAACTCGCTCGAAAGAAATCCACCTGCCCATCCTCTCAACGTGGAGGAGACCTCGGATGGTTTCGCAAAGGAAACATGGTTCGTGAATTTGAGGAAGCTGTCTGGAGCACCCCTCTTAAGACGGTCTCAACACCGATTAAGACCCAATTTGGGTATCACCTCATTTGGGTTCATGAACGCGATGAGGAGTGAGTAGCATGCCCATCTCAGTTGGCTTGAATGACTACGTTGTTCATGGTGTGCACGGATTCTACGATGAAGAGCATCAAGCATCTCAACCGTTCAATATTTCAATCAGAGTCGATCTTTCCAGTACAATTGAAGATGGAGACATTGCTACCACTGTCGATTATGCACAACTCCAACAAGCCATCGATGCTGTTGTGCTCAATTCCAAGCCAATTCGTTTGTTGGAATCGATGGCACAACGAATTTGTGAATTAATTCAAACTTCTGAGAACGTTGAAACTGTATTCATACGAATCGAAAAACCAGAAGCGCCACTTCCTCATCCAGGTGGATTGCCTTTCATCGAATACACTTGGAATCGTTGATTTGCCTTATCTCAAATGGGAGGATTCAAAGGGCTTAGCCCCTAAGACCTTCCATGGATTCACCTAGCCGAGTGTATGTTCCTTCGGTTCTTGAAGCAGATGGAACCGCTATTGGCATGGGATGTTTCAGCACTGAACAAATCGCTTGGGAAGTCATGAAAACTTTCCTTGGAAAGAGTGAGCAAATGAATCTTGAACAAGCAACCATAATCGCTTGGGATGTTGATGTTGTGGGTGAAGATGGAATGACAGTTCTGACCAAACTTGAAGGGAAGATTTGCCCTGTTTGCCAACGAAGAACCTTCTGGGTTGACCTTGAACATCTCTCAGCCTTGTGTTATGGATCTCAATGCTCTGCCTGGATTGAGCAAAGTACAGTTGATCCTGAAATCATTGATTGTGGTTGGCCTCCTCTCAGATTTTTGAAACAAGTCAAAGAGATTGAAGAAGCATACAATGAATTGCGCACGATTGGAGCTGATGTCCTCGCATCGATTGATGAACATCCAGATACAGTAACCCAAACAATCTATGATTCAACGCATCATTCGACTGAATAATCACATCTCTTCGATTGGAATAATCCCCAACCCTTCAAGTCCAGTCCGCATAAGTTTCCGAGCCAATTCGCTTATTGCAAAAGCAAATCCATCAACTTCATTTTGTTGAACAACTGGGCAATCCCGATAGAATCCATTGTATGCATTTGCGAGGTCCAACATGTGTAACGCAAAGAGATGTGCTTTTTGTTCACGAACCGAACGCTCAAGCACATCGTTATGGATGCACATTAGTCGTAATAATTCGATCAAACCTTCAGGCATCGCATCAATGGAAGGTGTCTCGATGGAGGTTGCAGTCAACGAATGAGCACGTTTCGCAATCGAGCAAGCACGAGTATGCGCGTACATGATGAACGGAGCAGAACCTGCCTCAAAGGCAAGGGCTTCTTCCCATCGGAAGGTAAATCCTTTTTCTGGACTGACCTTGATAATGTTGAACCGAACCGCTGCCGTACCAACGGCTTCTGCAATGGATGCTACTTTTTGCTCATCGTATTCGGGTCGTAATTCACGCACAACTGCAGAGGCTTGAGCATGCGCCTCCTCCAAAAGGTCATCCATGAAGACAACATTGCCTTGTCTTGTGCTCATCTTGCCTTCTGGAAGTTTGATGAACGAATAGAACAACACTTCAGGTCGCTCTTGCCCAAGTTCTTCTAAGGTAAGTCCAACTTGCTTTGCTTGCAGTTTGTGGTCTTCTCCAAGGACGTTGACAAGACGAGTTGATTGCTTCCATTTCCACATATGATAGGCAACATCCCGAGTTGCGTAAAGACTCGATCCATCTCCTCTTCTATAGAAGAATTCAGTCTTCCCTTTGAGACCTCGTTGACCAAGATCGAGATATCCTGCACCATTATCCGCAGTACCTGCAATATCCAGACCATCAAGCTGTTCCATAAGTTTGGCAACAGTTCCATCTACAACAAATGTTGATTCTTTTGTAAACGTATCATAGGATATTCCAAGACGGGAAAGTGTAGCAAGCATTCCATCAAGAACAGGCGTGTATGCGGATTCAAAGGATTCCAAAACGCCGACATCACCATGCTCGCTTGCATGAACCAATGATCCAATTTCCTGCTCAATTTCTGCTTTCCTTCCATCATCGGCATCTTTTCGCAAGATTTGAGCAGCTTGATACCATCGAACGCGTTGATGATCTGCTTTGTCCAGCCATCGTTTGGAAGGCGGTTCTCGTTCAGACAGAAGTTCGTTTACTTCAACCTCTGCAAGATTCTCAAGTGCCCATGCAAGAACACCTACCTGTTTGCCCATATCATCAACATAGTACTCTGCACGTACATCGTCTCCGTGGAGGCGATGCAAGCGAACGAGCGTATCACCCAGAATAGCATTTCGAGCGCGTCCGACATGAAACGGTCCATTCGGATTTGCAGATGTGTGTTCAATGAGCACTTTATCCCCTGTTTTTCCTGAATTCGTCAATGCTGAACCCACATAGATTTCATTGGAAAGAACGACATTTGCCAACCATTGTGGATTGGCTTTGAAATTCAAATATCCGTTGACAGAAGTGACACTAAGTAAAGCATCAATGCTTGGAAAGGAGGCTGCGAGTTCATCAGCAATCGCTGTTGGAGCCATTTTCAGTATCGAGGCGAACGGAAAACAAGGCAATGTCAAATCACCTTGGGTTGATTCTCGACTTGGCTGAAGCATCGACTCCCATTGCTCTTTGTCGACGCCTTTGCTGGAAAGCAAACTTTCGAGATGTGGCGTGATTATGGATTGGAGTAATTTCAATTCAACACCTCACATTATTGGATATCGGAGTATCGCAGCAAGACCGCCAAACCCATGCGCAAGCTGAGCCCCTTCTTCTGTATCGATTGAAATAAATGCGATTTCACTTTTTGATTTGGCTGCCAATTCACTGAGAACATCGATCAATGATATATTGGATACCTCAGTATGTGAGTCATTACTTGCATCACAGGAAGGACACCTCGGAAGTTCCTCAGTTCGCGAGATTGAGGCAGCCCAATTGTGCCCACAAGCACCACATTCTATTTCCACAGAATTCTTCCGCATACTTTCCGAAATGAGAAGTGTATCGACCGCCCCTTGTTCAAGTGCTTGACGTAGCATCATCTCACCGTATGTTGCTCTTGGTTGTGGTTTGATCAATTCAGCCAGAAATCGGTTCATGACTTGCCGCTCTGCATCCAGTTCAATTTCACCCATCAAAGCACCTGCATTGTCAACAAGTTCACGCACGCCAGATTCATTCGAATAGCCTACATCGAAGTGTGTCTTTGCTATTTTCTTGGCAATTTCGTGATGGAAGTAATCGTTGCGCACAACGTAGTCCTTGGTCGCCCCTGGCCCTCCAATGATGATTGCCTGTATGTTCTCAAGGTTGGGCAACCAATAGGAACAGGCATGTTCAGTAGCCCGCTTGAAGAAATTGTGAGCTGCTTCCTCAATCAATCGTTCAAAACGTTGTGCTGATTGACCACCTTGGCGGTGTTTCCCCATAATGTTGGAGACCAGGTGCTCTTGGACATGAATTCTCTTTCCTGATGCTATACCGTATGCTGCCTCTGAACGGTCAATAACAAACAAACCGTAGGAACGCTTGTCGACAAGCATGTCCTCTAGTTGAGTCAATTCAAACGTTGAATCGCAACGATACCGAAAGGAAAGCAACTCTTGAGGAGGATCGTCGATGACAACTGTCGTTTGCCGAGTTTTGTTGTTGCCAACGATGATTGCACCAGTAAACAAAGCGATTCCACGCTCCCCAGCAGTTTTGAATCGAGAGAGAGATGAAAGAGCAGATTCAATAGCACCCTGTACATTTTTCCGAGTGGATTTGGATTTAATGTTCGCTGCTTGACCGTGTTCATTCTGAAGCAAGGAGCGAGCGTCACTGATTTGCCTATCCGGCGGAATGATAACAGTAACCAGCTCAGTTCCAAAACCCTTCATTTCGCGAAGGTCTTCTAATGCAAGTTTGAGGCGAAGTCGTCGCGTTGCGAGTTCACCATCGTCTGACACCTCTAGACCCCCTATCCTTTGGGGTCGAATCGAGGGTTTTCAACCCTCGCCTTGGATTTGATAGGACAAGCCATAAGAAACGCCTTGCCGAGGCGTTTCCATGGTCGCACCTGCTATCGTTGCACTCGGAGGCTCACTCCTCTATGGTGACCATGATGTCAAAACATGGCTTGGCCAACTTCGACAAACAATCGTTCACCTCGAAGGTAACGGTCGGAAAATAGGGCTCGTGGTTGGAGGAGGAAAACCAGCCCGTGAGGGGATTCAATTAGCTGAACACCTTATATCAGACCGGTATAAACTCGATGAGATTGGTATTGCTGCAACACGCTTGAATGCAACAGTATTGCAAACCATGCTCGCAGAAATAGGGTGTAATGTTTCCAACGTTGTACCAACAACAACCAATGACGCTGCTGAGTTGTTTGAAAGGTTCAACATTGTGGTTATGGGTGGAACAAAACCGGGCCACACTACCGATGCAGTAAGCGTTGCTTTTGCAAGAGATGCTGGTGCTGCTCACGTAATTATTGCAACCAATGTATCTCACGTTTATTCAGCAGATCCCCGAAAAAACGATGATGCTGAACCTATTGAAACTCTTACACTTACAGAACTCCAACAGATAACAGGTAAAGAAGCGCTAGGTCCTGGCGAGAGTGCAGCCGTCGATCCAATCGCCGTCAACTGGGCCATCGATTGTGGATTGAGAATCGGCGTTCTCGATGGACGAGACATCCGTCGTATTGAAGATGCATTGGAAGGACGCCCATTTGAGGGAACCTTGGTTCAACCGGAGTGATTCTATGGTCGATGCATCAGCTGTTAAGAAGAAAGTCAAAAACATGCCAAAACGATCCAAGGCGTTAGCACATATTCCTTCTCACAAACATTGTCGAGTTTGTGGAATTGACATTTCATCAAAGGCTGAGGAGCGTGTTTGTAAGGATGAAGATTGCATCAAAAAATACGAAAAAGACGAGAAAAATAAGGAGCGGATGCGTGTTTGGATGCTCGTTTTCTTCGGCATCTTCGCCTTTTTGACCATACTTCCGGTTCTTGCCAGATTGATGTGAACTCAATCTGAACGATGCCACCCCTCTGGCAATGTTAACGGATCTATGACTTGAGATTGTTTGACTTTTCTTACAACCTCCAAACGCAATGCATCCAATCCTACATTCTCCAAAGCGCTCATTGTAGGACGCCCTTCGTCGTCGTAAAGGAGAGGTAATTTTGGTTCTCCTTGTGAACCGTGTTCACGCCACCTCTCTTCGGATTCTTTCACAAGCTCCCAATCCTCTGGAATGGGCTTGAGAGCATCTGCTTTGGAACTCACAACCAACAATTCAGTGCCTGGTAAGAGGCGTTCAACATCGTCCAACAGACTCATTTGATCTTCCCATGACATTCCGCAACTTTCTGTACGATCAATCAAAAACAAGACCAAACTACCAACATGTTCCAATGCAGCAATGGCCTGAAGTTCAATCGAATTTCTCTCGTCCATTGGCCTGTCAAGCAAGCCTGGTGTATCCACCATCTGGTGTTGCAAACGACGATGCGTAAAATGACCAATGTGAATTTGCTTGGTTGTAAACGGATAGTGATTCACTTCCATATTGCCTGAAGAGAGGGCGCTAATGAATGCGGATTTACCAACGTTCGGAGCCCCACAGACCACAATAACTGGCAAGCTGTTATCGATTTGAGGAAGAGCTTTGAGAATCTCTCGCGATTCGTTCAACCACTTTAGAGAGGGACCTACACGTCCCATGATGGATCCAATTCGACCATATGCTTCTCGCCGTGCTTCGTGCATCAATTCAATTCGGGCAGTTCGTACAATCTTCCGATTGTTCTGTGCTGCAATGCGTTGAACTTGTGACGCACCCCATTGCAGCATGGACAAATGGTGTCGATAATCGTCAGTACCCACACATGCTTCAATCATAGCCACATCAAATTGAGGAGATTGGTCGAGCGAAGGCCACGTGCGTACAGTTTCAGTAAAAATTGTATGAATGATATCTGCCGCTGTCTGCACCATTCGTGTCAGTTGCTTTCGTGTTCGAAAAACCCGATTTGAATCATCAACTCGGTCAGCAGCCTTGCGAGCACGAGAGAACGCTTTGTCGAGAACCTCGTCCTCGAACAAGACCGTCGGCAACTGCCTCCAGGTAACTTTCATCTGAACCCCGATTCAAGCGGAGCGCCAACACTTCAAGAACCCATCACCCTAATCGAGGCTGGAACAAAGAAATTGCACATCGTTATGTAGGGTCGCCAACCAGAGGAATGTATGGCGAAGAAATCAAGCAAGGTTGACCTTCCAGACTGGGCTGTTGGATTGTGGAAAGATTTGGGTTCCCCATCACTGAACAAACTCCAAAGCGTACACAGTGGTGACCTCCTCGAACGAAGAAACGGGTTGCGGAGAGATGATTTAATTGAGATTCTCATCGATGCTCGAGCCCTTCTCCCAGATTCGGATCCTTGGGTTCGAGGAAGGCTAATTTCCTCAGGAAAGACAAGTTTGGAGATTCTTGACGAAGATGGTGTTCAGCGATTCATCGCTCGTGACACCGTTGTTCAAATTGTCCTTATCGCCCATACTAGACCTGCATACATCGATGACAAAGAACTTCTCGCCTTTGAGCGAGAAGACATGAAGCGTCGTTCAACCCTCCATGAAAAAGTCGAGAAAGAAACGACAGGAAACGACGACGCACATCTTTGGGGTTGAGAATATGGAAATCCCTCGTGGATGGTCGATTCAAGAAGATCACCTAATGCGTGAGTTTGGCTTTGAAAATTTTGCAGATGCAAAAGAATTTGTTGATGAAATTAGCATCATTTGTGAAGACAAGAATCATCATGCTGACATTCATTTTGGGTGGGGTTATGTCGTTGTGGAACTCATCACCCACGATCAAGGCAAAGTCACGGACCTTGACACGAATGTTGCAGAATCAATCAATGCGCTTGAGGACTAAAAGATGCCAACCGACCCCAAAGGACGAGAAGCGCCAGGATATGGACGCCATGTGTTCATCTGCGGGCATGAACGGCCAGATGCAGCAACTCGGCCCTCATGCAAAAAAAGAGGAAGTTTGGAACTACTCACCACAATCAAAGCTGCTGCCCGAGAACATGGCCTTGAGAACATTCGCATCCAAAAATCAGGCTGCTTGGATTTTTGCGAGAATGGAATCGCTTGTGTGGTCTACCCCGAAGGAACGTGGTACCGATTGAATTCCAATATTGAAATCAAATCATTCATCGAACATCTCAAAGAAGGTACAATCGATTCCGATTTATTGATGCGCTTCGATGAATGATCAGAGTTTAACTGGTCGAGTTGCACCACAAGCTTGGCACTTCAGGAGAGTTGTCCGATCTTGCTTAATGAAGTGAGTATCTGGGGCAGAACATTGACTGCATTTGATGTAAGTGTTGACGTATCCTACGATTGCTTTCTTCAGACGTTTTGGAGGAATTCGCCCCTTAAATCGTGCACGTGGACCGTCTCGAGAACCTGAAGTTCCTAATTCATTGAGAATGTACTGGTACACATGGTTATCGTCACGATCCATCATTCCAACAACTTCTGTGAAGTTTCGAAGGATGGTGTTTGAACCTTCAATTAGAATCTGAGGTTCCGGCAATCTCCATCGTGCACGGGAGGAAATGTCCTCTGGGATATTGTCACGGGCTCGATTGAGGAGTGTCTCGTAATCGAAGTCGCTCATGACAAAGCCTAACACACCTTTCTCTTCAAGCCTTTGATGAAAAATATGCAAAGCCTTCATGGAGGAAAGCGTGTTCGCTCTACACGATAACATGACATTGAGCATTGAGGAGCTGAAAACCATCGCCAAAAATTTGCGCAAGGATGGACTTAATTCGCAACAAATTGCAGATGAATTATCCCTTTCGCAAGATACAATCCAATGGCTGCTGACCGACTCGACATCCGAACGACCAACGGATGTGCGAATTGGTTGGAGAACCATTGGCGTGCGCCCCGCACGAATTACTGCAATCGGCAATATCATGGCAGATGTCGTTCTCGAAGAAGTCGAAGATATCGACACCATTGTCGGAATCTCGATCAATGGGATTGCTTTCGCACATGAAGTTGCTCAAGCACTCGATGTTGAAGTTGCCATTCATCGAAATGTTGACGGAGAGCCCGGAGCAGGAGCTCTTTCAAACAAATACGGACAGGTTGGTGGCGGCAAAAAAGTAGCCATCATCGATGATGTTTTGTCAAGTGGCGTAACGATGAGCAACACCATTGCTGCCGTCCGTGCATCGGGCGGAGAAGTTGTACTCGCACTTGTTCTTGTCAACAAAACTCTTCGTAATGAAGTCGATGATGTACCACTTCGTGGATTAATTCGTGCTGTACCAGTTTGAGGTGAAACCATGCACTGGTCCGATGTTGTTGCTCAGCGCCTCTCAGAACGAGGAGGGAAACACATCGTCTCGACCGGAATTACGCCAAGTGGTGAGTTCCACATCGGTCATCTTCGAGAAATCTTAACTGGAGACATGATTGCAAAAGCTGCCGAAAAAGCAGGTCTTGATGTTGAGTTTGTTTTCATAATCGATAGTGCAGACCCACTTCGAAAAGTGTATTCCTTTTTGGATGACTCATATACGCACTACATTGGCCACCAACTCAAACAAATTCCTCCTCCTGATAAGGAAGGACGTCCTGATTTGCAACGATTTTCAGCAGGAATATCGTATGCTGATCATTTCCTTGAACCTTTCAAGCAAGCACTCGAACAAATCGATGTCCGTCCTCGCTTCATTGACAATTACGATGCATATGCATCAGGGAAATTCGCACAAACTGCACGAATCGCATGCAACAATGCTGACAGAATTCGAGAAATTATCGAACGTGTCTCAAGTCGAGAACTTCCAGATGATTGGTTTCCTTGGAATCCGATTGACTCAAATGGTTCAATCGATGGTATCCGTGTAACCGACTGGAACGATCCAATTGTATCTTGGGTTGACTCTAAGGGAAATCAGGGGACCAGTGACGTAACGAAGGGTGAAGGGAAACTCCCATGGCGCATTGACTGGCCAGCAAAATGGGCTTGGATTGGAGTCACCATGGAACCTTTTGGGAAAGATCACGGTGCGGCAGGAGGGTCGTATGATACTGGCAAAGAAATTGTCGAATTGTTTTCCAAAGAAGCACCGGTTGACTTGACGTATGAATGGATAAGCTTACGAGGTCAGGGTGCGATGTCTTCTTCCTCTGGAAATACCATTGGACCTCTGGAAGCACTTTCTCTGGTTCCACCCGAAATTCTTCGTTTTCTTGTCGCGTC
>MDTE01132981.1_pt1 | contig 14450 bp, 19 predicted proteins | sample 811231 | NCBI WGS metagenome assembly MDTE01 (sample SAMN05326651, study PRJNA326480) | marine metagenome | isolation source: seawater | place: Indian Ocean: Red Sea | collected 2010 | reverse complement strand
TTACTAAAAAAAAAAAATTGTTATAAATAAAAAATGAATCAAACTGTTTTTCAGAAAGTTGAAAATATTATCAATAACTTGTTTAATCCATTTTCGTATGATAAAGTTGCAGGAGAGGAATTTCCATCGCATTCCCGTCTTTCATTTTTGAAACACTTCTCTGGAGTCAATCTCTTACTTATCGTCATTCTTTTTGCCTACATACCCGTTTGGATGGTAGCTACACGGACCACTGTCTTTAAAGATATGGACTGCAATACAACTGGTACTATCGGTATATGGATAGGATCGGATGTCCCTTATTTGAAAGTTGGATATTTCTACATTTTTTTATGCATCACGATATTTACCATCTACAGGGTTGCTGTTTTTTTGAATAAAGCTCAAAGTAGTCTGAGTCTTGGAATTCTAGTTTCCTTTTTTGTGATGTTACTCTCTCTTGGTGTATTCTTCTTTACTATCTTGACTTGCTCCGACATATGGAGTCTAAAAAGGAGAGTTATTGATGATCGAGAGCAATACAGCCTGTCGAGGCCAAACATTGATCGCTCCATGGCATGGACCTATATCATTGTCCTTACCATCTTTCTTGTTTTGTACTGGCGATATATTTTTATACAAACAAATTTGAGTTCGACACGAAATTCTTTGTTTAATGGTGGTAGTTGGATTTTTGAAAAATTAAAATACGTTGTATCGGGATTCTTTTCAAATCAAAATAACTAACTAAAAATAAAACCTCTTAATAGGAAACATGGCTATTATGTACACCGTTTTAATTACTGTCATCGTCATCGTACTTATTATTGAAACGTATTATTGGTGTTCGGATGATATATAATTTTTTTTTTCTTTTGGTAAAGAAAAATGGAAACTGTTGTGAAAAATCCTAAATCAGGTCGTTTGATTAAAGTAGGCGGAACACTCTACAAAAATTTGGTACAAGAAGGTGTCAAATTTGATTCAAAACGTTTCAAAAAGAAAAAATTTGTCCCAGTGTTAGACAAAAAAGTCAAAAAGAAAAATTCTGTGAATCCATCCTTTGGTGTTGATCGATCCGACGTCAAATGGGCAGAAAAAAAACCACATTCTAAAAAGGAGAGAAAACTATTACACGAAAGGTGCGGAGATGATGCATTTTTGTTGCCCAATGCACTGAAATTTCCAATTTGTAACAAAATTACAAAAAAAGACGACAGCTGTACGTATAACTGTCGGGGTTTGAAAGGTGCGTCCAGTCGTGCTGGGGAGTGGAAGTACAAAAATGTCCTGAAAAAATCAAAAGCAATGACTAAACAACTAGGATGTTACAAAACGAAACAAAAATGATTTTTTTTTCCATACTGTGAAAAAAAAAAATTTATAGAATGAATTTCGTAGTATGGAACGGATATATAGGGGGTATATTATCTGCCTCGATTTTTTTACCACAATTGTATAAAATGTACAGGACCAAAAGCTCGAATGATATTTCGTGGATGTTTATTCTTATTAGTATTGTTGCTTCCATCTTTTCATTAATCTATTATATTCAGATCCATGCAAATCCAATGACATACACCAATATTTTTAGTCTGCTTACCAGATTGTTGTTGGCATATCAAAAAGCGTATTATCAAATAGAAAAGAAGGATCCTCTCAAAGAACCCTTATTGGAATGATCATTCCGCTTTGACTTCCATATCTCGCTGTTTTTGCATTTGCTGTGCTACATTCATAATACTTTCATTGCTATTACTTTTCGTCACACTATGTATGACTTGATTTTCTTGATCCTCCTTTAACTTGTGTCCAACATTCATTTTCGGATTCGTTTCAGGATTCAAATCGAATAATGGTTGGGTGTCCACACGAATAGGATCAAATTCGATCTCTTCAACTGATACTTTTTTCGATTCAACAGGCTGAACTTCTTCAACAGGTAATGGAGGTATTTCTTGGCTCATCTTGTTTGGGTGCACTGAATCCAACCAACTTGAACATTCTTTGATTCCATTCTGTTTTTCCAAGAATCCATTCGAATGAAAAATCAATAGCGATGGAACTACTCGAATATTGTAATTTACATCCTCATTCATAATCGTCTGTCGAACACTTTTTTCGTCTACACATAATTTGCGAACATCCATAATCGACTCAATATTTTGTAAAAACTCTAAAGATTTTTCATGATATCGACTATAAAAGACAACAACAACACTCATTTTTTTATCATAGGATTTTGGAACTGTTTAAACCAATTTTTTTTTTGCAGAATTTTCTTCATGTGGTTTGTACGAAGGAAGAGTCCAATAATGAAAATTGTCATAAAAGCTTCCAAAAGGATGTAAAGGGTTCGTTTCCAACTCTTCTGCTCCAAAATGAATTGAACGGTAAAGACTGTAATGACAAAGTAAAATATGCACAAGACAGTCAATTCTCGATACGTTGTTTTAATTGTTTTTATCGGTAACAGGTTTTTTGTTTTTCCAACGTTGGATTGTAAAAATTGTAATAATGGTGATTTCATAAAAAATATAATTAGCAAAACAATGTAAAGGCCAATTCCTATATTTTTCAAGATGAAGAAAATCTTGTCTTGTTTCGTAATTTCTGTGCTCATTTTTTTTTTTTTGTATATAGAGAAAAAAAAAGAATGAAACAAAGATACTTTGCATCAACATTTTTTTTACTAACCTCGATGAAAAAAAAATGCTTTACTGAGGAAAAGGATAAAAATGCAAGTAATGTGTTGAAAGATGACGTGTCTGGAAAAACAGTATTGTCTGTGTCTAAAACAGTATCCCGTAAATGGGATGAAGAGAATATTGATGTTTATGAAAATGAAAAAAAATGGTTGCAGAAGTTAAAGGATACGGATATCATTGCTCGTCCAATAAATTTCGACGATGAGAATCGAATTATCACCACGGAATATGCTGGAGAGTCGGTAAACAAAGATAATTTACCCGAAGATTGGGAAGAACAACGTGATCGAATCTTGAAAACTTTGGCCGATTATGACTGTCGTCATAATGACATCAAGCCGAATGAATTAGTGATTCAAGATGGGAAAATTCGTTTGGTTGATTTTGGGTGGGCATACAATAGAAAGAAATCCAATCCCGATAATTGGCCAGAAAGGTTGGGTTCTGAATTTAAATGTGGAGACAGGTTTGATGATGAATGTAGTTTCAATAAATCTATTAAACATATATTAAAAAAACAGGAAAAAAAAGAAGAATAATTAATTACTTCAATGATGAATTTACTTCAATGATGAATTTACTTCGAGTGCGAATTTACTTCGAGTATGAATTTACTTCGAGTATGTTTATTTACTTCGATGATGAATTTACTTCGAGTACGAATTTACTTCGAGTACGAATTTACTTCGAGTATGAATTTACTTCAATGATGAATTTACTTCGAGTATGTTTATTTAAAAAATATTGCTTTTTTTGATTCAGGAAAAAGATACATGGGGTTGGTCAACTCAGGGACCGAGCGATAACGTTCATACATTTTTTGCAAATAATCAAAATCTTTTTCTTGATAACGAACGATCATCATTCCTTCTTCTTCCAATAATAAGTAGGCTCGTTGTAACATTGTTGGTAAATGATCGTACTTTGAAACATGAACGATACGATATAAATCTTTATATTCGACAGATTCATTTTCTAAATTGACAGTACGGAAGAACTCTTTGGAATATCGCTTCTTGGCAACGTCGATCGCATGTTTGTTCTTATCCACACCATAAAAGCAGATGTCGGGGAATTTTTTTTGCAAATCTTTGGTTGTTTCACCCGTCCAACAATTGATATCCAATCCATTTCCATTCCAATACTTTTGACTTTTATTAGACGGGAATGAACCAAGAGTAGAGCGTAATTCTGTCAATCGATCAGGAGACGAGACAGTCAAAAATAATGGTACGATAGCTCGCATAAAACGCATTGTTTTCCTAAAAGTTTAATAGTTCTGATGAATAAGTAGGATTAGTACAAACAAAAAGGATGGGTTCAATTGGATTATAGACTCCACTTCTGATTTTTTCCAGCAAAAAAAAAAAAAAATTCAATTTTTTTAAGAAATGAGGTTTTTCAAAAAAGTCATTTCGTACAATTCTAACGAGGATCGCACGTTGCGATCGATTCCGCAATGGAAAAGCGACTTGTTTTTACCTCATGTGAAACGAAACCGCAACGGTAAACACGTTACCTACTACTGGGAAAAATTACCATCTTCTGTGTTTGAATATCAAAAGAAATGGAATACCAAGGACCAGCTGGAATGTTGGAACCAGGTGAAAAAACAGCTAAAAATCTTACATCATTATAAAATTCAGCACGGGGACTTGCATCCTGGAAATGTAATGCGTAAAAAAAATCACTATTATATTATTGATTTTGGACTAGCTTCAAACCCGAAAAATTTGACCCTCTTTGAACGCGTTGGGTTAGAACACAATCAAGATTTGTTTCAATTTCTGTGGAATGTCGTGTTTCAATCCAACAAAATGGTACAAGATTTTTCTGTATTTCGAAAAGTATTCAAAAAACAAAATCATGATCTACAAGAATCGGTGCAAAACTTGGTACAATGTTTTTACGCGTCAAAAAAAAAGCCAACTAAATTCTATGACTTTTTTTTATCCTCGAAGCGTACCATGAAAGACTGGTCGGAACGGGAACGAATTTCATTCCAAATGTATTTAGAACGTTTGTATCTTTGTTTCTATGTCCAGGTTGTTTCGCCAAACACGGTGGCAATAGAATGTATTCAGACTTTTTCGAAAAATTGAATATTAAAAATCTTCCTTTTGTGGATCGTAGACCAATGACGTTTCTTTTAGAAGTAAAACATAAACATCCTCGAGATGATCTATTACATTTTGATTCAACAACGCATTCCTACACCGTGGATAATGTTCCTTACCAGTCAGTCACCACAGTGATTGGATCGCTGTTTGAAAAATTTGATAAAGTTCGTGTTATTGAAAACATGATACAAAGTAAAAATTGGTGTAATCATGAGTTATATGGAAAAACTCCCCATGAAATTGCAGAAATATGGAGGGAACGGAATGAAAATGCCATGACGGAAGGGGTTCGTTTACACGAAGATATTGAACAATACCTAAACGAGAGACAAGTTGATAATTCGTCTATAGAATTTCAATACTTTTTGAATTTTTACCAGGAACAGCATTTACAAGTTTTTCGTACGGAATGGAAAATATTTCACGAGGGGTTACATTTGGCGGGAACGATTGATATGTGTTCGAAAAACTCTGATGGAACCTTAAATATCTATGACTGGAAACGTTCAAAATCAATTAAGCGATACAATAATTATAAATTTGCCACGTTAAAAGGATTGCAACATTTAATGGATACAAATTTCAATCATTATGCATTACAGTTAAATCTTTATCGGTTCATTTTAGAATCAAAGTATAATTTCAAAGTGAAAAACATGTATATCGTCTGTCTTCATCCTGCAAATAAAAATAATGATTATCTCATCTACACTGTCTATCCAATGGTACAAGAACTACAAATTATTTTAGCCAACATTCACGAAAAGAAATAAATTTTTTTTCTTGTAAAAACAAAATGATTTTCTTTCAACTGTTCTTATTATTCCTGTGTTTTTTTCTTTTCGTGATTTACATTTGCATGCAATATCGATTACAATGTGTTCAACGCCGTGATCAAAAGGATCTCGTGGAAAAACAAATGCAAGTACCTCTCCCTGTAGAACAAGTTCCTCTTCCACAAGATGAACCCTGTGTAAAAATAGAGGAAGAAAATGTGATTGAAAAAGAGGAAGAATTTAAACCGTGTCCACTCACTTCAAGAATTCGTCCCGTGACGTCGAATCAAGAGTCGCAATTTTTTTACGGCATGAAAAATTGAATATTCCACAGAGAAATATGATTACGTTAACAACACACAATGAGTTTACAAGAGTATTCTGTTTTTATTGACAAATTAATCAGTTCTCCATCCAAATCTCTTCCTGTCTTGCGCGAACGTCTCGAATTTTTAGAAGGCCATGAATCAAAACCCAATTTAAGTTTATTATTGACAGGTGCGCTTGGATTGAGTTCCGAAACAGGAGAATTCAATGAGATTGTCAAAAAGGTTTGTTTCCAAGGAAAGCCCTTGAATGAAGAAAATCTATACCATGCCAAGAGGGAATTGGGAGATGTTCTTTGGTATTGGACGGCGTCTTGTCTTGCATTAGGATTTGATCCTGAAGATGTCATGGCAGAAAATCGCCTAAAACTGTCCAAACGTTTTCCAACAGGATCCTTTTCCGTCGAGAATTCTGAACATCGTGCTCCAAATGATTTATAATTTTTTTTTTGTCAACGTCCAAAAAAAAAAAGACAGATTCATCGACTTTTTGGGAGATTTTCCATTTTTTTTTTATGAAAAATATCATTACTGTTTTGTAGTCTGAATGTCATTATGCGGCACCGTCGTCATATTGGCTATCTATCTAATCCACTACGGCTTTGATTGGACGTTGAACTTGCCTCCCTGCTGGAATCTTGTGGAGAGGCCCTGTTGGAGCTGGATGTGTTTGATCCATCGTTGGAGTTGTTTGATCCATCGTTGGAGTTGTTTGATTCATCGGTGGAGTTGTTTGAGTCGGCTGCGGAGTATATTATGTTTGATAATATTTGCGGTCTACTACCAGGGGGCGGAGCGGCTCCTCCTTCATAGCTGCCTGATGTCCAAACTGTCCTATTAGATTGATTCCCATGGCTACTAAGAGAAGATCCGCTACTATTCCCAACGCTACTAAGAGAAGATCCGCTACTATTAGAATCATTCCTATCATTAATTACTTCTTCTTGCATACGGCGTTGCATACTGAGTAGTCTATTTATGGGGCGTTCCATTTCATTATATAGACTCCTTTGTTGATTACCTGATTGTGGATTCTGATTCCTTTGTTGATTATCTGATTGTGGATTCTGATTCCTTCGTTGATTACGTGATTGTAGAGTCTGATTCCTTTGTTGATTACCTGATTGTGGAGTCTGAACCATTGGTGGGAAGACTCTTCCACGTGATTGTAGAGTCTGATTCGTTCGACTCTGATTCGTTTGTTGATTATCTGATTGTGGATTCTGATTCATTCGTTGATTACGTGATGGAGTCCGCCGATCTGTTAGGACTAACCTAAACGGTGGTAGTCCCTGTCCTCTGGTAGGGTCTCGTCGTGGAATTTGTGTCACTGGTGTATCTGATTGTCGGAGATCTATGGTAGGATCCCACCTTAGTGGGACATCATCATTCGTCTTGGGTCGTTTGGTACGTGATTTTCGACTCTGATTACCTGATTGTTGTTGACTCTGATTATCTGATTGTTGTTGATTCGTTTCTCCAGACTTCCTTTTCTTAGAATTATTATTAGGGTTATTACTATTCATTTTATTTACTGAAAAAAAAAAATATTTATTTGAAGGACAATCTTGATTTCATTTAGCAAAGAAAACAACTTTATTCTTCTTAAGAATGGATTTCATACAACATTTATATTACTAGATGAGGGGGAGGTCATTGAGGATAGCGTTAACTCTATCCTCTAAAGATTGAGCAGGATCTACTTTAAGAAGACGTACTTCCTCAATCTGTACTAATAACTTCATTAGATTATCTTTATCCTTTCTCAAGTTATTATTACTCTCAAATAAAAGTGGAACATAAGCATTTAAACTATCCCTTTCAACACGTAATTTATCCCTTTCAACACGTAATTTATCCCTTTTAACACGTAATTCATCCCTTTCAACACCTAATTCATCCCTTTCAGTAAGTAAAGCATTATAATTTGACAAAAAATTCTCGATTCTCTTATCAAGGGGCGTGTCACTGTAAACATGCTTAAACAAACGATTTTCCAACGTGTCAAGAAATTCCAGCAGAAGTTTATATTCTTCTGACATAACTTTATATTCTTCTACCAGTGATTTATGGTTATTTTCAATCGCATCAACAACTTCTTTTACAGCATCTAGATTCGTCAGCTGATTCCCTTTTCCTCCGCTTGTTGACGTAGATTGTTCATTCATTGAGTCATCTTTTTTATTAATTTGGTTTCCGTTGTTATCTGATTTAGATGGATTCATTTTTTTTTTATCATAAGAAAGAATAAAAAAAAATTAAATCATAAAAGGATATTCTTTATTTTATGAAAATAAAGAAAAAAGTTCATGTTAGAAATCTACTTATATTTTGAATATATGGCTTTGGATACGTTTTTGCATACTGTAATACGTCAACTTTTCTTTTTCGTCAGGTTGAATGTTGAACAGTTTTTTCAAACTATCGTCAGGTAGGATTTCACGTTTATCTTCTGGTTTCTGAAGATTCTTTTCTTTGATATATTGGCACAATTTCTGTGTAATGAGTACACGAGTAATCGGTTTTTCCTTTTCTTGGTCATCCAAGAATAAAGGATTGATAAACTTGCGTAAATCGTCACTCACATTCACAGGTTTCAAGAAACCTGAAGTCTGATTCTTATTCGCGTCGGTTACATTTCCTTTGTTTTTGACACGAATCACTTTCATGGTGTCATTTTTCAAAGAACGCAAATAGTTATACAAACTTTGATTTTGATGTGGTTGTTTTCGAGCTTTCAATACATCCGCGTATAGTTCGAAACATTCGTTCCATTTTTTGATCAAACTATCCTTATCAGGTTTTGATTTTAATTTTTTCTCCACCAAGTTTTCATTACTCTCAGCAGAAGGATTGTCATTTTCGGAAGATTCTGTGTTCTCAAGATTATTTTCTACTTCAGTGGTTTCGACACTCTCTACTGCTGGTTCAACAGGGACTTCTAGAACAGTTGTTTCTTCTTTTGGTACTTCAACGACTGGGACGACGGTTTCTTTTTGAACGACAGGTGCTTTGACAACTTTCTTAGTGGTTTTCTTGGTAGTACGAACTGTTTTGGTATTTGCCATTTTATTGGTTATTTCGTATCCTTTAAATAACTTTTTTTTTCAATTTTTTTAATGTCACTTTTTGTGAATGATTCTTTTGCGTAAATAGGTTCCTGAAAGAGAACTGTGCGTTCGAAACAACAAAAAGGAAGTAAACATCCAAAAGCTCTTCTACATTTCAGAATGTAGGTATGATAGCCAACGATCGTATCGTCTGTTTGACGTTCATTATGTAGAGGTATATTAGAAATCCTCTTCGAAGTGTAATACCGATGATAAAAACTTTTCATGTTATCCTATGAAACTGCTTTTTTTTTTTGTACATTACGTTTACCTGTGTTTCGGTAAGTGTAAATTAAAACAAGGGAAATCAAGTAAAAAGGAAATGTGGTAAAAACACTGAGGACTATAAAGAAAATACAAGCTATACGAACAGAAGTACGCATGGATGACTTGGTTAGCTTTACAATGGTAAAAATCCATAGGGTGATATTTAAGAGAAATAAGATACTCATACTAATAGGGATATAAAGTGGTTGATCGACAATACTATCCGATGGTGAAGGAGACGCATCATAGAATTCTTTAATATTTTTTATAAACGTGATCATTTATAAAATATAAAAAATTAATTTGTTATAATTTCTTCCACCGATTTCTGATTATCTTTCAAAAATTGTGAAAAAAATAAAAAGTCATCTCTCATACTATCTTCGTGCATTCCACTCATAATTACTTTTCCGCTATGAAAAATTAGAAACGTATTAAACTTTTTTTTATGCCTTTTGAGACGACCCCGTTGCTGTAGATAACTTTGGTAAGACATGGCGGACTTTTCCCAACCATGATCACCACAGATAAACATTGGAATTGCAAAGTTTTCCCAATTGTCTTTCAATGGTAATTTGATATTCATTCCTGTGTATCCAAAATTGGTCTCATACAAACAATAAAAATTCGGATGATTTTGTATCAAGTCATTTAATTTACGTTTATCGATTTTGTAATTCGTATTATAAACGACATTTGTCATGACTGTTGTAAAACAAACTTGTAATTTCGGAACTAATAAATTCGTCATGACCTGTGGAGAATATTCTTTACATAGATCAATAAAGTACATGACAACGGTATAACAATTTTCTCGATGTTTTGCGCCTGTGATTTGAAAATTTCCATGACGGCTGACTTTAATATTAATTAACTGATCCGAAATACGGAAGATGATATTGACTGCATTTCGAAACGATTTTGTGCCATGTTGTTGTAGTACCGTAAGATCTCCTTTTTTACAATTTTGGTTGTACATGGCAACAATCGAACACGGATAATTCTTTAGTTGTATTTGTAATGGTACATTTTTGAAAATGTTCTCAATGTCAAATTCAACATTTACATCGGCAATAATAGTACGCGTGGAAATGACGGTATCCTCTAAAAGATTAGGTACTTTCATTTTTTGGTACTTTTTCAATACTATCTTCAAATTAATCAATTTTTTGGTATTCCTGATATGATACGCCGTAAATTACTTTGAATCTTTTTTCCAAATTGTTTAGGTTCTTTTGTTTTGACGGATCGTCATGAAAAACACGGTCATACTCTGTGATGTAATTTTTTAACGGTATACCATATTTTTCTATAAATATTTTCGTTGGCTCGGTCTGTGTGTGTTGCTTCAAATAAATTAAATATTCCATTCCTGTTTTCACATTATTACTTTCGTCACGTTCCGATAAATTCAAATTACTACTATCGGGGTTACGAAGGAAATCAATATAAGCTTCAATTTGGTGCTTCAATTGACCTTTATCACTAATCTGCTCCGACTCATCATTTTTTTTAGCTGCAGTCTTGTGTTCCTTCACTGTTTTCGCAATTCTTTTATTTTGCCATTGTTGATTATCATACTCTGGTGGTGAAGTAGTCGACAAATATGATATTATATGTCCCAACATGCTATGATAGCTTTTATCTTTTGTTTCAGTTGTAGCCGTTGTATTCTCATCTTTTGTTTCAGTTGTAGCCGTTGTATTCTTCCGTAGTAGTTGTGGTAACTGCACCTGTTCGGTTGGAACGGCACTATACTCTCCTGAAGAAGAATTCGAGTTAAGCATCAAGTCTTTCTATGTTTTTTACTAAAACAAATAAAAAAAAATGTGTAAAAACCAACAAAAGGACGAGACACAGGTATGAGTGTTCCATATTCGAACATGGTTTAAAATTTTTTTTGATTTAAAAGAAAAAAAATATCGTTCAAAAACATGTCCAAAGAAACAAACACGATTGACTTAACGTCTCGTCATCAATTGATCGATTTGAATAAAAAATTAGTTAATTTCAAAATTGATTTTGAAGTGACTTCCGCAGAAAAGAAAGAATTCGATGCGGTTGTCTTGAATCAAACCACCATTAATAATTATGATGCGTTAGATAAGATTGAGATGAAACGCGCACCTGGTCATATTAGTGGTACTATCATTGCAGACAATAACAAGTATGAAAATTATTTTATCATTTTGAAATCAGAGGAACCTCATTCAGTTGAAGTAATTACTACTGTGGAAGAAATTCCACCAAAGGAATCTTCGGTCGACAATAACGTTGGATTCAATGATGTGGTAAAATCAGGTGTTACTTTCAATGAAGAGGATATCCCTTTTTACAAAACAAGAGGATGTTGGTTTTTACTTATTGTTGCCATCGCTCTTGTATTATATTATTTCCGTGATAATTTATTTCGTCGTAAAACGGTCGTCAGCGTACCATCACCTCCAACACAAACACCTTATACTGCAACTTCTGAATTACTAAACGCTGCGGAATAAAGCAATTTAAAGAAATTAATTTTTCTAGTAAAACACAAAAAATGAGCGGCATTTACTTTTTCAATAATAATGACTTTACCATTCGACAGAATGTCAAGGGTAAATTATTAGGTTTCCAGGAGGAATATAAAGGACTCTATTTAGTACTTTTTTATTCCAAAGAGTGTCAATTCTGTGATGAGTTAATGTCTGAATTCAAACAATTACCAAAGATGATTTTGGGATGTCGATTCGTGATGGTAAATATTAATCAAAATCCAGAAATCATTGAAAAATCGAAACAAACAATATCCACCATTACCTACGTCCCAGATTTAATATTATATGTGAATGGTTTGCCTTACATTCGATATGATGGCCCAAATGATCTGGAAAGTATCAAAAATTTCGTCATGGACATTTCAGGAAAATTAGAGAAAACGTCCTTTTTAGCAGATGAGGCACCACCTCCACCACCAAACATGGAATTTCAGCCACAGAAAGTGGATTTATATAACGACATTCCAGAATATTCCGTTGGAAAACCGTTGTCAGGATCGAATAAAGATGTATATGGTAAATGTTATTTGGGTTTTGAAAATGCATACATCACTTCTTAAAAAAATTGAAAAAATAAATAAAAATTCCTCTTGATAGAAAATGTGGAAAGAATTTTTTATTCGATTTTGGCAAACTATGGAAGAGGTATCAAGAGAATTATATGATATATACGACGAATAATTTTTTTTTTTTAATTAGAGACTATGAATTCATCTTTTCATCTAAAAATTAAAAAAGAGACACTTTCAAAAAAGAATCAAGATTTATTTCATAAAATGTATGATGATTATGTCTATAAAGAATTACATCGGACTCCTTTCTTTCGATCAACTCGAAAACAATCAAAAAAGTTAGGGGTAGTTCTCGTTACCCACGGGAATAATGGTACCTTTGTACATCAAGCCATTGAAAGTTTTTTAAACTTTTTACCGTGTATCAGCACAGAGTCCTTGTATTTCGTCGTCTATGTTAATGAAAGCAAAGATAAAATTACATTGAATCTACAAAAACAATTTCCATCGATACACGTCGTGTATATTGAAAACCAAAAAGAACATGGAGGTTTGACAGGAGCCTGGAATAAAGGTATTGATTTATGTTTTGCGAATGGATGTGAAAGTATCATTTTATCCAACGATGATATTTTCATTTTACCAAATATTGAGCATTTATTGGAACAATTAGACACTGTCACAGAAGATCAACTTTTGTACTTTGGACCAGTTACTAATAATCCTGGTTGCGATAACCTTTGTCAATATTCGTTACAGGCAAAATCCGAAGATCCGAAATTGACTTTCAATGAAAAACATCAAAAGAAATGGAATTTGAACGGATTTTTTATGGCATTTCCAAAACATGTTTTACTTCAAAACAAATTTGATTCGGAACATTATTTTAATCCGTCGTTTCCCTTTGAAAAAAATGAAACTGAATGGTATAATCGGTTTCAGTTATTAGGTGGTGATGCCGTCGTTGTACCTCGTACATTTGTTTATCACTATAAATTAAAATCCTGGCGAAATACAAAGGAGAAACAACCACACTGTTTATATACTTGTGTACTTGGAGGATATGAAAACTCCATTTATATTTCCAATGCGAAAAATATGAACTATGATGTTTACTTCTACACAGATTGTTTATCTTTTGTACAAGAATGTGTCCTTCAGGATATTAAGCCCATGCTTGTTTTTCATTACGACAATCCCAAATTAAAGCAACGACATATAAAGTCAAATCCAATGACTTACTTACCCTCTTTCATCAAGGAGAGTATTTGGATTGACGGAAACATTCTCTTTTTGGAAACAACGTATGATATATATGAAAAAAGATCAGAAGAGATTGTTTGTTATGCACACCCAAATCGAAACTGTATTGGTACGGAGATTGAGAAAACATTACAATTAGGATTAATTAACAAGGAGATGCAATATAAAATGTCCAAAATTTATAAAAAATATAACTTTGATCCTTATCTTCATAAAGTTCTCACTGAAACATGTATATTATATCGTAAACATAATAAAACTATGAAGCATTTTGGAGAGGCTTGGTTTAAGCTTATTCAAACATGTCCACGTGATCAACTTTCATTTGATTTTTTAACAAAATATGAAAATGTGAGTGTAAAGCAACTACCGTTTCAGGAACGACCAGTCATAAAATTACAACACGATAATCCTCATACCCGTTTCCAAAACGGCATGAAAAACTCATAAATCCATGTAGACCATTTTCCCGATTCAACAGGAATGACTCTAGATACATTTGATTCTTCCTTTTTTCGTGCACGTACTGTCTTGCAGTAACGAACAAAGTGGTTTCCACCACATTGAAAACATAAATCACGTGCATTCCATATTTGTTTCTTAATGCTTTCGATCTCCTCATCGTCCAATCGAATACGAGAGTAAGAAGCTCCCCTCACATTATCAATGCCATATTTTTCCATCATTTGGATAGTGTACTTATGTTCATCGAAAACACTGCAATCATCTTTCGTCCATTCTATTCCTTTCACAGGATATTTTTTCGTCCATTGAGACCCCGTTCCGTTAAAATGATCATTCATACGTAACTCTTTTGAAGAGGTACGTCCAACATAATACTTTTCATTATAT
>MDTE01201308.1_pt1 | contig 14451 bp, 9 predicted proteins | sample 811231 | NCBI WGS metagenome assembly MDTE01 (sample SAMN05326651, study PRJNA326480) | marine metagenome | isolation source: seawater | place: Indian Ocean: Red Sea | collected 2010 | reverse complement strand
CTGTATAAAACATTGCATGATCAACTAAGGGACCTGTGAATAATAATTGATTTTTATTAACAACGGTTTTTTTTATTTTTTCATCTGAATTTGTTTTTTTATAATAGTATTCAAAACTTCCTTCTAATACATAAATAAAGTGCCAATCAGACTTGTGGTAGTGATTTGCTCTCCAAGTATTTTTTTTTGAAACAATTAGAGAAGCACTTTTCATATTTAAATCACATAAAGGTTGAATTATGCCTCTTTCATCTTCATAACCTTTTTGTAAATTTACAATATCTTTTTCAAAATATTCTTTTTCTTTCATAAATTGCAACCCTTAATATTAATTAAATAAACACCATATTTTTTTTCAGCTTCATTTAAGAAAAAATTTCTTATTGATGCTTTCTGATTAATATCATCTATTTTATTTAAAACAACACAACTATGGATCTTATGGCTATCACTCACAATAATATATTTTATGGCATTTTCCTTTATAAAGGAAATAGTGGCATCTTGTAAATTGCTATTTAATAATTTTATATAAATTCCTCTTGAGCCATAAATATTTTTTTCGAAAAAAATTGATTGCCTTTCTTGAGTAAAAGCTAAAATATTCTCGTTTATACCAAGATTTTCAATTTGAGTGTTATCAAAAAAGCTGTGGGTAAATTGGTTCATAAAATTTCGTTTATCAAAAAATACATTATGTTTAAAATAAGCAATAAATATAAAACCAAAAGACAATGTTAATATTGCCAATCCCTGAAAAATTTTGATGAAATTAATTAAACTAATATTTCTTGGTTTATAAAAAAATGAAAGTATTAAAAAAGCTTCAAAGTAATATCTTGGTAAGATTTGTCCCGTACACAATATTAAAACAATTATTATTACTGGAATAAATTTTGTTTCTTTAAGTAAAGAAAGATTAAATATTTGAATTAAAAATAAGACACCTAATGTGTTTGACAATTGACCTACAGATATAGGAATAAACGGTTTAAGAAAAATTCTCCAATCAGAAGTGTTGCCCAACCAACCCTCAGAGCTTCTGAGATTTAGAGCGAATAAATTGATAAATTCATTATTTAAATTAAAAAAACTATTATAAAATGGTGTAATTGGGTTTCCAAAAAACTTAAATTTTATCAAAAAAATAGGAGCAAAAAAAATAAAAAAAACTATAAAAGAATAATATATAATTAATTTTATATTTTTTTTGTTTAAAATTAAAAAATAAAAAAATAACGGTAATGCAATTATAATATAAGAAATTTTTGCCGAAGCATAAAACGCTAATAAGAAAATAAATAAAAATATTTCAATTTTTTTTTTTAATAATTTCTGGTGAACTATTATAAACAATACTAAATATAATACTCCAAAAAAAAGTTGTAATTTTTGTGTTGATATTAAAAAAATTAATAAAGGACAAGAAAAAATAAAAAATATAAATGATTTATTTTTTTTGTAAGAAACAATAAACAATAATAAAAGCGAAAAAAAATTTAATTGTGAGCCAAAATTATCTGATTTTAATATTGGAGATAGTATAAGTAAAATTTCTGAGTTGGCTAAAGTGGTAAATTCAAAATCTTTTTGTAAGTTTATTGAATCAAGTCCATTTAAATAAATAAAATTAGCTAAATTTTGGTGAATTGCAACACTATCAGCATCACTAATTGGAAGTATAGAAATAAAAAAAAAGGTTATAAAAAAAATTATAATTATAATATTTTTTTTATCTAAATATTTTTTAATATTAAATGTATTTATCTTTATTTTGGATCCAAAAATAAGCCAAATAAAAAAAAATAAAAAAATTAAAGCGAAAAATGCATAATTTAAATTATTAAAAAAATCCAAATAAATTAAAATATTAAAAATAAATACAATAATACTAAAAATAATAAAAAAAATAATTATAGGCTGAAAGTTGCCAAATATTGATATTGATTTATCATTTGCAAAAAATTGTGAAAAACAAAATATTAATAATAATGATAAAAAAATAAAAGTTGTTATAAAACTTAAAAGAAAACTATAATTATAATTTAATTCATACATTTAACTTTTAATCACCTAAATAACTTTTGATAATAGAGCATTCTAATAGTTTTAGAATTTTGTTTTATTTTAAATAATTTTATTTTTTTTTTTATATCTACAATTTCTTTAGAAAAATTTGAAAATTTAAAATTTTTAAAATATTTTTTGAAATTTTTACTTCCTACTTTATAATTCCTTTTATCAAAATTACTCTTATTAAAAATAATTACATTTTTTTTAATTTTAAAAATATTTTTAATTTTATTTGCTATTATTTTAATTGTTGAATTAAAAGCAACCAAATTACAAATAAAAGAAGAAATATTCTGATTTTTTAAAACATGCTCGTATATTCTACAAATATCTCTTACTGAAATAAATGGTCTCCACTGTTCTCCATCGCCATGAACTACTATTTTTTTATTTTTCATAATTTTGTATACATAAATGTTTATTACCAAATCCAATCTCATACTATTTGAAAAACCAAATAGCGTAGAATTTCTAAGAACATTTATTTTAAAATTTTTACTTTTTAATTTATAAATTTTTTTTTCAGCCATTAAATTTGCTTTAGCGTAAGTACTAATTGGTCTTTTTACACTATTTTCAAAAACTTTTTTTTTATTGTGGCCAAAAACTGAGCATGTTGAATTAAAAATATATCTTTTAATTTTTGCCTGTTTAGCTTTTTTTGCAAAATTATATCTTGCTTTAAAATTTATATCCCATGTTTTTTTTGGATTCAACTCAGAAGCCGGATCATTTGGTATACCATTTAAGTCGCAAACATAATCAATATTTTTAAAATCTTCAATTTCAACTCTTTCAATATCTTTGTTAATAATTTTGAGTCTTTCGTAATTTTTTATTTTTTTTATATTTTTTATTATCCATGGAAAATTAAATTTATCATAAATAACTACGTAATATTTTTTAAGGAGAGTTTTGGTTAATTCTGTTCCTAGATAACCTGCGCCGCCAGAAATTAAAATAGTTTTCATAGATGTTAAGTGGTTAAAATTGTTATACTATAAATTGTGAATAAAATAATAAAAATTTTACCTCTCTAATAAAATTTTCTGATTTTTTTACTTCATTTAAAACATGAATTATAATAGACAAATTAATTATGAATTATCTTATCCTATTAGTATTAACTTTAGGTTTATATTCTATATCAGTAAAAATAAATGATTATATTTTTAAAAATAAAGAAAACACAATAATTAATACCTTTATTTTTTCTTTTTTCTTCGTTTTAATTTATTTAATCAATTCATATTCATTTATTTCAAATATAAATAGTGAATATTTTTCATATATATTTTTAATTATAACTTTAATAATTTGTCTTTTTCAAAGAAAAGAAATTTTAAATTATACTAAAATCTTTAAATCAAATTTTAATTTTGAAGATAAAGTAATAATATTAATTTTAATATTCTACTTTTTGATAATTTTATTTCCTGTATCTGATGAAGATAGTTTAAGATATCACCTTGCAATAGCAAAAAAAATCAATAATGGTTCATTTTATGAAAATACTTGGTTTGATTATATAACAATAGGAACTCAGGAATTTTTAAGTGCATTTGCACTAAATTTAAAACTAGAAAATTTTATAAGCTATACAAATTTTCTCTATTTAATATTTGCAATAATTTCAAACATTTTTATATTAAAAAAATATAAACAAGGTTCAGGTTTTTTTAGTGCTTTAATTTTATTATCTTGCCCATATCTAATTTCACTAATGACAAGTCAAAAGTTTTATTTTTTACCATGTTTTATAGTTAGTTATTCTATTGCTTATTTATACTTAGAAAAAAAAATTAATACTTCTATTATATATTTAATTTTAATAATTAATATTTTTAATGTAGTTACCAAACCTACTTTTTTTCCATATTTAATTTTTATTGGAGCTTGGCTTTTTATTATTATGGAGGGATACAAAAAAAAAATTACATATTTAATATCTTCATTTCTGATAATTATTATATTGTATTATCCAATTTATTTTATAAAACAAAAAATTTATTCCGATCCTTTTTTACCTTATCTATCAATAAATCCTGCAAATATTGATTGGTTCTCAGAATACAATCATTGGTTAACAAACTTTAATATGGATTACACTGATGCGATACAAAATATTTATCTTAAAAGCATTTTAATACCTATAAAATTAATCGTACCATTGACCATATCTGACCTCTTTAAAACTCTTGGAGTAAGTTTATTATTTCTGTTTTCTTTTAACTTTAAAAAAGATAAATATTTAGTCCTTATTTTGCTATTTTTTATTTTGAGCGTCATAATATTAAATAATTATCAATCAAGATGGTTTTTACCTCTATTAATATTTATTAGTATTTTCGGAAAAATTGACAAGCTTAATTTATTAAAAAAAATAAATTATATTCAATTATTTGGAGTATGTTGCATAATATTGCCAATAAGTTTAATTTCTTTAATTTCAAATATAAGCTTACTTGATAAAAAAATAATTTTACACAAAGTAGTAAGTTCTATGCAAGTTGTAGAAGAAGTAAATAAAAAATATAATAGCCAAAAAATTTTTTCATCATTAAATAATCAATATTATTTTGATAATATAGTTCCAATTTATTATCCAGAAATAAATAGAAAATTTGATAAAAATTATTTTAAAAGAAATGAGTCTGATACAAAATTAATTCTATGGAGAGATGGTTTAAATAATACATCTATTAAATATTTCGTTAGTAAAAATTTTAATTGTAAAAAATATAAAAAAATTGAAGAATTTTATTATACTCCAAGGAGATTTTATTTTATTCCTGAAAGATGGAAAGTAGAATTATTTAGACTTGATTGCTAATTTTGTTTTGTAGTGAAAAAAAAATGAAAAAAACAACCAATAAAATATACCGTTCCAGGTAGAAAAAAATGACCCTGTAGTTTGTAAGGGCCAAAATAATACAAAATAACCACAAAATAATAAAAGAATATTTTGTTTACACATATTTTTTTTAAAAAAACTAATAATCAAATACATTAGAATATAAAAATTAATTATTAGAAATATTAGCATACCGATAATTCCAGTTTCTGATAAAATTTCTAAATATATATTGTGTGGATGAGTTGCACAGCGATTATTTACATATTTAGTTTTAATTTTTTCATATTTTTTATCCCCACATACATATCTGAATGTTTTAGTGCCCGAACCAAATATTTTATTATTTTTAAATATTTCATAGGCAGTTAAATAATGTGCTTTGTGATGGTTGTCCTGAAAATACTTTATAGGAATGTCTACAAAATGAGTTCGTAGCGCATGATTTGAGTTCATGAACATTGTTAAAGAAAAAATTGTAAAGATTAACAAAAAAAATTTTTTCCATAACTTTAAATCACAAAAAATAAAAAAAAACAATGTAGCTATAAAAAACATAATACTTGAAGATCTTTCATTTGTTAAAATAACAGTAAATATTGAAATAATAATAATAGGTATGATTAATTTTTTTATTAAACTATTTTTCAAAAAAAATAAAAATGATAAAAAAAATAATTTACTTATAAAAGATCCTGCAACACTTTCGTCTCCAAATGGTCCTGACAACCTTCTACCATGACCTTCCATAATTTGATTTCCAAATAAATCGACAGAAAAAAAATGTTGAATTAATAAATCAAATATAACAAACAAAACTGAAATTAAAATTATTTTTCCAAATATAGATTTAAAATTTTCTATTTCGTTTAAACAAAAAAGAATTGTTAAAAATAATAAATAATATCTAATAAATCCTAATAGAGAAATAAAAGTTAATTGAAAGTTTGAAGATAAAATTAAATTAAGAGAAAAAAATATGATAATTACAAAAAAAGTATAGTAATAATTTCTATAAAAAATTTTTCTTTTAAAACTTAAAATTCCATAAATAGAGATACAAATTATAGTAAGTGTATTAATTACAAGATTTCCTAGGATAATTGATATAGGAATCAAACAAACAAATAAATCAAGAAAAAGAAATTCTTTATGTTTTTTAAAATTGTAGTACATCATTAATTTTTACTTTAATTATTAAACATATAAAATTTATGAAAGAATATTTATTCCACTTTTTTTTTATTATTTACTCATTTTTAATTTATAAGTATAGAAATAAGATATCCACAACTTTCGGATTGATGGATTTTCCTGACAATATAAGAAAATCTCATTCTGAACCTACGCCTGCTGTTGGAGGTTTAATATTATTTCCTTATGTTTTGTCGGCATTAATTTATTTAAATTTTTTGTCGTACATAAAGCTTAAAATATTATTAATTTACATCTTTATTTATTTTTCATTTTTTCTTATAGGCTTCTTTGATGACAAAATTCATTTAAATGCAAAATCAAAAACATTTATTTTACTTTTTATTTTATTTATCGTACTACCTCTCGAAAAAAGTTTAATAATAAGTGTATTAAATTTTAAAGATATTAATTACCTAATATTATTAAACCAAGGTTCGTTATTTTTTACTATTTTTTGTATATTCTTTTTTTACAATGCATTAAATTTTTCTGATGGTCTCAATGGAATAGTTGTATCATTATGTTTATATTTTATAGTTGTTTTAGTTTTAGCTAGAAATGAATTTAATGTATTATATTTATCACTGATAATAAGTCTTACATTCTTGCTAATAACAAATTTGTTTAAAAAAATCTTTACTGGAAATTCTGGGGTAAATTTTTTATCTGCTATAATATTTTTATTAATAATAGATACTTACAATAAAAATATTATTTTTTTTGATGAAGTTATTTTGATAGTTTTTCTTCCATCGATTGATGCTGCCAGAATTACTATAGAAAGAATTATAAATGGAAATTCACCATTTATTAGTGACAAAAATCATTTTCACCACTTACTAACTAATTTTTTTAATAAAAACTATGTCTTTATTCCCTATTCTTTACTTGCAATGACACCTTATCTTGTAACAAAAATTGGCATTTCTAGCTATAATTCATTAATAATTTTTTCAGTTATATATTTTTTAAGTTTGTTTTTCTTAAAAAAAAAAAATGTTTGAAATTATTTCACATTATTTAATTTTTTTAACAATAACTTTTTCAAATGGATTTATTTTAAAAAAAATACTAATTAAAAAAAATTCTGACTTTGATTTAAATTTTTTTGAAATATCAATATTCGGATTAATAGTAACTGGATTTATAGCTACAATACTTAATTTTTTTTTACCACTAAATGATATTATTATATATATAAACTTAAGTTTTTGTATATTTTTAATATCAAAATATTACAAAGAAATAAATTTTCGGTACGATAAAAACTCTAAATCAATAATAATTTTATTTTTAATTTTAAGTTTAATTAATATTTATGGAAGTGGATTTTCGGACGACTTGCATCACTATCATGGTGGATATATTTCAAATACAGATAATCAGAAATATATTATTGGTTTAAATTATCTTCATCATCACTATGGTTATTCATCAATTTGGCTTATTCTACACTCATACCTTAATTTTAATAACTCATTACTTCAAGACATCCATATAGTTAATGGTATAATTTTTTTTCTAATACTATCTTATTTTATTACCGAAATATTAAATAATTCAGATTTTAAAAAAAATTATACGCTATATATACTCTCTTCAATTTTTATTTATTTTTTTCTAGTTAAGTATACTCGTCTCAAAGAGTTTGGTTTAGATAGACCTGGAATACTAATTTTTTGTTTTTTAATTTATTTTGCTGCAAAATATGAAAAATTATTAAAATTAAAACCTTTAGAAATAAAAAAATATTTTTTTCTTATATTTTTAGTTTGTATTTTTATTACATCTATAAAGATTTTTTTTATTTCTTCTTTTCTGTTGCCAATAATTTTAGTTTATAAATCGAAAAATTACAGTTTAATTTACACTAGATATGCATTAATTGTTTATATCTTGGGAATTATTTATTTATTAAAAAATTTTTTAATTTCAGGCTGCCTCATATATCCTTTTGATTTTACCTGCATATCCGGCGTACCATGGAATAGTAAAGAAATCGCTTCTAAACTAATTTTATTAACGGAAGCCTCAACTAAAGCTTATAGTAATTATAATGGTTTAATAGCTATTTCCGAATATATAAAAAATTTTAATTGGTGGAATACATGGATAAGCCGTACTTTTGAAGAATTAATTAATTTTTCTTTTACAATATTTTTTATATTTTTATTGTTTCTATTTACCAGCAAATTTAATAATACAAAAAAAAATTATACTTATTTTCAAATTTCAATTATTTTAGTTTTTCTATTAAACATGATTATTTTCTTTAAATCTCCTGTAATCAGATATCACCATATGTCATTTTTGTTATTGATTATCAGTATAATAATATTAATGAAAAAAGAATTTTTAATAAAAAAAAATGTTTTTAGTATAATTTTAATTTTAGCTTTCTTATTTAATTTTGGAAAAAACCTTATCAGAATAAATGAAAATAATTATTATAATAATCCTTACAAACATGTAAAAAAAATTAATTGGTACGAATCTCCAAAAGAAAAAAAATTACAAAATTTTAGTTACTACATTGGTTGGATTGATGCAAGTCCTGTAGGAAACATGATACTGGATAAATACAAGCACAAAAAAAAAATAGGTTTTGATATTATATATAAATAGATCACTAAAAAAATAGCTTTAAAATTATTTGCAAATGTATGTTAAAATATTATATTGTCTGATAGATATTTTTAAATATTAATAATATTTAACATCCATAAAAAGTAATAAAGAAAAAATTAAGAGTTATGAAAAAAATTTTAGTTACTGGTGCCGGTGGCTTTATAGGTGGGCATTTAGTCAAAGAATTGTTAAACAGAGGATATAAAGTTAGAGCTGTAGATATAAAAAAATCTGATGAGTGGTTTCAAATATTTGAAGAAGTAGAAAACTACAATTTAGACATGTCAATAAAAGATAATTGTTTTAAAATGGTAGAAGGAGTAGATGATGTTATTAATATGGCATGCAATATGGGTGGAATGGGTTTTATAGAAAACAATAAAGCACTTTGCATGCTATCAGTTTTAGTTAATACCCATCTGCTTATGGCATGTAAAGAATATAAGATTAAAAGATATTTTTTTTCTTCTAGTGCATGCGCTTATAATAAAGATCTTCAAAACGATCCTAGTATTTATGGATTAAAAGAAGGAGATGCTTATCCTGCTAATCCTGAAGATGGTTATGGTTGGGAAAAACTCTTTAGCGAAAGAATGTGTAGACATTTCCTTGAAGATTATGGTTTAGATGTAAAAGTTGCAAGATATCATAATATATACGGTCCAAATGGAACATATGACGGAGGAAGAGAAAAAGCACCAGCCGCACTTTGTAGAAAAATAGTTTATTCAATTATAAATAACCAAGATACAATCGATGTTTGGGGAGATGGAAATCAAACTAGGTCTTTTTTATACATTGATGACTGTATAGAAGCCACATTAAAATTATTCGACTCTAATTTTCATGGGCCTTTAAATATCGGAAGTGAAGAAAAAGTTTCAATAAATGAAATGATTGAAAAGATTGAAAAATTATCTAAAAAAAAAGTAAACAAAAATTACCAACTTGATAAACCAAAAGGAGTGAGAGGTAGAAATAGTGACAATAATTTAATTAGATCTCAATTATCCTGGGAACCAAAATTTTCCTTATATCAAGGACTTGAAAAAACCTATGGTTGGATTTTTTCAGAAATAAAAAAGAAGCATAATCAATAGTTTTTTATGAGTATCATTTTAGGGCTGAACTGTAATCACGCCGACTCTTCTGCTTGTATAATAATAAATGGAAAATTGATATATGCAATTGAAGAAGAAAAAATAAATAGAATAAAACATTGGTCTGGATTTCCAATAAATTCCATAAATGAATGTCTAAAACATTCTAAAATTAATATTAGTGAAATAACTGATATTGCGCTAAATACAAACCCGTTGTCAAACTTACAACGCAAAGCTAATTTTTTTTTAAAAAATTATTTGTTTGGAAAAAAAAAATACGAAATAATAAATAGAATTAAAAAAAAACTATCTATAAAAGAAAGTATAAATAAATATTATTTTCCTAAAAAATTATCTAATAACGTGCAAATACATTATATAGATCACCATTTATCTCACATATCATCAGTATTTTTTCCCTCAAAACTAAATAAAGCTATAGGGTTGTCAATTGATGGTTTTGGAGATTTCTGTAGCATTGCTATAGCAAAATGTAATGCTAAAAAAATTAACATTATAAATAGATTATATTTTCCAGACTCTTTGGGCGTTTTTTACGAAGCGTTTACACAACTAATTGGATTTAAAAATTATGGCGATGAGTACAAAATTATGGGTCTAGCTCCATACGGAAAACCAATATTTTATGATAAAATTTTAAATAACATTTTTGACGAAGAAAAAAAATTAAAATTAAATTTAAAATACTTCAATCACACAAAAACAAATTACAGCTACAACTTTAAAGGAAAACCTAATCAAAAAACCTTGCTGAACAAAAATATATATAAAATTTTTAGTAAAAAAAAAATTGTGGATAAAAAAAAAATTACGGACCAGCAAAAAAACTTGGCAGCTTCAGTACAAAAAATTTTTGAAGAAAAACTAATATACATATTGGAAAAAATAAAAAAAATTAATTTTTCCAAAAATTTAGTATACGCTGGAGGTTGTGCTTTAAACTCTTCCGCAAACAGGCTATTAACAAACAATAATAAATATTTTAAAAAAATTTATATTCCTAGTGCCCCAGGGGATAATGGGGGAGCTTTAGGAGCCGCTTTCTTAGTATATGTAAAAAAATATAATAAAAAAATAAAAAAAGCGCAAAGTCCATATTTAGGAAATGGTTATTCTAATCAAGATATAGAAAAAATATTAAAAAAAGAAAAATATAAAAAGAAAATAAAGTATAAATTTATTACTAAAGAAAAAAAATTATTTTATAAGATTTCAAAATTGATTAAAAAAGGAAATATAATTGGATGGTTTCAAGATAAAGTAGAATTTGGACCAAGAGCCTTAGGAAATAGATCTATTTTAGCAGACCCAAGAAACCCAAAAATGAAAGAAATAATTAATAAAAAAATAAAAAGAAGAGAGTCGTTTAGACCTTTTGCTCCAGCAGTACTTAGAGAATTCCAAAAAGATTGGTTTGAAAGTAATTTTAATAATTTATACATGTCTTCAGTTGCCTTAGTAAAAAAATCAAAAAGAAAATTAATCCCGTCAGTCACTCATGTCGATGGAACATCAAGGCTGCAAACAGTAAGCATGAATACCAACCCAAGATTTTACAATTTAATTAAACAATTCTACAAAATTACAAGAGTTCCTATTTTGCTTAATACATCATTTAATGAAAATGAGCCGATAGTTTTAAGACCCGAAGAAGCATTAAATTGCTTTTTAAGAACTAAAATGGATTATTTGGTTTTAAACGATTATTTAATTAAAAAATAAAAATGATATCAAATTTTTTTTTGGACAATAGAATTGGCGGACCTCATAACTACATTTCCAGTATCAACAAAACAATCTCAAAAAAAATTCAATTTCAATATATAAGTTGCGGAAAATCATCAATTTCTAATATTGATATTACTAACTTAAGAGTTTATTCAAACATATTATTTCCATTAGAAATAATTTTAAATTTTTTTGAAATTATTTTACTTGCTATTAACAAAAAAGTTGCTACAAAAATTTTTTTTGTCCATAGTATTTATAATATTGCTCCTATTTTAGCTGGTTGCATATTAAAAAAAAAGGTTTATTGGTTAATTTTAGAAACTCCAAATAAATTTACCAAAGCTTCTTTCTGTTTTTTAAAAATAATTTTTAATTTTAAAACAATTATAATCTCAAAAAAAATTAAAAAAAAATTAAATTTAAATGATGATTATATTTATTTACCACCTTATATTAATAAAAAATTTTGGAAAAAAAATAAAAACAAAACTAATAAAAATAAAAGAATAGAAATCCTTTGTGTGGGCAATATAAACCCAATTAAAGGCTATTATGAACTTTTAGAATATTTGAAAGAGATCAAATTTAGAATAAATTTAAGAATTGTTGGCAAAAAATTAAAATCACAAAGAAAATACTACAATAAACTTATAGAAAAAATCTTGTACTACCAAAAAATAAATGAAAATTTTAAGGTTTTTCTAGAAGGATATAAATCTCACGAACAACTAAAAAAACTATATAGCAATACTGATGTTTTTATATTATCTTCTTTAGAAGAAGGTACACCACTTGTGGTTTTAGAAGCAATGTCTATGGAATGTTTCTGTATTGTGTCTGACTGTGGAAACCTAAAATCAATTATCAAAAATAATAAAAATGGATTTATTTTTGATCACAATAAAAAAAATTTAATGAAAAAATTATTGTTATTTAAGTCTTTAACTAAAATCCAAAAAAAAAAAATTCAAATTTGTGGAAGGAAAACTATCAATAAAAATTTCTCAAATAAGATTTTGTATAAAAAATTTTATCAAAATATAATTTAAATAACATTAATTATCTTTCTTTTTTTAAAAATTTTCTCATCAAAAAAAGTGTTTTTTTTGAATTATATTTAAAAATAGAATTTTGAAGATTTGACAATAGCAATTCAACATCTTCATTTTTATATTTTGGTTCTTCAACAGATAAGATGTCTGGATGTTCTGTCTTGTAAAAAGATTTTGATATAGATATTTTTTCAACTAACTTTTCTGATTTCTTAAGGCCTGTTTCTATAACTTTGACATTTTTTTTATCCAGTCCCATAATATTAATTATTTTATTAATAACATTGATAATCTTTATTGGACTACCCATTTTTAAAATTGTAATTCTATTCTTCTTTGAAATCATTTGGCTGACTTGTATGACTAAATTACAAGCCTCTTTTATTGACATAAAAAACCTTTTTGCCCTAAAATTAGAAATTGTAATCGCAGATCCTTTATTAATCTGATCGAGAAATACTTGTATTGCCGAACCTTGGCTAGCAAATACATTTCCAAATCTTACAATTGATAATTTAGTATTTTTTAAATTTTTATTTTTGAAAAAGTTTTGAGAAATTATTTCAGATATTCTTTTTGTGTATCCTAATACGTTTTTTGGTCTCGCTGCTTTATCAGTAGAAACTATTGTTACATTTTGTACTTTTTTGGAAATAGATTTTAAAACTGAAAGTGTACCAAATATATTATTTTTTACTGACTTAAGTATATTTTGTTCGACAATTGCAACATGTTTGTAGGCTGCGGCATGATAAATCTCTTCAACTTTATACTTAAGAATAATATTGTTTAAATATTTAGTATCATTTATGTCACCTAAAACATATGAAATTTTTATATTGGAAATTTTTTTCATTTCTCTTTCAAGATTAAATAAAGCTGTTTCACTATGATCGATAATAATAATTTTTTTTGGATTAATTTTCGATATTTGAATACAAAGCTCAGAACCTATAGATCCAGCACCGCCAGTAATTAAAATAACTTTATTTTTTAATCTCTTTATTAAATAATTTTTTATTTTTGAAATTCTTCTATTAAACAAGTCATTTAAATTAATATTTCTAATATCTGAAATATCTATTTGGTTTCTAATTATTTGCTTTCTATCTGATACAAAACTTAAATTTAAAGTAAAAGAAAATAATTTTTTTATCAATTTAATTTTCTGGGTATAAGAAATTTTTGATACAGCAACTACAATGTTTGGAATTACAAAATTTTCGTTTAATTTAATTAGATCGTCAAATGAAATAATTTTTTTATTATCTATTTTTTTGTTAACTTTTTCTTTGTTGTCATCTACAAAGCAATAAACATTTTGATTATTTTGTTTCATTGACTCATACAGACTTTTGCCCGAATATCCAGCACCATAAATTATTGTACCTGGTAAAATATTTTCATATGTATTTGGACTACTTCTATAAAACTTTTGAAAAAGTATTTTTTTTTTAAATACTAATTTTTTTCTTAAATAAGTTTCTAAACTTTTAAGTTTCTTTGTGTCAAATATTTTTGATAAAATTTCTATATTAGCAGTCGAAAATGATTCTTCTATAATTTTTCTTTTACTATATATAAATTTATTTTTATTTAATGGCAAACTGTCAATTATATCTTTTATTCTAACTCCATAACCGCTTCCAATATCAATAATTCCTGAGTAGGAATTTTTTAACAATTTTTTATAAATCTCAGCCACATCATCAACAAAAATAAAATCTCTAATACTTTGACCATAATTGTTAATTAAAAGTTTTTTTTTATTTTTTTTTGTATTTAATATTTT
>MDTE01189990.1_pt1 | contig 14451 bp, 13 predicted proteins | sample 811231 | NCBI WGS metagenome assembly MDTE01 (sample SAMN05326651, study PRJNA326480) | marine metagenome | isolation source: seawater | place: Indian Ocean: Red Sea | collected 2010 | reverse complement strand
TCGCCGTGATTTTCACGCTTCCTCCACCGGGAGCACAAGGGGATACGCCTGGACCATGCCGTTGCTTCCGACGATAGCTTCGACGTCATCGAGTTCGAGCGGCGCATCCTCGGTTACGTTCTCGTACCCGTCCTCGGTGATCAGGAGCGTATCCTCCACGCGAATGTAGCGTCGCTCCTCGGGAACCCACAGCATCGGGTCGAGCGTGATGAGCAAACCGGGCCGGAGCGGTTCATCCTTGTAGTGACCCACGTCGTGTACGGCCATTCCAACCGGATGGGTCAGGTGCATCTTCTCGAGCGATCGTCGGGCGGAAGACTCGTAGATCGGTTTGGACCACTCTGTGGCTTCCACGACCGACGCCATTCTCTCGGCAGACTCGGCCGCGATCTGGTCAGGATGCACGCCGGGTCGGGTTAAGTCGAGCAGGACCTTGTGGTATTCGACGATGTACCCGTACAGCTCGCGCTGCACGTCCGAATAGCGACCGTTGACGGGCCACATTCTGCCGATGTCGCTCGTGTAGTAGCGGTAATCGGGCGCACAGTCGGCGAGGACGAGGTCCCCGTCGTGGAGGGGCTGGTCGTTGGCCATGTAGTGGACATACCACGCATTCTCACCGCCCGCGATGATCGCTCGGTAGCCGGCGTCTCGCGAACCGTTGACAAGATAAACGTATCGCATGACGGCATCGAGCTGATACTCCGTCACGCCAGGCTGGGTCGATCGCATGGCTGCCACAATGGCCAGCGCGGTCAGCTTACCCGCTTTCTGGCACAGGTCTCCTTCTGCCTCGCTCTTGATCAGCCGGAGCGAATCGATCGCGGGGGACAGGTCGTGCAGCTCTGCCCGGGGCACTCGGGATCGGAGCAGGTCGATAAACGCACGTCCTCGTCCAGGCTGGCTGTCCCAGGGGTCGGCCATCGCTTCCTGGTGGGAACGTCGCAGGGTGTCCCAACTCATTCGGGGCCCCTCGGCCTCGCGCATGGGGACGTAGATGCTGGTGCTGTTCCCGATTGGCCCGCCCATCATCTCGATACCCGCCACTCGGTCCACGCCCGTCAGCTCACACGCAAACTCAGCGTTGGCCGGCGAGAGCATTTCGACTTCATTCTCGCGACGTTCCTGAGGCTGATGCGGAAGGAACAGCGTCGACGATCCGGATCCGCCCTGGATCACGAGATAGGCATGTGGGACTTCCACCCCAAACAGGTAGTAGAAGTCGTTGGTCTGACGGAACAGGTCGTGCGAGGGCTCTTTGGGTCCGCCTTGTATGACCGCCGTCGCCCCTTCGCCGATTGTTTCGGCGATCTGTTTCCGCCTGGTCACGAACTCCTGGCTAGTGAAATCAGTCTGATACACGCTTCTCGAACATTGTGCTTTGGTTACTAAGGATACAGGTCGTCCTGTGGAGCCTGACAGACCTGACAGGAACGCATATATATATCATCTTCGCTGCCGGCGATACCGCGGTGGTGCCTTTTGTCAAGGAGGTAAGGCGTCCCGAGCAGACCAGGTGATGGCGCTTTCGGCAGTATTCGACGGAGAACACGGATGAACGTGACTTTCTGAACAAAGTGTGTGTAACCCCCGGGCATACCCGGGCCTGAGGAGGCTGCTCAGGAGGTCGTGCAAGGCATCCTGGCCGCGACGTCGACGAGATCGGTATGCTCGTCAAGCGGATCGTCGGCGACGGGTTTACCGGGATCGAGACCGTGGGCGGCCTGAATCCGCAGCTCATGGTCGGACAGCGGGTCATTGTCCATAGCCGCGAGTCCGTGAACGGCGTGATCGTGCCGTGGAAGCGGGGGCATCCGGTCCCAGAGCTGCACGAAATCCTGATCGATGTGGGTATGCCGGTCGATGACGTTCGCTCGGCCGTCGAGATCGGCGACGTCGTGATGTTCGCCCAGGACCTCAGTCTCCTGCACGAGAATGTCTATACCGGGCGGAACTTCGACGACCGGATCGGCATCTACTGTCTACTGGACGCGATGGCGAACGTGGGTCAAACGTCGGTGGACACCTATGCGGCCAGCACGGTACAGGAAGAGCTAGGTGTGCGCGGAATGCCGGCTGCTGCCTTTGCGATCGAGCCCGGTGTCGGTGTGGCACTCGACGGCAGCGCTATGGGTGGGGCGCACATCGCCGAACACGAATCGACCTGTGAGATGGGGCGGGGATAGGGATCTACCTGATGGATCGGCTGACTGTTGGAAACCCCAAGCTGGTCAAGTTCTTGATCGACCTGTGCTAGTCGGGGGGGATCCGCTACCAGCGGAACATCGGGGGAGGGACGGGCGTCTGCCATACAACGCAGTTGGGCGGGCGTCTGGGCGACGACAATCGGTGCGCCTGTCCGCTGCGTGCACTCGACCGTTCAGCTCGTACACAAAGATGACATCGATGCTACCGTCCAGTTGTTCGTGTGGCTCAAAGGGGTCGAGTCACAGCACCTGGAAGGTGTGAAGGAACGAACGCTGTCCACCTAGGCAGCCGCCTCTCATTATCGACAGAAAAATATTACGGAGCAACAATGGACAGATCTTTGAAGCTGATGACCTACAACCTGAAATACGCGAGTCCCAAATTCGATCCATCGTGGGATGTCCGACGTGAGTGGCAAGTGGACCTGTTTCGCCAGTCCCTGCCCGACGTGATCGGTACACAGGAAGGTTTGAAAGGACAGGTTGACTACCTGGCGGATCAGCTTCCGGAGTACGTTGCCGTTGGTGAAGGACGAAAGGGGGGAGATGCCGATGAGCACATGGCGATCTTCATCAAACGGGACCGATTTCGTCTCCGAGAGATGGGGAGCTTTCAGCTATCGGAGACCCCGGCTGTCCCGGGAAGCGGTCCCCCGAACAATCCTCGAATGGTCACGTGGGTGCGGTTGGCCGAGATCGACGTTCCGGCAAAGGGTGAGTCAGGGTGGTATCCGATCGACTACAGGGGGCACTGGGAGCAAACGCGGGAGCTATACGTCTTCAACACCCACCTGGATGTGGGCAAGCACCGGCAGTTGGCGAGACTTAACAGCGCAAAATTGATCCTTGAGCGGATCAACGCGCTCGATCGGTTTGGTGAGTGGACCCAGCCACGTCCGGTGTTTCTGCTTGGAGACTTCAACGCGAGACCTGGAAGCGATCCTCATCGGGTCCTCGTTGGCGATGGGGATTCGGACGATCCGCGCCTGCTGGAGGACAGTGCCGACGGCGAAGACAGAATTGACTGGATTCTGTCGAAGGGAGACGTCGAGGTGCAATCGTACGAAGTGGTCGACTACAACGTCAACGGGGTCTATCCATCCGACCACAAGCCGATTCTCGTCGAGTATCAGGTTTCCTGACGGCGAGGGACAATCGCAGATGTTCAGGGGTGGGCGGTCGTCTTTACGCGTTCTTCCGGCAGTGCGCCACGGTAGAGGCGCAAGTCGGCGATACATCCTGCAAAGCTCCCTTGGGCGCCTGAACCGATCGTCAACGGCTGAGCGTTTGTCAGGTCGAACGTGTGACCGGCGGGAGACTTCGACACGGCTGAACACGCACCGTTCACGTAGAGTCGAAGCTCCTTGCCCTGACGCACTGCAGCCAGGTGGGTCCACGCCCCGCCGATGTCGTGGTCGTGGCTGACGACCTGTCCCAATTCGCTCGAGTAGACGCGGCCAAGGGTTTCGTCGGGATCGACATCGATTGACCGGCTGATACAGGAACCTGTTGCGGCAAACAGGCGGTTCTGGAACGCCGCCATCGTCGGGACGCGACACCACGAGGCGGTTTCATCGACCGAGTAGTCCGGTCGGCTCGCAAGGCTGTTCATCAGGGTCCAAGCCCCATCGGTTTCGTAGCGCCATACCTGCGCCTTCGGGATCACACCTGCGTACAACTTGCCATTGTAGACGATCAGGTTGTTGATTTCGTTGATTTCCTGGTGCTCGCCCTCGGGGATCCCAAGTCGCCCGGTGTTGGTCCATTCCTCACCTTCCCACCGCAGGACGTATCCCTGTGGCCAGGTGCCTGCCCACAGCTTGCCCTGATGGGTCTGGAATACGTGCGTCTGCGTGATTCCGTGCGGCTCTCGTGACAGGCAGGTCCAGGTCTGGTCACCTTCGTATCGGTAGTGGTTTCTGTGTGTGGCGCCGTATAGAATCCCGTCAACGGGTAACAGGTTCTCGAAGTTGTCTCCGTCCGGTGCTCCGCAGTCGATCCAGTCCTGTCCGTCGTATCTGAAGCAGCGCCCCCCGCCGACTCAGTCCAGGCCGACATAGAGATCGCCGTCGAAACTCGCCATGGTCAGCACCCGCACGCTGGCCCCGACCTGTCCGAGGTCACGCCACTCCCGACCGCCCTCGTAGACGAACACGTGCGAGAGGGCAGGGTCGAAGCCGTCCCCCGAAGCCCGAACCCAGTCCCATACGCCCGTACCCGCGTAGAGTCGCCCGTCGTGTGCGATCATCGATTGAACCGACAGATGTCGGGGGTTGCTCCCCAGCCGACCACAATCTTCCCAGTCGGTGCCTCCGGCCCATCGGAAGACGCGTGCTGCATCCATCGGGTCGTCGGCGTCGGCGATACTCCCGTAGAGCTCACCGTCGAAGGCGACCAGAGCCGAGACCAGCGAATTGCTCGGCCACGGTTTACCGCAGTCTGTTCACCCGCCGACATAGCCGTCGTCGATGCCGAAATGGACGTGACGGGTGTCGGACATCGAGCTGTAACCGGCCGTGCTGCCAGCGATCTGCAGGTTGATCCCGCAGCGGCTGAACGGGTCGAATTTGGCCAGCACATCTCCGAACACCCCACGCATCGGCCTGTCACATCGCACCCATACCGTAATTGAGAAATCCTGGTTGCCTAGCTGCAGGTCGGGTGCGGCAGGGATTTCGATCTGGCTGTCAGATGATTTGAAGTGCGCCGACCCTGAGGCGTTGTCTCTGGGGCCGTCAACGAAATCGACGTGGTGTGCTGCCCCGTGATTCTCGCCAGCGATGTCGCGCGCACCCTCCGTGAGCGGCCAGTGTCCAGTTAGTTTGTGTTCTGCCACGTTCGCTCTCCGTTGACGTCTGGAATACTCACATAAGAGGCATGCATTAGCCACCATACCCTTCCGCGTAGCCCATTCCTGTCTGCCCAAACCCGTTTCCGGTGTACCAGCAGCGATAGGTGTCTCCTGATTTGATAACGGAGACGTAGCATCGCTGCTGGTCGTCGAAACATCCCTGTTTGCCGACGCCCAACTCACCGTCGATCCCGCTTTTCTGCCAGGTCCAGTGCATTCCGTCCCTGCTGAACAGGCTCCTGACACGGTAGGCCGTACCAAACGTGTGCAGCCACATCCGGTAGCCGTCTTCCTCCTCGAGCAGAAAGGGTTTCGAGCTGATGTATTCGTACGGCTCGGTCTCGAATCCCCTTGGGGATACCATCAGATCGTCCAGCGGCTTTGCCCAGGACACACCGTCATCCGAAACCGCATACCCGACGCCAATCCTCGGGATCACGTCGCCGTGGCCTGTTTCCACGCCTTCCGGTCTGTCGAAGTAGTCACCGATCGACGTGTAGTATATGTGGAAGCGGTCTGCATCGTGGCGGACGAACACGCTGCCCGTGCCCTCCCGGTCCCAGGGACGATCCGTTTCAAGGGTCGGCTTGTCGTGACGGTAATAGAAGCTTTGGCCTGCGTCGTCGCTGAACGCCATGCCCGTCGTGTTCGGGAGCTTGCCATCGGCACGGGGTATGCCCCAGCCGCAGATATACATCAGCCACGAACCATCGACTCGGGGAACGACGAACGGAAACCCGGGACCCTGGTCGTTGTATGCCGTTCCGGGTTGACGGTCCAGAACGCTCCCGCACGCCGTCCACTCGTTGGGGCGGTCAATGGGAGCCTCTGCCAGACAGATGTGGTGATACCCGTCCGCACCCGTTCCCCAATAGTACATTCGGTAGGCATCGCCGACCTGGATGACGTGTCCTGCGCCCGCCCTTTTGGCATCCAGGTCGCCGTGGAGCTGTCTCGGGCTGATAACGGGCTGTTCGTATGGAAAGGTCCAGTCGATGTTCTGCACAACGCCTCACTGACCATGTATGTGCTTTGACGAGGGTAAGTGTTCAATCGGAAATGAGGCCACTGTCGACGTCAGTTGTCAACGTATTCACCACCTGATGCCAAGAATCTGGTATCGTGTGCCGCACGAGCCTTCAACCTACCCAAACACTCCTGCCCAAGGGTGTAAATGTCTGACAAAACTCCCAACATTGTCATTATCTTCTGAAAGACGCTGGTTACAAGACGGGCATTTTCGGTAAATGACATCTCGCTCTTAATCCTAAATTCCACCCGCTGAATCGTGGTTTCGACGAGTTCTACGGTTTTTTGGGTCACGGGGCACACGACTCCTTCGACTTGACATCCAAACCGGATCAGGCACACAACGCGATGTACCGCAACGAAGAGATCATCAACGACACAGGTTATCTGACGAATACTCGGGTGGGAAGCGGTCTCGTTCATCGAACGGCAAAAAGAAGATCCCTTCTTCCTGTATCTACCGTTCAATGCCGTACACTGGCCACTACAGGCACCCCAGGATGACATCGCCTGCTACAACACGGACAATCCTGACCGAACCATTCAGCTGGCCATGGTCAAACGTATGGATATCGCCATCGGCGCTGTGATGGACGCGATCGAGGAAACAGGTGTTCGGGACAATACACCGGGTTTTTTCTGACAACGGAGGTACGAAGAAGAATCACGCGGACAACACGCCACCACGAGACTCCAAAGCGAGCGTCTATGAAGGGGGACTGCGGGTGCCCTTTGCCGTGAACTGGCCCGGGCACATCGAGGCGGGTAGTACTTGCAGCGAGCCGGTTCGTTCGATCTGATACCCACGATTTGCTCTTGCCTGTATTTACGGGCGAGAACAGCGATACCGTTCACGAGCATCTCTTCTTTGACGGTGACGATGGGTACTGGTCCGTGCGGGCAGGGGACTGGAAGCTGGTTTCGAACGAAGCTGGGGAGCTCGAACTCTACAACTTGAATGACGACATCGGAGAGTCTGTAGATCTGGCGGCACAGAACGAGGCAAAGGTGGTCGAATTGAACAGGGTATATTAGTCCTGGTGCGAGGAGATGGGGCCGAAAATCGCCGCCAAGGGAGGTTGACCAACACAGGATGGTACGAGACATCTCCGGCCGAGGGCAGTATCTTGCCGCCCTCAAAAGTCCCAACAACTGATCAAGGGTTCTACATGAAACCGAACATTGTATTCGCCTTCGCCGACGACTGGGGACGCTACGCCAGCGCCTACGCCGATCACGAAGGCCCGAACTCTCTGAACACATTGCTCGATACGCCCAACTTCGACCGCATCGCGCGGGAGGGCGCTCTCTTCACGAATACCTATGTGCCCGCACCCAGTTGTACGCCCTGTCGAAGCTCGATCCTGTCCGGCCAGTATTTTTGGCAGACGGGGATGGGAGCGATTCTGGCGGGCGCACGGTGGGACGAGTCGATTCCCACATATCCGCTCGAGCTCGAGAAGGCCGGGTATCACATCGGCTATACATACAAAGTCTGGTCGCCTGGCGAGACGAAAAACGCTCCTATCGGTGCGGAGCGAACGGCGTATGAGCCGGCGGGGACGAAGTTCAGCCGGTTCTCATATCGGGCAACGGAACGCGCTCCCGAGGTCGGGGTAGAAGCGGCGAAAGAGGAGCTGTATGACGAAACGCGTCAGAACTTCGATGCGTTCCTGGATGCGAGACCGGAAGGCTCACCGTTCTGCTATTGGTGGGGTCCGACGAACACGCACCGGAAGTGGCAGAAGGGGTCTGGAAAAGAGCTGTGGGGTATCGAGCCGGATGATCTGAAAGGGAAACTCCCCGAGTTCCTGCCGGACGTTCACGAGATCAGGGAGGATGTCGGCGATTATCTCGGCGAGTGTATGGCCTTTGATGGTGGGTTGGGAGTGATTCTCGAACGCCTGGAAGCGATCGGAGAACTGGAGAATACTCTGATCGTGGTGAGCGGCGACCACGGGATCCCCGGGTTCCCGCGCGGGAAGTGCAATCTCTACGATATAGGATGTGAGGTCGCTCTTGCAGCTCGGTGGCCCGGCCGAATCCAACCCGGTCGTGTCGTGGACGATTTCGTCAACCTGATGGACCTCGGGCCTACCTTCGTGGAAGCGGCGGATGTTCCTGTCCCCGAAACGATGACTGGTAAGAGTCTGCTTCCCGTAATGGAGAGCGATTCAAGCGGTCAGGTCGATCCCGATCGTACCTTCGTGGTCACCGGCCGCGAGCGACACGTCTCCATTGCACGAGAAGGGAATTTGCCCTATCCGCAGCGTGCCATTCGGACGAAGGAATTCCTCTACGTCCACAATTTTGCGCCTGATCGTTGGCCGGCAGGAGATGCGGCTGGGCTCGATGATCCAAACACCAAGCCTCCATCCTACGAGAGCCTGGAGCACGAGACCTACGTCGCGTATCCCGACATGGATGCCAGTCCAACCAAGGCCTGGATGATCTATCACCGGGCCGAAGACGAGGTGCAGCGTGCTTTTGATCTCGGGTTCGGGAAGCGCCCTGAGGTGGAGCTCTATGATCTCCGCATCGACCCGCACTACATGAACAACCTGGCTGATGACCCGGAGTACGATGCTCCCAGACAGGAACACCACGATCTACTGATGGCCGTGTTGAAGGAGGAGGAGGATCCTCGGGTGGTCGAGGAGCCGTGTCGGTTCGAGCACGAACCGTATACGGGCAGGGATCCGCATCGGGAGGCACGGCAGCGAAAGGCGTTGGGCTCCAGTTGAACCTGGACCAAAGTGAAAAGCCTTCACCGCAGTCCCCTTCGCTGAAGCTGCGGCGGGCCAGGGAGGACGCAGAGAATGGCTGGGTGTGGTGGGAGCTCGGTAGGTCGAGGCGCGAATAGCCGGGGGTGGAGTCGAAGCGCAGCGAAGACGGAACCCCGAGTAAAACACGCGAGGATCGCGGGTGTTCCGCCCCGAAATGGTCATTCGTTAGCCTGGGGCGGAAGCCCCAGTTCAAGCGATAGCATTGGAGAACGAGGCGCCGCTATCTGCGGCCAGAACACACGTGCGTATGCCCTCGGCGCGCCACCGTCAGAACTTGGCGTCGACGAGAACGTGCTGGGTGAGTTCGTCTTTCCTGGTTTGGGCCATACCAAGACTAGCCATAGCAAGGAGCCAGACGAAGAGGAAGAGTGATTTCAAATTCGAGCCATCGAAAGTTAGTGATTCGCCTTCCATTGCTTTGTCAGAACGTCGTCAGCGGATTCGTCCTTCGAGGTGATTCGCGTCGTCGCCCCGCCATTCTCGAGCTCGATATCCATATTTTTCGGATTCGATTCCCACGCGCCTGCCGTGAAGTCGGGAATGTCGATCGAGTTCGAACGGTTGAGCACCGACCACTGACTGAGCGGGACGATCGCGCTCCAACTGGCGGCGTCGTAGACGTCCTGATCGAGGGGCAGTCCGTTCCTGAGGCAGTCGATCAGGTGCCAGTCCATTAGCAGGTCCGATCCACCGTGACCGCTGCTTTTCGTGAGGTCGCCCATTTTCCGGAAGATCTCGGGCGTATACCGTTCCTCGATCTCTGCGAACTCATCTGCATCCACCCACTTATGATCGCCGTTCGCGATGCGCGGTGGGGCCGGATCGTATAGCGCGGCACCCTTCGTGCCGTAAACGCCGTGGATCATGTTGTGCGGCGACGGGGTGGTCGCATCGTGTTGGAGCACAATGGTGCGGCCTTCGACGGTCCGTAATACCGTCGTGTTCATGTTGCCACGATACTCGAGGCCGGCGAACTCCGCGAAATGCGAATCCTGTTCGGCCAGCCCGTTCGCTCTCTTCGCCATCAGGAAGTCGTTACTCTCGACAGAGACGAGGTAGTCCAGACGATCACCCCGGTTGATGTCCATGCACTGGCAGATCGGGCCGATGCCGTGGGTCGGGTAAATGTTGCCTCGCCGGTTTGCATACTGACGCAGCCACCACATGTCCGAGTACATCGTCTTGCCGAAGTTGTTCTTCATCTTGCTCGTGTTGTAGGCGCCATCGCCGTGCACGACCTCTCCGAAGAAGCCTTTCCTGGCCATGTTGATCATCCTTAGCTGGAAGGGCATGTAGGAGTAGTTCTCGAGCATCATCAGATGACGCTGAGTTGCTTCAGCCGTCTGCACGATCTCCCAACACTCTTCCATAGTCCCCGCGGCTGGTACCTCCGTGGCGACGTGCTTTCCCTGCGTCATCGCGTAAATGGACATCGGTGCGTGCATGAAGAACGGGGTCGTCACGACGACCAGATCGATGTCGTCCTGCTCGCACAGTTTCTTCCACTCTCCATCGGAGTAGAGCACGGGGTCGTGGTCGGTGTTCTCGAGGTAGTTGAGCGTCTCGTCGATCTTTGCGGGGTTCTTGTCGCAGAGGCCCCGAATCTCGACGTTCTCGATCTGGATCAGAGTTCGGAGATGGCTGGGTCCGCGATTACCCATCCCGATAATGCCGACCCGTACGGTGTCGATTTTGGGCGCCCTGAAGCCTGCCATGTTGTGATGCTGCTCGTGCGACTGCGCGTAGCTCGCGTTGATCTCGTTCAGGTCGGGCTGCTCGATCTCGTTCTTTGTTCCTGTCATGTAGGCTGCCTCGTTCTGATAATCCGGTTCAAGCGCTGAGGGTGGTGATCAAGTATTCTGTCGGTGTCTGGTGTTCGACGCCCGGAGCACCCGGATACACCAGCGCACATTCGACACCGAGTTCCATACATCGTTCCTGGAGCTTCACCCCGAAGTTGGCCGTGTGGGTCGGGTCCTTCTGGTCCTGGCCGATCGCCGGCGGCGCACCGTAGAACAGACACACGGGAGGCGCGGTCCCGTCGACCAGCGCATAGGGTGAGTATTCGCAGATCCAGGGCAGGATCTCATCGCGGTCTTCCAGATACTGCTTGAAGTCAACCTTTCCGAACGCGTGCGCACCATACCGGCTGTTCGGTGTCCATTCCTTCATCTGCGCAGGATCGAGTGTCGTCTGGGGACCCCTGACGGCAGCGCACCGCAGTCGCGTTGACTCTCGAGCAACCGGGTCGTCGCTCGTAGGATCCGCAAGGTCGCTGTGGTAGGCCAGCCAGAGAGACGAAGAGGCGCCCGCCGAACCACCGGCGGCGCCGATGTGTGCTTTGTCGATGTTCCATTCCTTCGCCTTACTGCGGACGAACTGCAACGCCCGGGCGGCATCGTGCAGCGGTGCCTTGACCGGGGGCACGACATCCTGAGCGTGGCTCATAAGGCGATAGTTGATGGCCACGACCGAGATTTCCGCATCGAGCAGCAGGTTCGCGTCGGCGAAACGGCTCATCCGTTCCTTGCTTCCGCCGCTCCATCCGCCACCGTGAATGACGAACACCAACGGAGTGGGATTTGGCGACGATGTCTGCCAGAAGTCCAGAATGTGACGGTGGTGGTCACCATAGCGAACGGCTGACAGCGTTGGTTCAGGGACATCGCCTTCGTATGGGATTGGTTCTTCCTCTTGTGGCACAGGCTGTTCTTTCAGTGTTGGATTGACTGGTCGGGGAGACCGGTGGATTACTCTTCTCATTTGGCGCCGGGTGTGACGAGAACAGCGAGCGTTGGCGTGTCGCGGCGCCTGGCGCCTGGTTCGCTTCTGTACCAGGGGCTTCCGTCCCTGGATAACGATCTGTCCCCCCCATTCGGGGCTATAACTCGGTTTTCCCTTGGCGTTTCTCGGTGGGCTCCTGACCCGCCGTAGCTCGAAGAGCGAAGGGGGTTGCCGGTTGCATGATTTGCTGCAGCGAGGCCAGATCGCCCGGACCTCAAGACCTATCGGGAGTAGGGCACTTCGCCGGTCTTGTTAACCTCGTATCCCCATTTCTCCAGGTAATACTCCTTTTCCCTGAAAGGATCATCAATCCGATCGAGCTCGTTGGCCAGCGCCTGCTCGAGGCCAGACTTGATCTGTGCTGTCTCGGGGCTACCCGCCAGATTGGTCAGCTGATAGGGATCATCCACGTCGTCGAACAGATAGATGTCGTCATCTGCGGTCTTCACGAAGGTATGGCGTTGGGTGCGGAGGGCTCGATACGCAGGGTCCGTGTGGTTCTTCCCGCTGAACGGTGAAACGCTCATGTAGAGAGCCAAGTGATCTTCCAGTTCGATTCCCTGCCGAATACAGGCTGATAGGTCGGACCCTTCGACCGGTTTGGGAATGTCGAGACCACACAGGCTGAGCAGTGTTGGCATAATATCCACCGTACCCAGAGGCGTCGAAACCTTGCGTCCCTTCTGGTTGGCGGTCAGTGGTGGATAGCGCAACAGGTAGGGCACCCGACAGGATTCATCCCAGAAGATCTGCTTCTTGAACGGGGTGTGGCCGTGCGATCCCATCATTTCGCCGTGGTCCGAGGCAAAGATAAGAATCGTGTTTTCCTCGAGACCGGTGTCCTTCAACACGTCCACGACCTGCTGTATACAGCCATCGAGGGCGGCGATGTGCGCGTAGTATCCGGCCGCTTCCTTCCTGGCGAACGCCTCGGCTTCGGGATCGTCGAACACGGCATTCGGCGAGAACTTCACATCTTCAGGCTTGAACCGGTTCTGGAAATCCTCCGGCGCGTTGTTGTGCGGGAAGTGGGGCGGTCCGAGGGAAAGTATCAGGAAGAACGAGTTCTCGCGATCCCGGCGGATGTACTCACACGCATCGTCCGTTTGGGAGAAGGCGTCGTAGCCCGGCCAGACCTTCAATGTCGGATCATTACCGTCGTAGTATTCCGAATTCTGGTAGTCGTGCGTGCACTCAAGGACTTTCCAGTAATCGAAGCCCTGGCGGCGTTCGGGTGGGATGTAGCTGGCTCTGCCGTAACCGTCCACGTGCCATTTACCGATGTAGGCGGTGTCGTAACCACCGGCCTTGAACGCTTTGCCGATGCTTTGCTCGTCGGGAGAGAGCGGGATGTCATTCATGAACATCCCCGTGGTGGTCGGGAAACGGCCGGTGAGCAGTGCGGCGCGCGCAGGCGTGCAGACCGGGGACGTGCCGATCGCGTTGGTGAAGTCCAGCGACTCGGCAGCCAGCCTGTCGATGTTCGGCGTGACCGCATTAGGATCGCCGTTGTACCCGGTGGCTTTAGCCCGCCATTGATCGGTGAGGATGTAGACGACGTTTGGTTTCTCTGCCACAGTCATATCTCCGGTATTCAAGTGAAACACAGTTCTCCTAGGCGCTCGTGAAATCCAGCTGGAGCTTCTCGTCTCCGTATTCGATCCGAACCACACCGCTCTTGTATTCAGATGTCAGGAAGGGACTGTCAAAGGTCATGGGGTAGCTGTAGTCGACGGGATCACCACCGATCGTGGGGATTTCGGACACACCTGTATTGAAGGTGATCTCCTTCGCCCCTTCGGCGGCGCCCGTGTAGACGAGGATGTGATCGCCGGGTACAACCGTCTTGTAGAGCGCGACGGCGTTGGCAAGCACCGCAGTCTTGAACGCATTCAGGTTCGAGTAGTCCGCGGCTCTACCCGCTTCGATGATGACGGGCGAATGCTTGTCCTCCAGACACATGATGGTGCCGTCCTCGGACCACGTGTAGCAATCCTCCCTCAGCTTGACCGTGGGCGCGTCCTCAGGGGCATTGAAGTAGACCTGATTGCCCTCCGTCTTCTGTTTGTGCTCCCGTTCGTGGTCTTCATCCCAGAGCACTGGCCGTATGGCGCCGTATGCGTTGCCTCGCTTAACAAAGAACCATCCTGCTTCCTCCTCACGGCGGTCCCAGTCGTTCCCGATCCAGATGCCGATGGGCTGATCGTAGTCCGCGTTCGTGGGGAACCATTCCGGATGTACGGCATACCAGCGACGAGATTGCTGCAGGATCAGCGTGCGCTCGTGGTGCACGGTCTGATACATCGCTTCCAGCTCGTAGGGATTCGTCTGGCCCTTCTTGTTCGGGCCCTCCGGGAGGCTGACGGGCACAATACGGGAATCCGGCGACTGTGAGAACGTCATGCCGAGCCAGCGACCCGAAATACTGAGATGCGAATGCACGGCAGATGGATGATCCATCTGCGTTCCCAGCGTGTAGTCCGGCGTCACGTAGGTGCTCTTCAGAAACCGGGCATCCGTGTCTACGACGAGTGAACGCTCTCTTCCGAGTGGACGCGGCAGCTCGTTCTCTTCTTCGCCGATCCCTCGTGAGCGGTAGGTGTAGCGTCCCATCCCTTCGCGGTCGAGCGCCATCTTCCAGACCACAGGTGGCAGCTTGTAGTCGTTGATCAGGTTCCAGTACCACCATACCCCGGCGTTCGCTGGGCCACCAAGGTGGAAGTCGATCAAACCCGCACCATCGTTTCGGTATACAGTGTGATGATGTCTCGTCTTGGGGCCTCCGCGTACTCCT
>MDTE01074351.1_pt1 | contig 14451 bp, 11 predicted proteins | sample 811231 | NCBI WGS metagenome assembly MDTE01 (sample SAMN05326651, study PRJNA326480) | marine metagenome | isolation source: seawater | place: Indian Ocean: Red Sea | collected 2010 | reverse complement strand
TGATGTCCTGGCAAATCATAGTGTCCTCGCCAGTACGGTGTCACTGGAGCCTGACACTGAAGCTCGCAGCAGCGGTTCCCACGGATTCCTTCAAGGCGTCGGCGCGGCTCGCGACCGGGGCTTCATGCCCAGTCTTTTTCAAGCGCGCACGCGATCCGTTCTTCAAGACGAACCCACCCATGCGAATCGTGAGTTTCTCAGCGGGCTGTTGATCGGAGCGGAATTGGCTTCCCTCAAGGACGCTCATGATCGCCCATCGTCCTTGCCGCCCCTCCCCAGTTGACCACCGCCTATCAGGAAGCGGCAATGGCCCTCGAGCTTTCGGAGCGGATGGTCATCGTACCGGAAGGGTTCATGAAAACACTCGCGATTCGGGGACACGCCCAATACCTTCATCGGTTCTCCAATCAATAATCATGGCAAACCCATTTAACGAGAACTCGTTTCACCAGCTTCCGCTGGTGGTCATCCTACGGGGATTTGACCTCGAGCAAGCCTGTGCCATCGTCAGGGCCTGCCAGGCAGGGGGGCTCACCACGCTTGAAATCACAATGAATTCCCAGGCTCCGGAAACTCAGATTCAGGAGGCGATTCAAGTCAGTGGGGGGCGAATGAACATCGGAGCGGGGACCGTAACGAGCCCGAGCAAACTGGAGTCGGCTCTCGGGGCGGGCGCCAGTTTCATCGTCACCCCCACGCTGGACTCATCGCTTGTCTCAACCTGCCGAACCGAGCGCGTTCCCATCTTCCCCGGGGCCTGGACTCCCACCGAGATTCATCAAGCGTGGGACGCCGGAGCCCACATGGTGAAGGTCTTTCCCAGTCACATCCATGGTCCCAAATATATCAAAGCCCTGCGAGGGCCATTTCCCGATATCCCTCTCATGCCAACAGGAGGCGTCAATCTCGACACGATCGGGGACTACCTCAAGGCGGGGGCCTCCGGGTTCGGCATTGGCAGCCCCGTTCTCAATCCCGAACGGATCCGGGCCAAAGATTGGGCCTGGCTCACCGACCAGGTGGAACGCTTTCGGGAGATCTATTCGGATTTCTGACTATTTCTTCTCCAACCGCCGAGCCATCCCCCGGGAAGCTTCAACGACAAAGGCTTGGATTTGGCGGACTTCCTCTCGGCTCATCATCCCCTTGAAGGCAGGCATCCCCTTCGCCGCCGCGTAGATTCCATCATAAACGATCAGCTCCCAAAGCTGGTGCGTTTCCTTTGAGGTATAATGCAGGCTTGGAACCAGGACCCCGTTTTGATGGCAGGCGCCGCAGTATTTCCGGTATAACCGCGCCCCCGCACTGACCGCTTCCCGAGAATACTCCAAATCGATCTCCGGTCCGGTGGGAACTCTCGGTTGACGCAAGGCGTAGTCGGGAGCGGCCCCCTTGCCGCCCAGAACAAAGGTGAACAACCGGCCCCGCTGCTCATACCGGGCCGCTTCGCCCCCCGGTGGGCGGCGCAGCCCATAAGATCCCCCCCATCCCGCCGCCACCGAAACATACTGCCTTCCTCCGATTCGATAAGTCATCGGCGGCGCGATGATGGCCGTCCCCGTAAACCACTCCCATAAGGTTTCGCCTGTCTTGGCGTCATGAGCGTAGAGTTTCCCCGTTCCCGTGCCCTGAAACACCAATCCCCCGGCCGTGGTCAACACCCCTCCGTTCCAAACAATCGAGCGGGGCACGCTCCAAACCCGCTTCTGTTGGACCGGGTCCCAGGCCACCAGAGAACCGGGTGGGCTGCCGACCCCTCCTCCAACGAATTGGACCCCCAAGTTCCACGTGGCTGGATCGTAGCGATAGTCGGGATCGTGACGAAAGGCGGTGTGGAATTCTTGAACGGGAAAATACACAAGGCCGGTCTCCGGATTAAAGGCCATGGGTTGCCAATTGTGGCCTCCCTCCGGCCCGGGCTTGATCTCGGCCCGCCCCTCGGCATAGTCCGCCCCATGGATTTCACGAGGCCGCCCCGTGTTCGGATCCACGCCATCGGCCCAGGTGATCGAAGTATAGTTCTCAGCAGATATGAGTTCACCGCTCTCGCGGTCGATCACATAGAAAAACCCATTCTTCGGAGCCTGCATCAACACTTTCCGGTCAATGCCATCCACCGACAGATCGGCCAGGATCATATGTTGGGTAGCCGTGTAATCCCAGGTGTCACCGGGAGTGGTCTGGTAGTGCCACACCAATCGACCCGTGTCGGGATTGATGGCGAGGATTGAGGACAAGTAGAGATTGTCGCCGCCTCCCGGACTTCGATGCCTTCGGTTCCACGGGGAACCGTTCCCGGTTCCCACGTAGAGAAGATTCAGTTCCGGATCGTAAGCCATCGAGTCCCAGCACGTGCCGCCCCCACCCGCCTCCCACCATTCCCCCTTCCAGGTCTTGGCGGCTTCCGCCATGGCAGGGGATTCAAACCCAAGGGCCGGATTTCCCGGGACGCTGTAGAAGCGCCACGCCTGCTTGCCCGTCTCCATCTCATAGGCCGTCACATACCCACGAACACCATACTCCGCCCCGCCGTTTCCAATAATCACTTTATCTTTGGCGATTCGCGGTGCCCCCGTAATGGTGTAGTTTTTCGTCTGATCCAGTGTGACGGTCTCCCAAAGCAGCTTCCCCGTCCTGGCATCCAACGCGGCGAGGCGACCGTCGAGCACACCCACAAACAGCTTTCCATTGGAATGATTCACACCGCGATTGACGACATCGCAACAAGCCCGCCGACCGTAAACCGCCTTGTCGACCTTGGGATCCCAGCTCCAAAGAGGTGTCCCAGAAACCGCATCAAAGCAATGAACAACACTCCAAGGCCCGGTGACAAAGAGACGCCCGTCGACGACGATGGGCGTCGCCTCGATGCCCCTCCGACTACCGAATTCATGAACCCAGGCAAGGCCGAGCCCGTCCACTGTTTGCCGATTGATCTCGTCGAGCGGACTAAACCGGGCTTCGCCATCGGTGAGACCGTGCAAGGGCCACTCCACGTCTGAGACGGGCGGAGCGGGTGTCTGACCTCCACCGGCAAGAAGAACACGGGCCACCACAGCCCCGGTCACGATGTGAATCCACAACAATCGAACGAATCGTAAAACTCTCATGAAAGCCCTTTGTCCCCCTGAACAACCTGGCGATGACAAGCCGCCCTCCGGATGTCCCTTAGGTGAAAGGCCTCAATGGTCAAGACGACCCCGGCCTCCCCATCCCAACGCCGATCGGCCAGGCCCGCTCGTTTCAGGAAAGGACCGGGAGGATCACTTCGCCGTGAACGTTTGTCAATCGTCGTTGAATCCCGTTGTGGTAAAACGTTAAACGCTCGTGGTCGATCCCCAGCAAGTGAAGCACCGTTGCGTAGAAATCATACCAAGTCGCGCGATTCTCCACGGCATTCAGACCCAATTCATCGGTCGCCCCGTAGGCCATCCCACGCTGCAGCCCCGCCCCCGCCATCCAAACGGAAAACCCGTACTGATTATGATCTCGTCCGCGCCCCACTTCGTTGGCACTGCTCTGGGCAAAAGGCGTCCGACCAAACTCACTCGTAAACAAAACCAGAGTCTCGTCCAGAAGCCCTCGATTCCGTAAATCACGAATCAGACCGGCGATCGGCCGATCGATCCGGCCCGCCTCCCGCGAATGATTTCGAACCATGTCTTCATGCCCATCCCAGTTGATCCGAGGCGACCCGAAAGCCCCCCCGGAAAACAATTGAACGAACCGCACCCCCCGTTCGAGTAGACGTCGAGCCAGGAGACAACCTCGCCCAAAATCATCGGTCTCCGGTTGACCCACCCCGTACTGATCCAGGAGGCTCACGGATTCGTTCTCGATCGTCGTGACCTCGGGAACAGCGAGTTGCATCCTAGCTGCCAGTTCGTAGCTCCGAATCCGGGCGACCAGGGGATCCTCGTGACGGCGTACCTCCGCATGGCGTCGATTAAGGCGGGCTAAGAAATCCCGACTCGCTTGCTCGCTCTCCGGAGCGATCGGCCTGGCGGGAAAGAGATCGTCAATCGCTCTCCCCCTGGCCCGCATGGGCACCCCTTGATGCCGGGCGGGCAGGAAGCCATTGGTCCAATTGATCGATCCCCCGGCTGGGTAGCCTCGGGGATCCGGGATGACCACGTAGGCCGGCAAGTCATCGGTCTCACACCCCAACCCGTAGGAAAGCCACGCTCCGGCGACTGGAAATCCGTTCAATCGGAAGCCCGTATTCTCCTGAAAGGTGGCGGGCGTATGATTCGACGTTTCGGCGTACATCGAACGGATGACCGTCAACTCATCAGCGACCTCCCCCAGATGAGGAAATAGCTCCGAAACCCATAGGCCACTCTGACCCCGACGCCGGAATGCCCAATCGTTTCTTTTCAGCAAACCCACTTGACCAAAGAAGACATCCGGTTGTTCGTCGCCCGGGAGGGATTGCCCGTGATGACGGGCGAGCTCCGGCTTGTAATCAAAGGTATCGACTTGACTCAATCCCCCGCACAATACGATGTGGATCACTTTCTTCGCCCGCGGTGGAAAGTGCGGAGCCGGATCGGCCGCCTCACCAGCTGCGACCAAGCGATTCGTTTCCGAGAGGAGGCCGGTGGCTGCAATGCCAGCCAACCCCGTGGCCGCGGTCGAGAGAAAATCACGCCGGGAACCCGAACGCTCTCGACTCCAGTATTGAGTCCAGTCAGTCGACATACAGAAATTCGTTACTATTGAGGAGCGCCCGAGCGAAGGCAACCCGACCGTGACGTCGAATCATTTCAACACTCTCGGCGAGTTCGAGTTCGGAGGGGTTCCGGCCATAACACCACTGGAACGCATTCTGAACCTCCCCCGCCAGGTCTGGAACGCCGGTCTGCCTCATGCGTCCGGCAAGCGCCTCGCTCATGCGCAAGACAAACGAATTGTTCATCAAGGTCAGGGATTGGAGAGGGGTGATTGTCACCGCCCGCTTGGGGGCCGTCGCAGAGGGATCGGGACAATCAAACACATCCAGGAACGGACTTCGCCCGGATCGAATCCACATCCGATAAAGGCTGCGACGATCAAAGGTCTCTCCGACCGGATCCCTCATCTCATAGAATTGAGAGTTGTGCACATAAGTAGTGAAGTCTTGGTAACCGGGCCCTCCCATGTCTCGATTCAGACGCCCCACCACCTGCAGCGTCGCATCTCGTAATCCCTCGGCCTCAAGCCGTCGCGGCGTCATGCGCCAATAAAGCCGGTTATTGGCATCCACCCCAGCCGCGTCAGGTCGAAAGATTGACGCCTGACGGTAGGTCTCCGAAGTGACGATCAAACGGTGGATGGCTTTGAGATCCCAATCCCGGTCGACCAACTCCGCGGCCAACCAATCCAACAGCTCAGGATGGGACGGCTTCCCACCATTGAATCCAAAATCACTTGGCGTGGAAACCAATCCGGAACCGAAATGGTAATACCACAATCGATTGACCATCACCCGGGCAAAGAGGGGATTCGCCCGGTCGGTCACCCATCCGGCCAGTCTGGTCCGTCGCTCGGCATCCGATGCGTTGCCATCCAACCCGAATCGCGAAGCGATCCCTTTCAAGGATCCAATACCGGCAGGTACCACTTCCGCTCCGGGCGAATTTGGACTCCCCCGCTTGAGCAAATACACCGATTCCGGCTTACGGGGGCGGACGGCATAGGTGCGCGAGGTTTGCCAACGGGTCCGCTGCAATCGGAGCTGTTCCCACTCGAACTGCGCCGCCTCCCTCATTTCGCGCCCTCTCGGATCAAGCGCGTCAAGGATCTCCGACTCACTGACATGATCGCTTATCACGCCCGCCCGCGCCGCGACTTCCCGATGGTTCAAGGCCCGATCAAAAACTTGAAGATTCCGAACGGCAATCCGTCCCTTACCCTCGGCCTCATTGACAGGGCCACCGAGGCGCACCTTAAACTGATTGGGACTGTAATCGATCAATGCCCGCCAACGTTGAGGCGATCCCACCGGCTGGCCGCCACTAAAGAGCCAGACCCGATCCCGGGCGGCGAAGACCAGGGCAAGGGTCTGTGCGACGCCATCACCCATTTGAATTCGTCCCAGTGATTTCGGGTTGTCTGATCGAAAACTCAGGAAGACCTCCCCACGCTCATCCAACCAAATCGTCTCTTCTGCGACACCATCCTTTCCCCAGAATGAAAGGATCGGCCTCCTTGACCCGAAAGCGCCCGTGATCCTGAACTCGAGCGCGACCGTTTTTTCCGTTAATCGAACCGCCGCAGTGGATCCCGGTGAAGCCTCCCACTGATCCAACCCAATCCACTCATTCGATTCCAATCCCAGATCGCCGCCGGCGGCCGGCCGCCGAGCCGCATTGACTTCGATCACGGGCGACCCCACTCCGATCGCCTCAAGCGGTAGACTTCGGGCTTTCAAGATCGACCCGGTGACACGGGTCGCCTCTTCCGACAACCTTGATTCCAGCGATCGGATCCGCCGGTCCAAGGCATCGAGGTTGACGGAGCTGGAAATGCCTCGTTCTCCCGGACGCACCCCGTCCAGGGTTGCCGAAAGTTGGTAGTATTCCCGCTGAAGGATGGGGTCAAACTTATGGTCATGGCATCGGGCACAGTGGACCGTCAACCCGAGGAACGCCTGCCCGACCGTGCTGACATAGTCCTCTATTTCATCCTGCCGCACCACCGCCCGCATCGCTGCACTCTGCTGCGATTGTCCCACCGCATCATAGGCCCCCGCCACCAGAAACCCGGTCGCGATCATCCCCTCGTCGCCGTTTGACGGCATGACATCGCCCGCCAACTGCATTCGGGCGAACTGGTCATAAGGAAGGTTTCGATTGAAGGCGTCGACCACCCAATCACGATACCGCCAGGCGTGGAGTCGGATATGGTCCCGTTCAAAGCCGTGACTTTCCCCAAATCTCGCGACATCCAGCCAATGACGGGCCCATCGCTCCCCAAACGCTGGCGACGCGAGCAGTCGATCCACCTCTGAATGGTAGGCGGCCGGGGACAGATTCTTTTCGAATGAGTCCAGGTCCTCGGGCTCAGGAAAAAGCCCTAGTAAATCGTAGCTCAACCGGCGCAGCAAAATGCGACGTGAGGCAGGTGGCGAGGACGACAGCCCGGCCGCCTGGAGCTTTTCCGAGACAAACCAATCGATCGGATTGAGATCAAGCGCTGCCCCGGTGATCGCTGGCAGGGCCGGTCTGACCACGGGTTGAAGAGACCACCAATCCGTTCCCCCGCGTTTCTCACTCGTTTGACCAAACCGAGCCAACGCCTCGGTTCCCCAAGTTGCGCCGGCCAGAATCCATTCCCGCAGGACCGTTTTCTCCGATTCCAACAACGGATGGTCGGGAGGCATCTCGTCGGTGTGCACCCGTTGCCAAAGCAAGCTCGAGCCCAAATCCCCTCCGACAATCGCCGGGCCACCCTTCCCTCCCTTCAGGGCGGAACGATGCCTCGAGAGATCGAGCCCGTTTTCCGGATCCTCTCCACTGTGACATTCAAGACAGTGATCAGCCAGGATTGGCCCGACATCCCGCTCAAACTCAAGTCCCCATGCGATGTTCCGGGCAAGCAGAGCGAACACGACCCCCCCACACAGGACTAGCCCAGCAGAGGGCAAGGACCGCGCCACTCCGCGGAATTCAATACAAGACGCAGAACGCTTCATCGGGGAACCCAACTACCCTGCGATGGGATGAGGGATCTTGCAAGCGGGAAGACTGAAGTGCAGGAGCCCTTTCCTGATTCGGGCTCGACTCTGGCCAGCTCATGCGCCCCCCGGGCGGAGGGCCCATGGATCCATCCGGCCTGAATCCTTGGGGCGCCCAGCGAGAACGCCGGCAGAAACCGGCCCTTCCCGCGCAGCCATCGCCCGCCCTGCTTTCGCTTCTTCCTCCCTAAAATGAGCCTCATCCTCGATCTTATCTTCACAGAGCCGGTCGATTCGGCTACTCCCTTGGAGGTGGGCTTCAATCGAGCAGCGATTCAGACTCATCTGGCATCACTGGCCGAGCTCGGCATCTACCTGGGCACCTCGTCCTGGAAGTACCCGGGATGGTGCGGATCGCTCTATGACGATTCGCGATACCTCTACCGGGGAAGGTTTTCCGAAAGTCGGTTCAATCGATGTTGTTTGGAGGAATACGCCGAAGTCTTCAAAACCGTCAGCGTGGACGCCGCCTACTACACCTTTCCCACCAAGAAGTACCTTGAGGGATTGATCGAACAAGTGCCGGAGACCTTTCAATTCGTCCTCAAGGTGACCGATGAGATCACCGTGAAGCACTTCCCCAAGCTCCCCCGGTTTGGCAACCGCGCGGGCAAGCCGAACGTCAACTTTCTGAATCCCGAACTGTTTGTGGAGCAGTTCCTCGAACCCTGCCGGCCTTTTCGAAATGCCATCGGATTGCTGATCTTCGAGTTCTCGCGGTTTCATCCCCGTGATTTCAGGCAAGGCCGAGAGTTCTTGGCCGCCCTGGATCGTTTTCTCCAACAGCTCCCCCTCGACTGGCCCTTGGGGATCGAGTTGCGCAATCGAAGTTTTCTTCGCCCTGAGTATTTTCAAATGCTTCGCGAGAGGAAGGTGGCTCACGTCTTCAACAACTGGGAGGCCATGCCGAGTGTTGAGGAACAGCTTGAATTGGAGGGCGCCCCGGTTCACGGCTCCCTGACGGCGGCCCGTTTTCTTCTCAAGCCCGGAAGGAAATACCAGGAGGCCGTCTCCATGTTCTCCCCCTACCAAGTGGTAAAAGAGCCCAATGAAAGTGCCCGAAATGCCGGAGCGAGAATGATCCGGGGCGGGCTTGGGAGGCGCGGAAAAAAGACCTTTATCCTGGTCAACAACCGTCTGGAAGGCAACGCACTGGTCACCATCCAATCTATGCTTGAAGGCGCCGCCCGGCCGACAAGCTAGGGAACCGGGTTCCCTGAAAATCCACGATCCAGAAACTCGGTTGCGGATTCTCATTTTTGGGTTATCGTTTACGCCACGGTTTACCTGATGTAACCGATCTGTGAGGATTGAGGAACCGGCGTTGGTCATGCTCCAGGAGCGACCCGCTCTGTTCTCCGATCCTCAGTCAGATCTTACTGGGCTCCAGGGATTTAGATTCCCGGAAACCCGCGACGCGAGTCTTGAAGTTAAGTCGTTCCCTGTAGTAAGTCTTATGGCGTTGAGCAAGGTCCCATCCGGCGCGCGATTGGCGCGCTCGACCCCCTTCGAGGGGGTGACCCGGTTTTCGGAATCCTCCTGGACACCGAACACCGACGTCTTTCTCACCGAGCGATTTCTCGTGATCCAAGTGGAAGTGGCCGGAATGCGCCGAGAAGACCTTTCCCTCAAGGCAGAGGGCAACCGCCTTCGCGTCCGAGGAAAGCGCAACCATGACGACCGGCCCACCCAGTGCAAATTCATCCTGATGGAGATCGACTTCGGCACCTTCCAATTCTACATCGACCTCCCCGCCGGCTACAACTTGCACAAGGCAAAGGCGGTTTATCAGAACGGATTCCTCCGGATCAATGTGCCGATCGCCAGTCGCGCGAGTTCCAAAAAAATCGACGTTTCGATCCCCACCGAGGAAGCTGACGAGTAGCTTTCCCGCATAACAGTTTGCCCTGGGGTATCCGCTTATGGAATACTCCCGCCACCTAGATGGCACCTGGCGACAAAAACGCGGTTGATATTCTCGAAATAGCCCCTCACCCCGGGAAGTCCTCTCCCGAATCGTCGCCGTCTCCCCAACACCCGAAACAGGTCGCCATCCTCGGGTTGTCCGACATCGTCATCTTCCCTGGCATGGTGGCCCCCCTCTTGATCGAATCTCCTGAGGGAGCTCAATTGATCAATGATGTCGTCGCCGGGGATCGGTTCCTGGGGCTGGTTTTGCAGAAGAACGCTGAAGCAGACAATCCGACCCCGGAGGATCTCTGGGAAATCGGCTGCCTGGCTCGCATTCAAAAAATGGTCCAAGGGTCGGAGGATTCCGTTCGAATCCTGATTGAGGGACTCGAACGCTTTCAGGTCAAGCGTTACACCAAACTGCAGCCCTACCTCCGGGCCTCGATCCGGGTGCTCAGCTCGAAGAAAGAGAACACCCCTGAAATCACCGCCCTGATGCGAAATGCAAAAGAGCAATTCATCAAAATCACGGAACTCTCATCCTCCCTCAACGAAGAGGCAAAACTCGCCGTTCTCAAGCATAGCGACCCACGCGTGACCGCCGATCTGATGGTGAGCCACCTCAACGTCCCGCTCAAGGATCAACAAGCCATTCTCGAAACCATCTCGCTGGCCAAACGGCTAAAAATGCTCCTGCCCATTCTTAGCCGCGAACTCGAAGTCCTGACCCTCGGATCAAAGATTAAGAAGGACGTTTCAGCGGCGATGTCCAAGAGCCAACGGGACTTCTATCTTCGGGAGCAGATTCGTGCCATTCAAAAGGAACTCGGCGAATCGGATCCCGCAACGATGGAGATCGACAACCTCCGCAAGCAGGTGGCTCAAAACGGGCTTTCTACGGAGGCCGCCTCCGTCTGCCTCAAGGAACTTGATCGATTGGAACATATTCCTTCCAGCACCGCTGAATACACGATTATCAAGAGCTACGTCGAATGGCTGGTGGAACTGCCCTGGAACCAGTCTTCGAGACAGACCCTGGATCTCAAGACAGCAGCAGAGCTCCTGGACCATCAGCACTATGGGCTTACCAAGGTCAAGGAGCGGTTGCTCGAGTTTCTCGCCGTCATCAAACTCAAGGAACACCTCAAAGGCCCCATCCTTTGTTTGGTCGGTCCTCCAGGAGTCGGCAAGACTTCGCTCGGCATGAGCGTCGCCAACGCGCTCGGCCGGAAGTTCTCTCGAATCGCCTTGGGCGGCATGCGGGACGAAGCCGAGATTCGCGGTCACCGCCGGACCTACGTCGGTGCCCTGCCCGGGCGGATTATTCAAACCTTACGCCGGCTTCAAACCAACAATCCGGTGATCCTTCTGGACGAATTCGACAAGATGAGCGCCGACTTTCGCGGCGACCCGGCCTCGGCCCTCCTTGAGGTGCTTGATCCCCAGCAAAACGCAGCCTACACCGACCACTATCTGGACGTTCCCTTCGACTTATCGAAGGTGCTGTTCATGACGACGGCCAATTGGCTCGATCCCGTCCATCCAGCACTTCGCGACCGCCTTGAGGTCATTGAACTCCCCAGCTACACGCAAACGGAGAAACTCTACATTGCCAAACAACATTTGATTCCGCACCAACTCGAGGAGCATGGACTCGAGCCCCGGCAGGTTCAATTCCAGGACCCCGTGCTCAAGCGGTTGATCGGAGGGTATACCCGCGAGGCGGGAGTACGGCAATTGGATCGAGAATTGGCAAGCGTCGCCCGTAAAGCCGCCAAACATTTTGCCACCCGGCGCACCCCCCGCCCGATCACCATTACCAACCGGTGGATCACCAAGAACCTGGGCCCGGACCGTTTTCATTTCGAGAAGGCCGAGTCCATCACCGACTGCGGGATTGCGGTGGGCCTCGCCTGGACCCCCACGGGAGGCGAGATCCTCTACATCGAAGCCACCGAACTCCCCGGTCGAGGCAACCTGATTCTGACGGGCTCATTGGGCGAGGTGATGAAGGAAAGTGCTCAGGCCGCGCTGACCTTCCTCCGAAGCCAGGCCTCGTCCCTCAAACTGACCCTCAAGGAAACTGAGAAGCAGGATATCCACATCCATGTCCCGGCCGGTGCGACCCCGAAAGATGGTCCGAGCGCCGGTGTCGCGATCGCCGTCGCCCTCGCCTCCCTTTTCACCCGGCGGGAGGTTAGGTCGGACCTGGCGATGACGGGCGAAATCAGCCTCCGAGGACGAGTCCTCCCGGTGGGAGGGATCCGAGAGAAAGCCCTGGCGGCCTTTCGGTCGGGAATGCGAACAATCATGATTCCCGATCGAAACCAAAATGACTGGCGAGATGTGCCTGAGGAGGTAAAAAAACAAATAAAGGTCTATTTTGTTAAACAAGTGGCAGATGTCATTCGTCTAAGCCTCAGGAAATGATCATTCGTCTCGTCATTCTGATCAGTTTCTTTGCGTTCCAGCCCTCGGGGGTTTCGCTCGCCCAATCCGGTCTGAAGCCCGGACAGCGCTTGGCCCTCGAAATGCGGCAAACGCCGTTGCTCAATTATGAGACCATTTCAGGGAGGCTTCAGACCCGGGGTCGCCGAGGCGCGCGATCGAACCAAACGTTGACCCTTCAAACCCAAGTCGAAGGAGGCCAGTGGCGGAGCGTTTTTCGAGCCATCAACGCTTCCACAGAACTCGAAACGGAGTTGGCGATTCATCGAAGTCCCGACCAACGCCCGCGTTACTTTGTCACCAAACGAACGACCAATAGTGGTGGTTCCGAGCAGAACCATGAACTCTCTGAAGCTCAGGCAATGGCTCCGTTTGCAGGCAGTGATTTCTGGGCCACGGATCTCGGTCTCGACTTCTTCTACTGGCCCGGCCAGGTCCTCGCAACGAATGCCCGGATCAAGATGCGCAAGGGGATCTCGTGTTTCGTTCTCGATAGCATCCGTCCGGCCACCAAGGAAACCACGGGATACACCAGAGTCCGATCATGGATCTCCCGTGACCATGGAGGATTGATCTATGCCGAGGCCTATTCCCGGAGCGGCCAACACCTGAAAACGTTCGAAGTGTCCGATGTCGAGAAGATTGATGGCGAGTGGAAGCTCAAGGCGTTGAAAATCCGGGACGAATCATCGCGATCCACCACTCGCCTCGTGTTTGACAATTTCTAGGGTGAACCCAGCCTTCGGGCTTCGGGCACGCCATCAAGCCTCCCGGGCCCTAGCCGCCCTGCTCACTCTTGGGCTTGCATCAAGCACTCGTACCCGCCAGCATGGCTTTCATCCTAGGGAAACCTCTATCGCAGCATGCCGGAGCAGTGGTCCAGTCTCGTCTCTCTCGTGATGATCGTCGGTTTTTTGAGCTGGGCCCTGTTCCATGCTTTCCTTCGATCCGATGCCCCGAAGAACCTGGCAATAAAATGGGCAGGGACACTGATCCTCCTGGGGCTCGGAATTCCGATCGCCTTCGCCTTCCTCAGGGCGGGGGGCCACGCCGCCGGATTCGGTCTCCCCATCACCACGCTCGTCATCGGTGTCCCCCTTGGAATCATTTGGGCCTCGAGTTGGGGCTCCCTCCTGGCGTCACCCCTCACGAGTCTCTTTGACGGAGGAGAGGCCTATCAACGATCAGTGCCGCTCTACGCCATCGCCGAGGCCAGGCAAAAACGAGGCGACTACCCCGAAGCGGTTAAGGAGGTAGAAAAACAACTCACCAAATTCCCCGGTGACCTCACGGGGACCCTTCTCCTTGCGGATCTTCAAGCCAAGGATCTGAAAGACATGGGCGCGGCCCAAGCGGCCGTCGAGTCCTATCTTGAGCATGGCCCCCACCCCCCCAAGAACACGTTTTTAGCATTGTCCCACCTGGCAGAACTTTACCTCTCCCAGGCGCATGACCGGCAAAATGCCCAGCGCTGTCTCGAGCGTAGCCAACGGCTTTGCCAGGGCACCGAGCAGGAAATGATCGCTGCCCAACGCCTTGCCCACCTCACCAGCGACGACTTCCTGGAGGCCAGGAACGAACCCCGCCGAATTCCGGTCAAAGCATCTGATCGACGGCTGGGTCTCCGAAAAGAACCAGTCCGGTTCGAGACCAATGAAAAAAGCCCCGAGATCCTCGCCCAGGAATGCATCGAGCAACTCAACAAGCACCCACTCGATCTGGAAACCCGAGAACAACTAGCCCTCCTCTATGCCAATCACTACCGGCGACTGGACATGGCTATCGAACAACTCGAGACGATGATTCAGTTCCGGAATCAGACTCCCAAAAACATCGTGCGATGGTTGAACCTCATGGCAGATCTCCACATCCGTCTGGCAGCAAGTGTCTCCGACGCCCGTCACTGCCTCGAACGAATCGGTCAGCGGTTCCCCAACACCGCCCACGAGGCTCAAGCCCAGAAAAGAATCCAATACCTGCGGCTCGAAAAAAAAGGACGCCATCCCTGACGCCTTCTTGCCATTGTGATCGCTGCCGCCATTGCTTGGCGGTCGTACCTTACTTCAATTGTAGGGCGATCTGCTTTTCAAGCTCACTCGAGAGATCCACGTCAGGCTGGCCGAATCGAGTCCGGCTCTGCACCAGGACGCGGCTGATGGTGGGCCCCACCGCCTCCACCTGCAAGTAGACCGTGGTGGTATCCACCTTGGCCACCATCGAGTTGTTGATCCGATTTTCGCTGACGAGAGTGCCGTTGAAGCTGAGAACCTCCAGCGCTGCCGAATACAGATCCTCGACCGATCGTTCGTAGCGCCCCTCGATCGTATCCTTCATCCAGGGAACGCCGCCCTTCCGGCCGCCGTCGACCGTCGTGT
>MDTE01164725.1_pt1 | contig 14454 bp, 14 predicted proteins | sample 811231 | NCBI WGS metagenome assembly MDTE01 (sample SAMN05326651, study PRJNA326480) | marine metagenome | isolation source: seawater | place: Indian Ocean: Red Sea | collected 2010 | reverse complement strand
TTCATTGCTTCTATTAGAGGAACTGGATCATTTATCGTGCCCAATTCATTATTCACATGCGAAAGACAAAGAAGCCTGATCTTCATCTCCTTTAACAATGGAAGGCAGGATAAATCGAGTCTTCCCTGTCTGTTGAATTTCAACAAAGAGGCTGGTTCATTATCAAATTTCTTAAAGGAAAGAAGGGTCTCTGTAATGCTGGGATGCTCTAAACCCAGATACGCTGTTTTTTTATCTGGAAAACAAAGGCCCTTTAGAAATAGATTGTTCGATTCTGTTCCGCAACTTGTGAAAACAAGATTATGGGAAGAAGGAATTCCTAGAGCAAAAGTAATATTTTCTTTCGCCTCTTCAATTTTCTTTTTAGCATCGACTCCAATGCCATAAACCGTTCCGCTATTAGCAAATTGAACGCGCATATAGTCTTGCAGCGAAGTAATGATTTCCGGATCCATTGACGTGGTTGCAGCATTATCCAGATAAATCATTTAAATTACCCTGGCTTTTTTCAGACTTTATAAGGAGGCATCAGGTCATGCTCGCCCCCCAGTTGATCAATGATTCTTGCCACAACAAAATCCACAAGACTTTCCACTGTATTTTGTTGCTGATAAAAACCAGGAGAAGCAGGAAGTATCAAAGCGCCAGCCTGATCCAACGCAAGAAGGTTTTTAAGGTGAATTGTACTTAATGGAGCTTCTCTGGGTACTAAAATCAATTTACGTTTTTCTTTCAGCATGACATCCGCTACCCGTTCAATCAAATTACCCGAAACCCCGGCAGCAACTCTACCTATGGTACCCATACTCGCAGGGACGATTACCATACCATCGACATGAAACGAACCACTGGCAATAGAGGTATTAATTTTTGTCGTCTTATGCAGGGTTACATTTTTACCCTTAAAATAAGAAGGTTTGAGTCCTAGTTCAATGTTCAACAATTCAACGCCCCGCTCAGATATAATCACATGGACTTCTGCCTGAGATTTAAGACAGTCAAACAATCTTTTTCCATAGCACACACCGCTTGCGCCTGTTATAGCTATTACAAAACGTTTCATAATTTTACCTCAAAAAGGTCCTGAACTTCGCACACCACTTGCTCATAAACTATTTCTAAGGATGGATCGCTCGAAATATACCTTATGTTTGGGCCACTAAAACTTTTAAAAATATTCTGTACTGCTATTAAATAATCGCGCTTTTCAAAAGCACTTTTTTCTTCCCGGGAAGACTCAATTCTTTCTAGACTTATTTCAGGAGAATTATGGAAAACCAATACCCGGTCTGGAATCGGAGCAAACTTTTCATTGTCTGCCCTTATTTTATGTGGATCGAAGCCTAAAGCACCCTGATAAGCTGCTGTAGAAAAATAATAACGGTCCATCAATACAACTTTTCCAGCCTTCAATGCAGGTTTAATATTCTGTTCCACATCTTCTTTTCTATCATTCATAAACCATTCCAACTCCTCATCAGGACTAATACCATTTCTACCTTTCTCTAGAAGCTGGCGGATTTTCATTCCCCATTTACCTCGTGTGGGTTCAGCAAATGAAATATTAGCAATCCCTTTTTTGTTTAAAAGTTCTGCTAACATTCTACATTGCGTGCTCTTACCAGAGCCATCAATACCTTCAAAAACAATCAACAATCCTCGGTTCACTGGAAAAGTCTCCGGATATTTTTTCTTAACAACACTGCATGTGATTTCCAGACAGGAAAAATAACTCCCGCACTTTCTTCTATCAGGCTGATTTTTGATGCTCCATTTGGCTATCAAAAACTGGCCTTTTGACTTAATTTATTGGAAGCCGCACGTAATATCAAGCTGAATAAAAGATATAAACAACACAACAAATTGTATTTGTTATAGAATATTTTTGTAAGACTAATTTTATTGAGTTTCAATTTAGAATCAAACGTTGATTTTAAAATAATGTAAGGAGTTTTTCGTGAAAAAATTCTGGAGAGTTTTTGGATGGATATTTCTAGGGGTCTTTCTTCAATTTAAATTCAACGTACTTTATGGAATAGTTTTCCTAGAAAATCTTAATTTTCATGATCGTAGCTACTGGGTAGAAATGAAAATGACCCCGAGCGATGAAAGCCTGAGAGTCTTGAAGATTAAAACTACTGTGCATCACTCCCTTGGCCCCGACTACTTTGCCAACGTTTATATTCCTAAACAATACAAGATACTGAACCACGAACCCTACGCAGGTGTTCAAGATATAGAGGGCTACCACGCATATAAAATGGATATGAAACGAAAATACCGGGATGTGTTGGCAGAATCAAACTTCATTCTCATTCCCCAGCAAAAGGAAATCGCTGCTTTGCCAATAAAAGTCCACTTTGAAAATTTAAAGCAACGTCTACATACAGATAATACTTATAAATTATCAACCCAACGCAAAAATACAGCACTCGAAGGCCCGGAAAAGGCTGAAGCGATCTATGCTCAAAAGCTAGGAATGTAACTTATCACTCATGGCTCAAATAAAAGAATTTAAGGACTATTATAAAATTCTCAACATATCCGATTCTGCCAGTCAGGAGGAAATTAAAAAATCTTTTAGAAAACTGGCTTTGGAATTGCATCCAGATCACAACCCAAACGATCCTCGCAGCGAAGAAGTTTTTAAGGAGATCACTGAAGCTTACGGAGTATTAAGTGATCCAAAAAAAAAATTGGAATACGATCGTTTCCGTGCGGATCGCCTCGCAGGGCGAGGTTCCTCTAGGTTTCAATATTCCCAAGAAGATATTTTCTCCAGCATGTTCCAAGGGAAAAATGTCAGTGATATGTTTGAAGAACTCAACCGCGAGTTCAGTCGTTCAGGTTTCCGATCGGGCAATAATTTTTTTGAATCGATTTTCTTTGGCGGCGCTGTCGGGGGCTTAGGAAGAATCCTCAGAATGGTTCCTGGTCCCATTGGCCGTATTGGCATGGGAATTAAACTGGCACAAGTCGTAGGAACCTCTCTTTACGCCCTTCATAAAATGAAAAAGGCGAAAGATGCTGCCAATCCAGATAGTAAACCGAAAACCAATAATCCTTTGGTTAAGAATTTTAAGGGAATATTTGAAAAATCTACATTAGATAAGAAGTCTATTCTGGATATGGACTTTGCTATTTCCATCCCTTATCTTGAGGCAATGAATGGAACCCGTAAAAAAATTTCTTACCAGGTGGACGGTACTACCGAGGAATTAATGGTACGTATTCCTGCTAATTTTCCATCCGGAGGAAAATTAAGGATACGAAATAAAGGTCGCACCCAAAACAAAAAACGCGGAGACTTGATTTTATCCATAAATATTGAGCCCAATGTAGCGCAAAATAATTAAAAAATGAATAAGTCCCAGATATTCGACTATTGGCTCAAATTTTTTCGTGGACTTTTTCTTGGAACATTAAAAAGTTTTCTCCTATTCAGTTTTACTGGTTTTGGTTTGGGCATTTTATCTACAATCGCCTTCGACTCACAGTTTCTGGATACAGTTGACTGGAGCGAATGGCTAGAAACATCTATTCTTTTGTTAGCCTACATCTGGTATCTGAGCCTAGGAGTCTTGCATGGATGGATTTCCTGTGCGCTGCACGTGATGATTCAAAAAATTCGGGAAGTTATTGAAGGCTTGCAACAATTGTTAGACTGGATAACGCGAGAGGTGATTGAGCGAACTCCAAAATTCCAGAAAAATATACTCCGTTCAGAACTGGAGGAAAAATATGACCAGACCGGAAAAGAACTACTTAACAAACTGAAACGAGAAGGCGGACTAGCTGGCTTATTTTCAGGGATTTTATTTGGTGTTATCTTAAAAGCTTTAAAATTTTTCTTTTTAGATCAGGTAATGGAAGAATTGAAAAAAAAAGATTCAGGGGAATTAACTTCAACGGACATAGAACATGCTGTACGCCGTGCAGGAACTGAAGTCATGATTGCCCCTATAACCGATAACCTTTTTCTATTACACATCGCAAATATCCTTATAGGTTTGGCCCTCTTTGCCTTACCGTTTAGCATGTTCTGGCTAATATAGTTATTCGAATCAAATTCAAGATTTTGGCATCTTATTTGAGATTGTTTTTTTAAATTTAGAATTAAGCTTTGAACATGAAAATACATCAAAAAATTATTATAGTTATCCTTCTACAAATATTATTTTTTTCTAAGAAAGGATGGACCGAACCTATACCCATTTTTGTCAGCATTATTCCACAAAAGTATTTTGTCGAACGTATTGGTGGCAATGATGTGACAGTGGAGGTAATGGTCAAGCCTGGTGAAAGCCCGGCAACATTTAATCCAAACCCTAAAAAAATGAGTAGGTTAGCGAACTCAAAACTGTATTTCAGTATTGGCGTCCCTTTTGAAAGAATCTGGATTTCTAGACTTAAAGCCATTCACCCTGATCTACAGTTTATCTCATTACACAATAAATCAAGCAATCCACGGGATAAACATGACCCCCATATCTGGTTAAGCCCTTTACTTGCAAAAAAAATGCTAGCAAAAATTGAAGCAGCTCTCTCAAAAGCAAAACCTGAGAGAGCCGAGTTTTTTAAAATGAATAGTATAAAGTTGGCCCAAGAACTGGATATTCTAGATCAAGAAATCCGTGACATTATCGCAACTGCAAAAAGCCGAAATTTCATGGTATTTCATCCAGCTTGGTCTTATTTCGCTGAAACCTATGATCTGAAACAGGTGGCTATTGAACATCAGGGAAAGGAGCCAGGGCCTAGAGCGTTGCAAAAAATAATCAATATAGGAAAGAAATTAAAAATAAAAACTATATTTGTGCAAAGGCAAATCGGCCTTTCAGTGGCAAAAAATGTCTCTAAAATAATTGGGGCTGATGTGAAAGAAATAGATCCCTTGGCAGAAAACTATTTTGAGAATATGCGGAAAATAGCAAAAGCAATTTCCGGAGCAAATCATTGAGTGAAAATTCAGTAATAAAAATCCACGATCTTCATTTTAGTTATGGAAGCCCAGTCATCCTCGAAGATATTCAACTGGACATAAAAGCCAAAGAATTTGTAGGTATGGTCGGCCCCAACGGCAGTGGTAAAACAACCCTTCTTAAAATTATTTTGGGTCTATTGGATCCAGATAAAGGATCGGTAGAAGTACTAGGAAAACAACCGCATCAGGCAGTAAAAGAAATTGGCTATATGCCACAGTTTACTGCTTTCTCCAGAGATTTCCCCATTAATGTAGAAGAAACAGTACTCATGGGGCGATTAGGGAAAACCTCTAATATTGGCCTTTTTAGCAAAGAAGACAAACAACTGGCCGGAGAATCTATGGAAGCTGTTGAGATTCTAGATTTAAAAAAACGTTCCATAGGTTCTCTTTCTGGTGGGCAATTGCAACGAGTATTAATTGCTCGGGCCCTTGCCTGTAATCCGCAAATCATGATTTTAGATGAACCCACCGCCAACGTTGATATGAAAGTAGAAAAAGATATTTTTGATCTCTTAAAAAAATTAAACGAAAAAATAACGATCATTGTTGTGACCCACGATATCGGTTTCATATCACAATACATTACAAAAGTTGCTTGTATTAACCGCACTCTGGTTTGTCATCCCACTTCTGAACTTACAGGAGAGACTATAGAAAATCTTTACGGAACACACGTCCACATGGTGCACCATCATCATGAAGGGGAGGATAACCATTGAGTTCATTTCTGGAAGCCGTCTCCGCGCAAACCTTCATGCAAAACGCTCTGATGGGAGGTATTCTTGCAAGTATAGCCTGCGGAATCATCGGCTCTTATGTTGTTGTAAAGCGAATTGGTTACCTTGCAGGTGGTATCGCCCATGCCGTGCTAGGAGGAATGGGTATTGCCTATTACCTTGATCGTTCACCTATTGAAGGCGCCTTGGTTGCGGCTCTCGTCTTTGCTTTTATCCTTGGGTGGGTCAGTCTGCGCATGCAGCAACAAGAAGATACTATCATCGGAGCATTATGGGCTGGTGGAATGGCTATAGGCATTTTGTTCATCTCAAAAACACCGGGATACAATGTAGATTTAATGAGTTTTTTGTTTGGCAATATTCTAATGATCGCATCTGAAGATCTTTATTGGATAGCTGGACTCGACTTACTCATATTGGTTATCGTTTTTCTTTTTTACAAACAATTCATAGCCGTCTCTTTTGATGAGGAGTTTGCGTGGCTTCGAGGCATTCCCGTGGAACGGTTCTACCTCCTTTTTCTTTCGCTGGTGGCTCTAACCATTGTCATTTTGATTCAGATTGTCGGGTTAATTCTAGTCATCGCCCTTTTAACTCTACCCGCAGCCATTGCCGGACTATACGTTCGATCGCTCAACCTGATGATGTTCCTTGCAACTTTATTTGGAATAGTTTTTACAACAGGCGGGTTAGCATTATCTTATCAACCCGACCTACCCCCCGGCCCCACTATCATTCTTCTAGCAGGGGCATTGTATCTTTTATCGCTTGTCATGCATCGATTCAAAACAAAAAGTCTAACCACCACTGATTGCTGCTCTAGCCTAGAAAACGAATTAAATAAAGTTCAGGATAGCAAACGAAACATCCTCGTCTGGGTTCTGTTAATCAATGGAGCCATGTTTCTTATTGAAGGAATTTATGGTTGGTTAGCGCAATCAAGTGCGTTGATGGCCGATGCCCTTGATATGCTTGCCGATGCAGCAATTTTTGGTTTTTCTCTTTATGTCATTCGACTGGATTCCATATGGCAAAACCGGGCCGGTTATATAAAGGGAATCATCATGGCTCTCTTTTCAATTAGTGTTTTAATAGGTGCCTTTTACAAATTATTCAATCCAGTCGTTCCAGAGGCTTTCACAATGGGAGGCATTGGCGCTCTGGCTCTTGTTGCAAATCTTATTTGTGCGATTCTTTTATTAGGCTTCAGAGATTCCGATATCAATATGCGTTCGGCCTGGATCTGCTCACGTAATGATGTACTTGCAAACATAGGAGTTTTGCTCGCAGCTTGGGGGGTGGCCTGGACTGGATCCTCCTGGCCCGACTTGATTGTCGGTGTTAGTATTTCTGCCTTGATATTAAAATCCGCTATTGAAGTTTTGAAAGACGCGAAGTTGGAAATGGCAAACCATCAAAGTACATGATCTTAGGTTTAGATGACATTCCGGGTGGAACAACTTTTATTTCGTTTTTTATTTGGGTGATATTAACCGGCTTATATTATCTCGTCTGCTACCTAGCAACTTTAAATGTTCTTGATGATATCACCCGAAATAGTTGGCTAAAAGTTCCCGCTATGATGCTTGCGGCTGTCCCTGCTGCTGGCTTGATGACAATATTTCAATATAAACCTTTCATTTTTGCCATCCTTGTTTCTTTCGCTAATTATTTTCGCGTGCAAAAAATAATTCGGGTACCCAATTCAAAATGGAGCAACGTGAAAACAAACCCTACTTTGTTTTACTTAGCAAGCTATGGATATATCGCGTTACTAACCACTCTGGCATTTTACTTTCCTACCTTAAGTTTTGGCCAATAACTATATTTCTAGCTTAACTTCTAAAAAATAATTTTTGGCTTCTAATTTAAAAATGGTAACCACATAGGAGTTTTTGCGCGGTAGTTTTCATAATCTTTCCCAAACTGCTCTTTTAAAGCTTGCTCTTCGAAATGAATGCGGTATTGAAATCCGAAGAAAGCAAAAAATGTTCCGATAATACCGGCATACCAAGAATGAGTCGTAACTGCATAGGCAAGAATTACAAACATCATGCCTGTATAGGTAGGGTGACGCATATACTTATGCAGTTGATCTGTTTTAAGAGTTTGCTTGTCGCGAAAGGCAATATTAAATTTAAAACGCAGGAATCCAAGCTGGGATATTGCTAAAACTCGTAAAGCCGTCCCAAAAGTAAAAAGTATAGCAATAATAATTAATTCCCATATGTCTACCGGGATTAAGGTTGTCCGCGAAACAAATGACATGCCGATCAGGGCGGCTATGATTGGTAAAACATGACCAAAAAGTTGTTGCAAATAAGCCTTATTAAATTTTACGTCCTCCTGTCTTTCAGTCAGCGTAAAAAAGACAATTTCAACGATTCCAAATATGAGGTTACAATAGGAAACAATTAAAATACGTTCTACCTGGGCACTGCCCAACCACCAAGGGACTAAGGGTAGTAAATAAGTAAAACCGACAAGAATTATATTGAGATTAAAGCTTCTACAGAGGCAAAACAAAAAGATCGCAGCAAACACGGCAAAATTGATTTGAAGAAGCAAGATGGCAGCCACAGAAACCTCTAACACTCATTTAAATACAATTAATTAGTTAATATTCGAAACTTGAAAAAGTAGAAAAATAATCCTCTAGAATCAGGTATTCTACTGTTTTTTAGAGCGTTTTTATTATTTTTATATTAAAATACCAAGATTTTGATATCACTTCACATCTAAAGATCTGAAATATTGAGATTATCAATATAAATATACTAGAAATGGGGCACTTTACACGAAGAAATTAACAGATTAAATTCCTTCATTTAATAAGCCTGGAACCCCATTAACTATAGAATAGAATTGAGGCAATTAATGGACGCAAAAACATTAAATATTCCTGAAGAAGTCAAACGGGAAATCGAGACCTTTGCAGCAGAAGTCGAACGTCTGAATCGTGGCGAAGTTGGCGATGACGACTTTAAAAGATTCCGTCTGCAACAAGGAATCTATGGACAAAGGCAGGACGGCGAGCAAATGGTTCGCACAAAACTGCCTGCTGGAAGAATTACCAGTGAACAAATGCGATGCATGGCTGACTTTGCTGAAAAATATTCGCATGGGGTTTTACACATCACGACCCGGCAGGATATCCAATTACATTACGTTAAAATAGACGATGTCCCGCAAGGACTTGAAGACCTTGCGAAAGCAGGAATTACTACACGGGAAGCGTGTGGCAATACGGTAAGAAATGTCACGGCCTGCCACAAAGCAGGAACGTGTTCTACTGAGGTTTTTGACGTTACGCCCTATGCACTGGCAGTTTCAAATTACCTTTTACGAAAAGATTTAACACAAAACCTTCCACGAAAATTTAAAATCAGCTTTGGTGGTTGTAACGGCTGTGGACTAGCTCCTATCCATGACATCGGCTTGAAAGCGGTAATCAGAAACGAAAATGGAAAAGAACTGCGTGGTTTCCGTGCACTTATTGGTGGGGGTCTCGGCTCGTTTCCACATGCGGCTTTACCTTTAACCGATTTTATTCCAGAGAACCACCTGCTAAGAATGTGTGAAGCCCTAGTAGCGGTATTCGACAAATACGGCGACAAGAAAAATCGTAATAAGGCTCGCTTCAAATTTGTCTTAGATAAACTGGGACTAGAAAAAATTAAAGAGCTTTATAATGAGGAATTTTCGGCTTTAGAAGGAAATAACTATACCCCAATCAAAATAGATAAAGAAGAAGATCCTCTTCTATCAGAATATCTACCGGTAGACTGTGATGACGATCCAGAGTTCCAACTTTGGAAAAGCCGAAACATTGAAACCCAAAAGCAAAAAGGATTTCACAATGTACAAATTAAATTAATTCTTGGCGATTTTTCTATTCTCCAAGCTAGGTCTTTAGCAAAGATAGCTGAAGATTTTGCTGGCGGCAAACTTGTCGCCACCGTTAATCAGAATCTCATGATTCCCTGGGTCAAAGAAAATGCTTTTGGCAATATATTTACTGAACTGAAGAAAATTGATCTTCATAAAGCGGGTACAGAGGAGATTCGCGATATCACTTGTTGCCCAGGTTCTGAAACTTGCAACCTCGGCATCACAGCTTCACGTGGGCTCGTCGACAGCTTGAACAAAGACATGGAAAATGGATTCAAAACCTCAAAGGATCTGGATCATATTTCCATTAAAGCAAGTGGTTGTCCCAATTCCTGTGGACAACACCATATTGCATCAATTGGGTTTCATGGCGGTGCAAAAAAAATAAATGGTATTTTGACGCCTCATTACGAAATCTTGCTTGGAGGCAGAGTATCAGAGGACAAAGTAGTATTTGGAACTTCAGTTATTAAAATCCCGGCCAAAAATGCCCCTGAAGCAATGAAAAGTTCCATCAACGATTACAAAAATAATAAGCAAGGGGAAGAAACCTTTGGAGAATATTTTGACCGAATGGGTAAAGGTCATTTTCGTGAATTACTTGACCCACTCAAGAACCTGCCTGATATCGAGTTATCTCCTGAGTCCTATATTGACTATGGCTCAACTGAAAAATTTAGTTTGGAAGATCGAGGTCAAGGTGAATGTGCCGGAGCCGTAACAGATATGATCACCGATCGAATCACAGAGGCAGAGCGTGCTCATTTCCAAGGCAAACTTTCTTTAGAAAAAAAATCCATTAAAGATGCAGGAGACCATGCTCGTAGGAGCGTTATAGCTTCAGCCCGCGCTCTTCTCGTTACAGAAGGCATGGACTTTAACGATGACTGGGAATGTCTTAAAAAATTCCAATCTCTCGTTATAGATATGGAAATAGTTTCAGCAAAATATGCCAAACTCATAGACAACTTTGAAGAATGTCCAGAGGCCTCTGATGAAAAAACCGCAGGGTGGTGGATATCCGAAGCGGGAATGTTGGTTGAAGAATGTAAAGCGGTTCAGGAAAAAATGCAGTCAGACAAATCACTCCGAATACGTGTAGGAGGTGATGATCCAAAAGAAAAAACTACTGGATCTGCAGATACCTTGACAAGCATCGACCTTCTTGGCGTCAAATGTCCATTCAATTACGTTAAAACAAAAATCAAACTGGAAACAATGGCTTCAGGAAGTATACTCGAAGTATTGCTAGACGATGGAGAACCATCCGAAAATGTACCTAAGAGCATCAAAAATGATGGGCACAAGATTATCTCTCTTATAGAAGAACAAGGTCATTACAAATTGACTATCAAAAAGGCTTAAGATTTAATGCTCATCAGTATGACTGGGTATGGCCGAGCCGAAGGCCAAAAAGATAATCACACCTATCTAGTAGAAGTTAGGTCGGTAAATAACCGCTTTATCGAAATCAATACTCGCCTCTCCAAAGCTCATATGGATCTAGAGCAACCTTTAAAAAAACTCATAAAATCGTACTGTTCTCGAGGATCTATCACCCTTTCCATTAGCATGGTTAATTCTAATGAAAATACAGGTGAGTGGGAAGTCAAACCCAACATTCCACTCGCTACACAATATGTAACGGCTTTAAACCAAATTCGAGATTCTTTGAAGCTTGAAGGCAAAATTGATCTAAAGTCAATGGTTGGTATACGTGATATTGTCAAAATCGAACCTTTAGCCGTTGATCCAGCGAATCATGAATTGATTTTCAATATAGCAAAAGAAGCCTTGACCTCTCTCCAAAAAATGAGAAAAGAAGAGGGTATAAATTTGCAAAAAGACCTAGAACAACGAATTAATGCTATAGAAAGTCACGCTGCAGAAATTGAATCTTGCCAGCCTGAGGTCGTCAAGGAATACCAGAACAAACTTAAAGAGAGAATAAAAAGCCTAAACGAAGGCATGGAACCAGATGAAACACGTATTGCGCAAGAAACCGCTTTATTGGCTGATCGATGCGATATAACTGAAGAAATAACCCGCCTGAGAAGTCACTTAAATCAATTTAGAAGTTTTTTTAATTCAAATGAGCCAATTGGTCGCAAACTGGAATTTATTACTCAGGAAATAAATAGAGAAGTCAACACTACAGGGTCAAAATCTAGCGACATAAAAATTTCCAACAGAGTAATTGAAATAAAAAGTGAACTGGAGAAAATAAGAGAACAGGTCCAAAATATTGAATAAAATAATTTTTCACAAAACGGAATTTTTCAATAAGCACAGGATTTATAGTAAATGAAAAAAGTAGGGCTACCGATAATAATTTCCGCCCCTTCGGGTACGGGGAAAACCACGACGTGCAAACGATTAAAACAAAGGCTCCCAAACCTTAAAATAGCAACCTCACATACCACAAGAAAAATTCGAAAGGGGGAGTGCGAAGGAGTCGACTACTTTTTCATATCCAAGGAGGAATTCGAGTCAAAAAAAAATAATAATGACTTCTTAGAATGGGCCAAGGTTCATACGGAATATTATGGAACCTCTTTTGAGTCTTTAGATAAACACCGCCAAAATGGTTTTGACATATTATTAGAACTAGATATTCAAGGCGTAAACTCTCTTCGCAACATGGATTTTGAAGGCATCTATATCATGATTCTTCCACCCTCAATAGAAGAAATGAAGAAACGACTTGAGATTAGAGGAACAGAAACTGAAGAAGATATTGAAAGCCGTCTCAAGACAGGCAAAGAAGAAATCAAAGATTATAAAAAATATAATTATGTTATTACCAATTTTGAAGTGGAAGAAACAGTAGAGTCCATTCTTGCTATTGTTCGGGCTGAAAAATCGCGCGTTACCCAATACATTCCAACTTCAGAAGATATAAAAGAACTACTGGATTTATAATAATGTCTCAAATCAATCTCTTGGACCTGGTCTGCAACAAAGTCAAAAATCTTAAGGCCTATCAGGTTGAAACAGTAGAAAAAGGGATAAAGCTTCACGCAAACGAAAACCCCTACCCTCCTTCTCCCGAGCTAAAAAAAATAATACAGACACGTTTGGATAATTTGGAATTAAACCGCTATCCAGATCCGGACTGTAAAATATTGAAAGAAGCCATTTCAAGTCACATTCAAATACCTCCAGAGCAAATTGTTATTGGTAATGGATCGGATGAATTAATTCAGTGTTTAATGCAAGTTTTTTGCGATGAAGGAGATACAATAGCATTTCCCGAACCAACCTTTGGCATGTACGCGATTATGGGAAAGGGAATGGGATTGAATATCCAAACTTTTACATTAAATAATAAATGGAATTTTGAAACTAAATTAATTATTGAAAAATTAATTGCAAACCATACCCGGATTATTTTCCTAAGCTATCCCAACAACCCAACAGGAAATTGTTTTTCCAAAAGTGAAATTCAAGAGCTTATCGAAAAATTTGAAGGAATCGTTGTATTGGATGAAGCTTATTATGATTTTTCAGGACAAACCTTCCTCCGTCAAATGAAGAAGCATAACAATCTTGTTATATTAAGAAGTTTATCTAAAATAGGCCTAGCAGGCCTGCGAGTCGGATACGGAATATTTCCTAGCATCCTAGCCAATGAAATCAATAAAGTCCGCCTCCCCTATAATTCGAATTCAATCTCACAAATTGCTGCAGCAGAGTTACTGAAAAATTTTTCCATGGTGCAAGGACAAATTAATTCTATTAAAGACGAGCGAACTCGTTTATTAGAAAAACTTGCTAAAATAAAATCAATTAACGCCTTTCCCTCAGATGCAAATTTTATTTTATTTCAAACTTCCGATAATGGAGAAGAGGTATTTAAGAGTCTATTGGAAAATAACATTTTAGTAAGAAATCTGGGCATCCATCCAATGTTAAAAAACTGCCTGCGTGTTACAATAGGTACACGAGAAGAAAATGATCAATTTTTGGAACGATTGAAACAAGCAATTAATTAGTTAACAACAAATATAATTAAATGCGTAACACCCTTATTACAAATTGCTTGGGTTTTTTGGCAATTCTTTTAATTATTGCTGGGCTGCTTTTCTTTAAAGCTTCCCGCCCAATGAGCGAAAACACCCAAACTCAGATTTTTGAAGTTAAATCCGGAATGACTTTAAAACAAGTATCCCAGGAGCTTTTTCACCAGAATCTAATCCGAAGTACCAACGCTTTTCAAACCATAGCCTTCATACAAGACAAGGAGAAACTAATTAAGGTTGGGGAATATTATATTTCACCCTCCATGCTTCCTAACGAAATCTTACAACGAATCACATCCGGCAAAACCGTTTTACAGTCTGTTACGATTCCAGAAGGATATCGCATCACAGAAATAGCCAATTTATTGGAAGGACGGGATCTCGTAGATAAAAATATTTTTCTACAGCAAGCAAAAAACGTGGATCTATTGGAGGGTATAGCAACGGGTTCTCTTGAAGGCTATCTTTTTCCTGACACTTATCACTTTGGAAAGCGCACTACTGAAACCAAAATCATAAATAAAATGGTAGAAACCTTCAAAGAACGTGCATTAAAACAAGAATTTCTTAAAAGAGCTGAGGATTTGGGCTTTTCTTTCCACGAAATCATAACACTTGCTTCACTGATTGAAAAAGAAACAGGTAAAGATTCTGAACGAAAACAAATATCATCTGTTTTTCACAATCGATTAAAAAAAAATATGCTACTACAAACAGACCCAACCGTAATCTACGCAATAGATGTTTTTGATGGCAACATACGAAAACGTGACTTAAAAATCGATTCCCCTTATAACACCTACCTCTATAAAGGTCT
>MDTE01186934.1_pt1 | contig 14455 bp, 10 predicted proteins | sample 811231 | NCBI WGS metagenome assembly MDTE01 (sample SAMN05326651, study PRJNA326480) | marine metagenome | isolation source: seawater | place: Indian Ocean: Red Sea | collected 2010 | reverse complement strand
CTTGGCCGCAGCAGCAATGGCTTCGTAAAAAGGGTCGATCAAGCCGCGAGCTCCGCCAACGATATCGTAGCCGAGGTCGGCGTAGCACTCCGAGATCTGGGCAGTGAAACCCATGCCGCCGGGAATTGAGTCGAGTTCGACGAGCTTGAAGCCGTGCTCGGTGAGCAGTAGATCGGGGCGGATGATTAGAGGTAGCTGGGACTTGATACGGTTCCAATTGCCCATTTCTAGCACTGAACTGGGTTTGCCGCGATCGAGATATTCGTGGACCCAGGAAGGTGCTATTTCTCGATTGCTCTGGTGGTAGAGCTGGTTGGAGGCTTTGTAGAACTGGTGCAGAGTATTGCCGAGTTGTTCCAGGTAGCGGTATTGTTCGGGTGAGAGCCAGAAGGGTTCGGGGGAAATCCGCCAAGGTAGATTGCTCTCGGGGTGCAGATTGGCGCGGTCGCCGGCAAAGAGCCCTCCGGAGGGAGAGCTCTCGTTGATCTGCAGGCAGAGCGTTCTGGGATCGGATGCAATACTCGGGAGGGACATGAATAGGCTTTCCAGGATACGAGGGTTTAATGTAGGACAAACTGAATCTTTGGTCAACGTTCATACGATCTATAATCCGGGCGGGAAATACGCGACACCTTTTGATAATGGGCCACCGATCCTATATTTGGTCTCCAGCAAAGGAGAGTGAGATATGGAGCTGAGAGGCAAGCGTTGTTTGGTGACGGGTGGTGGCCGGGGCATTGGTCGTGCGATTGCGCTCGCTCTGGCCCGGGAAGGGGCCCGCTTGGCACTGATGGCGCGTACCGAGTCGGAGTTGGATCAAACAGCGGATCTGCTCTCGTCGATGGGGGTTGAAGCGCTGAAATTGAGGGTAGATGTGGGGCGGCGTGAGGAGGTGGATGAGGCGATTGAAGAGCTACTTGCCGGTTGGGGAGGGATCGATGTATTGGTCAACAACGCCGGTGTTCAGGGCCCGATCGGGCGGGTAGAGGAAGTGGATCCGGAGGACTGGATGCAGGCGCTGCAGGTGAATCTGGGTGGTTGTTTCTACTGCACCCGCAAGGTTTTACCGGCGATGATTGCACAAGGTTATGGCAAGATTATCAACCTTTCGGGGGGGGGCGCTGTTGGACCGCGCCCTTTCTTCAGTGCATACAGTGCCTCCAAGGCCGGGGTGGTGCGTTTTAGCGAGAATCTGGCCGGGGAAGTGGCCGAATACGGCATCGATGTCAATGCGATCGCTCCGGGTGCGGTCAACACGCGGATGCTCGATGAGCGGTTGGAGGCAGGCGCGGAGGTGGGCGCAGGGGAGATGGATAGCGACCAGCAGCTTCTGCGGGATGGCGGGACCGATCCCGAGTGTCCGGCGGCGCTGGTGGTGTACCTGTCTTCACCGCGCTCGGATGGGTTGACGGGTCGGCTCCTGGCTGCGGTTTGGGATCGGTGGGAGGACTTCGATATCGAAGCGATAATGGCTTCGGAGAGCTTTACCGTACGGCGTTTGAAAGAGGAGCATTGCTGAGTGTACCGAGTGGGAATTGTAGGGGCTGGTTCGATCGGTCGTCGGCGGGCCGAAGTTGCTCGGGCGCACCCCGATACGGAGGTGGTTTTGGTCTGCGATGCACGACAAGAGAGCGCAGCTGCATTGGCGGCTGAATCCGATGCCGACGTCGCCGCGACCTGGGAGGAACTGGTCGCCGCGGACCTGGATATCGCAGTAGTGGCAACTACCCACGACGCATTGGCTGAGATCAGCACTGCAGCCCTGGCGTCCGGTAAACACGTGCTCTGCGAAAAACCGTTGGGGCGCAATCCCGTTGAGGGCCAGATGGCCGTGGCTGCGGCTGAGCGGAGCGGTTGTTTGCTCAAGGTCGGCTATAATCACCGCTATCACCCGGCAATTCAGAAGCTGCACCAGGTTTGTGTCGCAGGGGAGATCGGTGCATTGATGAGCATTCGCGGCTGTTATGGTCACGGCGGTCGTCCCGGCTATGATCGCGAGTGGCGGGCGATTCCCGAGAAAGCTGGTGGGGGCGAGCTCCTAGATCAGGGGGCCCATTTGATTGATTTGGCGAAGTGGCTCCTGGGGGATTTTGCAGAAGTCAAGGGGTATGCGGAAACGCATTTCTGGGATATGGAACCCCTCGAGGACAACGCCTACGGGCTCTTTCGCACTAAAGAGGGACAAATCGCCTCGTTGCACGTGAGTTGGACGCAATGGAAGAATCTCTTCTCGTTCGAAGTTTTCGGCCGCGATGGCTATGTCGCTGCACGGGGTTTGGGGCGCTCCTACGGAGTTGAGCATGCCGTGGTGGGGCGCAGAAACCCCGCGGGCGGAGCGCCCGATCTCGAGCGTTTTGATTATCCGCAAGAAGATCGTTCATGGGAACTGGAGTGGGCTGATTTTTTACGCGGTGTCATCGGCACTGGTGCTCCATATTCGGTGGGAAGGGAGGCTCTGGGGACTCTAGAGTGGATTTTTCGGCTCTACCGGGCATCGGACGAGGGCCGGGCGGTTCGGCGGGAAGAAGCTCCAACTATATAAGTGAGAATAGTTTAGGGGCAAATCGAACCGGGGCGGTCTCCGTCCTGGTATTTTTTTTTGTTGCAGAAGTGTTTTTTTTTGAAAATTTCTTTTAAAAATTCGTACATTCATAGAGTGTATTATGGAGATTTTAAGGTTTAGATTTTTGAATTAATTGCCTACTGATACTTCGTACCTTGACTAGGAAGGAAGGGAAGCGTATCGGCTGAGTTATTTACCGCTACATCGCGAATGAACTGCGTATATAGATTATGACCCTTAAACCCCGCAGGAAGTGCTATGAGAACGGACCAGAATGCTGCTCAATTGGAGCGTATCGCGATCGCTTATAGGCGTCTTGCAAATGCTATGATTCTCAGTACTTTACGTGAGATATCTAAGATGGATGAGGTTGAGGAACCCTCGGATAGTACTCCGGAGATGGCCTTTGTCGAGAGCCAGAGAATAGATCCCTGGTGCGAATTGGCCGGTCTCGAACCCGAAGTTGTGCGGAGAGCTGCCAAACGGTTGGTGGAGCAACGACCCTTTTAAGATTGAAGCAACGATACGAAAAGCCCCGGGATGATTCATCTCGGGGCTTTTTGCGTTTTAGCGGCGGGCGCTGAGGGCGGCGCGTTCGGCGTAATTGAGAATGCCGCGCACTACTTTTTCGGCATCGCGGTGGCGCAATTGCTCAAAGCGCAGGGCCCAGACATGGTCGCGATAAGCCAGGTTGCGGAGTTCGATAAGCACCTTGAAATCGGCGGGATTATTGCGCAGCACACCTAAGCCCTGGCCCCGGATACGAGCACCGGCTCCCAGGGCGGGAAGCAAGGATTGGGCGAATTGGCGCGAACGGCGGTCGAGGTTGCGGCCATCGCGGCTCGTATAGAAGAGCACCAGTGGCGCTTCAGGTGCTTTGGGATCGATATCGGCGTGAAAGGAGAGAAAAATCCGTCGGCCCGGAGTAGCTCCGGCAAAAGCCTTGCGGGCGATGCGTACCCGAGTTGCTAGATTGCCGCCGCGGGGCCAAGCCCTGCGCTTGTCCGATTTGTTGTGAATGGCCGAGTTGTACACTTCGTTCTTTTCGTTGACGAAGGTCTGGGTAGGTCGCGTGTTATGGCGGATCAGGTGGTTGGGGCTGAGTAGGGTGATCGTGGCCTGGGCACCGTGCAGCCGCAGCAGTACATAGACTCGCAGTGCGATATCGTAGACGTATTCGTCTTCGACTACATAGAGTGTGTTGCCGTTGCCATCGAGCGTGGGTACGACGGCGCCTGGGTCGAGGCCGCCATGCCCCGGATCGAGGACGAGATGCCAGCCCTCTAGCTGATCGCTCAGACGGCCCAGGCTTGCGACTTTGCGCTCGAATGCTTCCCAAAGGCGTGCGGCTTGTCGGTAGGTTCGGTGCGGTGAATGTGGATGGCCCTCGTAGTAGGTTTTGCTCGGCTGGTGCGTGTTGCGGGGACGGGTAGTGTAGTAGGGACCATTGCCGAGTTCAATTTTAGTTGCGCCGGTGTTCTCGATTCGATGCAGGGCATTCCAGTCGATATCGGAGAGTTCCAGCCAGTGGAGTGGACGGACCTTGAGTTGATCGCCCGGATGGATGAGAGGGCCCGATAGATTATTGATGCGGGTTATTTCAGCTACGCTCATCTGATGCAATCGGGCGATTTGGCCGAGATAGTCTCCTGGTTGAACCGTATAGGTTGCCAGTCGCGGTGTCGGCGTGCCGCTGAGTGTGAGTTCCTGACCGGGGTATATGCGATTTGAATTGAGGCCATTGAGCGCTTTGAGTTGGTCGACACTGGTGCCGTAGGCACGGGCGATTTCCCAAAGAGCATCTCCGCGCTCGACAATGTGGACGCTACCGGTCGCGTCCTTGAGGCGCAGTTTCTGTCCGACGAAAATCCGATCTCCTGCTATGCCATTGAGGCGGCGCAAGGTCTCGACTTTAATGCGGTAGTGAATGGCTATTTCCGAAAGGGTTTCTCCTGCTTGTATTACATGTACGGCTTCTTCGAGAGGCGAGGGGCGCAGGCGCAGTTTCTGTCCGGGTTGGATGGTGTCGCTTTTTAGTTTGTTGAGCTGGCGCAAAAGCCTTAAGCCTACGTCGAAGCGAGTGGCGATCTGCGATAGGGTATCGCCGGGGCGGACGGTGTATTCGCGCGGTTCTTCGTATTCGGAGCTGGTGGGTTTCGAAGGTAAGGGCGAGTCCTCACCATTTCGATTGCTGTGATGATTAGAAAGTCGACCGCGGGCTCTTTGTTTGCCAAGGGCGAGTTGTTGTCCGGGTTGAATGGTATCGCTTTTGAGCCGGTTGAGGGTCTTGAGTTGGTCCAGCGTCAGATCGTACTCAGCAGCGATTGAGGAGAGTGTCTCACCTGATTTGACGATGTGTACCTTATTGGTTGCGGAACTCTTTGCTTGATTTGCATGCTTGGTACTTTGTACCGGGGAGGATAGACGGAGTTTTTGCCCGAGTTGGATGGTGTCGCTTTTTAGTTGATTGAGCGTTTTGAGCCGACTAATGGATAGGGAGAAGCGTGCAGCGATCTCTGAGAGGTTGTCGCCGGAGCGGACGATATACCAGTCGCCTTGCTGTACTGGCAGCCAGATTTTGAGACGCTGGCCGACGCGGATCCGATCGTTATTGAGCGTATTCCAACGATATATTTGTGCGAGGGAAACGCGGTACTGCTCGGCGATGCCGGAGAGCGTATTCCCCGTTTTAACTACATGGATCAGCGGGTCCTTGCGTTCGGCGGCCTCCAGCGTGAAGGCGTAAACCAAGATTGCCGTCAGGATATAGATCGGGCCAGACATGGTGTTCGACGTTGGTAACAGGGAGGGGTGGGGTATCGTAAGTATAATATTATTATGGTTCTAGCGCAAAGAACACTTGCTGCGGGCAAAAAGAGGACCTATACTTGCGCTCTGCGCGCTTGGGTATGCCGCCCTCCTATCGTCTGCAGACGGTGGTCTCCGCAAAGGATTTTTTATGAGTGAAGCTGTGCTGCCTTCTGTCGATCTAATCCTCAGGCAGATCGATGACCTCTTAGAGGATTATAGTCGTCCCTATGTCGTAGGACGAGTGCGCCGAGTTGTCGCCGAATTGCGTCGCCAGGTGCAGGAGGATGCCGAGGGTTTAGACCGGGCGGGATTGCTCGCCCGGGCTGAGCAGGAGGTCCGCCGCACTATCGAGGCAGCGGCCGAACCGAGTCTGCGTCGTGTCGTCAACGCCACCGGTGTGATTTTGCACACCGGGCTGGGTCGGGCACCGCTGCCCCAGGCGGCACGGGAGGCGGTTGAGCAGGTGGCCGGGGGCTATTGCAATCTGGAATTTGATTTAGAATCGGGTAAACGCGGCGAACGGGTATCCCATGTCGAAGCATTGGTCTGCGAAGTGTCAGGCGCTGAAGCAGCGGCGGTGGTCAATAATAATGCGGCGGCAGTGCTCCTGCTCCTCGACACGCTGTCCCGGGGGCGGGAAGTGGTCATCTCGCGGGGACAAGAGGTTGAAATCGGCGGTTCGTTTCGCATGCCTGATATCATAGCGTCGAGCGGGGCGCAACTCCGCGAAGTCGGGACGACCAACCGCACTCACTTGTCTGACTATGAGCGTGCGCTCGGACCTGAAACCGGGGCTATTCTGGTGGTGCATCCGAGCAACTACAAAGTACAGGGTTTTACCGCCGAAGTCGCATTGGAGGATCTGGCTGCCTTGTGTCGGAGTAAAGCCGTTCCTCTGATTTACGATCTGGGTGGAGGAGTTCTGGTCGATTTGGAACGATGGGGTTTGCCTCCGGAGCCGGTGGTGTCCACCAGTCTCCAGGCTGGGGCCGACCTGGTCAGTTTTAGCGGCGACAAGGTGCTGGGAGGGCCCCAGGCTGGAATCATAGTCGGGAGTCGGGACTACGTGGAGCAGGTGCGACAGAATCCGCTGATGCGCGCTCTGCGTTGCGACAAACTGATCTATGCTGCGCTCGAAGCAGCGTTGGGGCTTTATCGCCTGCCGCCAGAGAAGTTGGCTCAGGCACTGCCGACCTTGGAGATGATGGGCGCAGGGATTGCAACGCTAGAAACACGGGCGCAAAAGCTGGTTGCCCAGGTGTCTGAAGCGGATCGTTGCAAACTGGGAATTGGCGTGGTGGAGTCGCAGGCTCAGGCTGGCAGCGGAGCCATGCCCCTGGCCGAAATACCCAGTCGAGCCGTGGCTATCCGGCCTGTCGATCTGGGGCTTGAGCAAGTGGCCAGGCGTCTGAGGCGCGAGGGGGTAGTCGGTCGGGTGGCCCAGGGGCAGCTTTTGCTCGATATGAGCACGGTGCGCGATGCCGAGCTAATGTGGATCGGGCGAGCGCTGGCTAAGATCTCCCGATCGTGAGGACCGATTCGCACAGGTTGTTTGACCGGGAATTTCCGGGCAATGGGCGCAACTGGTCCGGGCAGCGTTCTCTCTGTACCGGTAACCATACCTCTGGCATTGGGACTGAGGCTTAGACAAAGGTATCTTCGCTGATTTCGCGAATGATGTTGATTTGTCCTTGTTCTTCGAGTTGGCGAACTCTCTGGACGATCTTGAGTTGTACGTCCTCGACCTCGGAGAGTCGCATCGGGCCGAGAAATTCCATTTCCTCTTCTATGTAGTTGCGCACTCGGTCGGACATATTGCCCAGAATCTTTTCCTTGACCTCTTCACTGGCTGTTTTGAGCGCGATGACCAGATCTTTCTGCTCGACTTCGCGCAGGATGATTTGAATCTCACGATCAGTTAGGGTGTCGAGATCGTCGAAGACGAACATCATATTGCGCACGGTTTCGGCGACTTCCGGATCTTGTGCATCGAGTTTTTCCAGGACGTTTCTTTCGATTGTAGAGCCGGTCAAGTTGAGCATATCGGCGACGGTTTTTGGCCCTCCCACGTCTTGATGACCGCTCAGGATTTCTCCGAGGCTCGTCTCGAGGCTCTCCTCGATCTGTCTGAGAACGGATGGAGTAATATTGTCCAGGGTCGCGATGCGGTAGGAGACTTCAGCCTGCACGACTTCGGGCAATTGGGATATGATTCCGGCAGCCTGTACTGCTTCTAATTGCGAGAGGATCAGCGCGATGGTCTGGGGGTGTTCGTGGCTGATAAAAGGGGCGATCTGCTCCGGTGGGACGTTCTTGAGCATTGAAAAACCGGAACTGGTATTGCTATTGATCCGATCGAGTATTTCCTGAGCTTTGCGGGATCCCACAGCGCGCTCGAGAGCTTGACGCGCGAAGTCTGTACCGCCTTGGGCTACCCATTCGCCAGCAATGAGGTGTTGCTCGAATTCCTCGAGTATCCGGTCTTGTATCGCGGTGGGTAGATTCCTGAGTTCGGTGATGATCTGGGTCATCTCTTCGATTTCAAAGTCGGCCAGATATTTCATGATCTCGCCGGCGGTCTCTTCGCCGAGGGCTACCATGAGAATGGCCGCTTTTTCGCGCGAGGTTAGTTCTTCTTCCTCAAATTGGGTTTTTTTCATCTTTTCGGTCATGGCAATTCTTTCCACACAGTGTGCTCCGATAGGAAAAAAGGATTCCGAATCGTGTTGAGCTATGATTGATTTATATGTTATAAGATCATTATTTATATATTCTTATATAAATTCTATATCAGGGACGTGATCCTAATCTTGATCAGAAGACGCAAAATAGGGGCCAGGATACCTCCAAGGTTTTTTTAGACTTGCGTTATCCCGGGCTAGGTTTTAAGTTTAGGTCCGTGTAATTGAGCAAGATCCCCTTCCCTTAGTTGTTCCCCACATTTACCCTAGCACCTCCCCTAGAGGTGAATCTTATGGGCCCGGATACCTATGCCGTGGCGCAGGCAGATCAGCTGCTCTCTCTGCCTGGTTTTTCGATGGCGGAAATTCAGCGCGAACTCCTGGCTGAGTTCTTGCGCAATCCCTTTCTCGACGACGATCTCCAGGGACTGGCTCTGCGGACCGGTTTGCAACGGGACGAATTGCTGGAGGGTCTCGAAGTCCTCGTGGAGGTCGGTCTGCTCAAAGACGCGGGTCGGCGCGGTTTTATGCTGGATCTCGAGCGGCTTGATCCCGAGGTGGAGAATGCCGATAACGCGATGGCCCTGTCCGGGGGGGCTCCAGGGGATGAGGAGCGGAATACAGAGATTCTCGGATTGGTCGATTGGTTGCCTTTCGGAGTGGCGTTGCTTCATCCAGAGGGTGCGCAGATTACGGCCAATTCAAAGATCGGTCAACTCTTAGGGCTGGCAGCCGATGAGATCAATGCTGCGGCTTTAGCTGCGCGTATGGGGTTCGATCCCGATCTGGTTTGTGCTGGGGAGGTGGCGGAGACTTTTCCGCTTGAGGACAGCGCCTTGGAGGTGCAGGTGCATCCCTGCGAGTACGCGGGTAAGCGGGCTGTGCTGGTCATTGTTCAGGATCAGAGCTTGCAGGATGAGATCGCCCAGGCCCATGTGCAAATTCAGGAAGAACTTTTCGGTCAACTCCGCAGCGAGGTGGCTGAGCCCTTGAAACTGATCCGGGCGTATTTAGAAAATCCAGATGAGGCTAATCTGGGCACGTCGCGTGCCGCACTCGAGCAAATCGATGTTTTTCTGCAATCTTTTTTTCTGCAAGTTCGGTCAAAGAATGGACCTGTGTAGGATCGACTCGTTGGGAGGTCGAAGACGATGGTTCTGGATATACGTCATTTAAGCGAAGAGAGTGCTCCAGTCGTCGATGCATCTCCGGTTGGTCCCGATTTGGACCAACTATTAGAGGATGCGACGAGTGCTCGATCTGGCGAACAGGCCCGAGCGATTGAGGAACTGCGTCTGTTGGTACCCAGCGAGTCCGGTGTGGAGCGGCTCTTCGAAATCGCAGAGAATTTGGATGACCGCCGTCGGTTGGCAGCGATTCAGATGTTGGGGTATCATCGCTCCTGGTTGGCATCGCCCAGGGCGATGCGGCGGATAATGGAATTGGCTCATAAGGAGCGGGATCTCAGAGTTGCTATAGCGCTGGTCTGGACATTGCGCCAGTGCGATGAGGCGGCCGAATTTCTGGGCCACGAGGATCGCGCGGTGGTTCGCGAGGCGGTGTTGGGGACTCCGGTCAGTCGCCAGGCTCTGGTTCCGATTGTAGGGGCTTTGGTGGCGAGATTACCGGTGGATCTGGAGTCTATACTCCTGGGTAAGTTTCGCAATATACATCCTTCGCTGGTGCGCTATATGGTCGATCGGCTCCTCGAGTCCCAGCCTGGAGAAAGTCTCCTTCGCGTACTCCTGGCGTGCCTTCCCCAGCTGCCGCTATTCGAGCTTTTTGTCGAGATGGGGCCAACGCCGACGCAGGTCTTTGCCGATGCCGAACAAGCGCGCGTCTGGCAGCGGATGGCGCGGATTGCCGCCCAGAGTTTGCAGGAGGGGCCATCGACCGAACTCATGCGTCATCTACTCAGTCGGAGCGGTGAAGACGAGTCCTTTGCTCGGCGCCATGCTCGTTTTTTACAGCGCACAGTTCAGCAAACCGACCCGTCGTTGGGGGCTGATTTGATCGGTCATCTCGAGCGGCTGACCTTCCGAGCTTCGGAAGACAAGGTGGCTCGTCTGGCCCAACTTTTAGTTGGATTGAGCGAACAACTCGATGGCGAAGCGGGTCATCGAGCGGCAACGCTTTTAGAAGATTGGAAAGGTCGTTCGGCTGCACTCAAACTCAAGATTTATCACCTCGAGCAGGGAATTAGCTAAACCCAGTCCCGGCGCGATCTCCCAGGGGCCGTTCGCCGATGGGCGAACGGCCTTTTTATTTATGTGAACGCCAGAGCAGCAATAGGGCTAGTCCGGCGAAGAGCAGATTGGCGATCCAGGCGCCCAGCCAGGGTGCGAGCACTTGGTTCCAGCCCAGAGCCTGGCCGGCTTTGACGCAACTGTAGTAGACGAAGCAGAGCAGGATGCCGAGGCCGAAGCTATTGGCCAGGCCTGTGCGGCGGGCGTTGGCGCCGAGTGTGGCACCGAGGATAATGATGATGAAGTTGGTGAGGGGAAAGGATATTTTCAAGTGCAGGTCGACTTGATGGCGGATGGCGTCCTCGCCGTTGAGAGTGGCGCGGGCGATATAACTTGCCAACTCGTCGTAATTCATTTCTTCGGGGTCTTTCTGCTGGCGGGTAAAATCGACGGGGCGCAATGAGAGAGCCGGCAATGAGAGGGTATCGAATGAAGAGGTTTCTATGACTCCTTCTGGGCTAAAGCGGAAACGACGACCGTCGAGAAACCGCCAGGCCTCGCCTTGCCATTCCATGTGTCGGGCCAGAACGCGTTCCAGCGGGATGCTGTCGCGCAGGTGTTCCCAGGAGACTTCGTTTGCTCGTTGCTTAAGGGCGTCGTAACTGCGGGCATAGATCAATTGACCCCCGGTGTCCTGGAGCAGAACCTGGCGCCGAGATCCATCGTTGCGGTGGTAGGATTTTATCTGGTCGCTGATTTCCTGATACTTGTACGTTGCGCCGGGTACCACTCGATCGGTAAAAAAGAAGGCCAGTATTGAGACGGTCAGGCCGCAGAAGAAGACCGGAGTCAGCAGGCGGTAGAATCCAATGCCGGCGGCCTTCATGGCAGTGATTTCGTTGCGGTGAGCCAGGCTAGTCAGAGCGAATAAAGAGCCGAGGAGTGAAGCGATGGGCAAAACGAGAATGAGCCAGTAGGGAACTCGGTAGGCATAGTAGAGGAGAATCTGGCCGAGACGGGCTTCGAAGTCGATGAAAGTGTCGATGTTTTCGGTAAGGTCGATGATTACGGCGATCAGCAGCAAACTGGCGAGAGAAAGCCCGAGGCAAAGGAGGAAACGCCGTATTAGATAGAGATCGAGGATGTGCATCTCAAGGCTTTCCCGCCGTTCTGGGCCTGGCGCGGTCGTAGGCGATAATTCGCAGGAGTCCCCACCCTGCGATAGCGAAGACCAAATTGGGGGCCCACATGGCCAGGGTTGGGTCTATATACCCTCGGTCGGCCAGTTCCTCGCCGCCGATGAGGAACATCCAGTAAATCCAAAAGAAGAACAGACTTACTCCGACTGAAACTGCTGCGCCTCGTCGGCGGATAAGCGCCCCCAAAGGGGCGCCAATGAGTGCGAAGACCAGACAGGCTACGGGAATAGAGAACTTCTTGTGAATTTCGACCTGAAATTCGTTGATCCTTGCTTCTCGGTTGTCGATGAGCCGCCATTGTCGGCGCAGTTCCTCTCTGGTTTGCTCTGCTTCCTGGTTCAGGTCGAGCGGGGGGGGAACTTCGGTCGATTGGTTGTCTGCCGGCCCGGTTGCCTCGGGCAATGGGGCCGCGAGAAGGTCAATATAGCGAGTGACGATTGAATCGAGGCGACCGTAGGCTCGTTGCTGTTCGCGGCGGCGCTCGGCGACAGATCGTCGCATGGTACCGATATCCATCTCGCGATCGCTGCGGTAGGACGAGTTGCGGCGCTCGTAGCGACGTCGAGGATCCTTGATGTGTAGCACCTGGCGGTCGAAGGAACCGTAGAAGAAACGCTCCTCGGTGCCGGATTCTAAGCGCTGCAATCGGACTTGGTCTAGCTCGAGACGCACGTAGGAGCCATCGTCAAAGAGGGCGACGCGACCTTTGGGAGCATGTAAGACCACCGGTGGACCTGGGCGCGAGGCGTCGTAGAGGGTGATCCCAGCTAGTTCGTTTGTTGCGGAGTCGACCTGGCGGATCAGCAGGTGGTACTCACCCAGGTTGGGGATGAAAACGCCTTCTTTCTCCTTGAGAACCAAAGCTGCTTTCGTGCGTTGTAGGCTAGAGGCGAGTATCCGGGCCTGGTGGTTGCAGTCGGGAAGAATCTGGTCGTTGAAGAGAACCATCAATAGGCTGAGCAGGGCAGCAGCGACCAGCACCGGACGGAGGAGTAGAAAAAAGCTTACTCCGCAGGCTTTAGCTGCGATGATTTCTCCATCGGCAGCCAGGCGAGCAAAGGCCATGAGTACTGCGATGAGTACCGCCATAGGGGCGGCCAGGGCGACGATCCAAGCCAGGTTGAAAAGCAGCAGTTGGCAAGCGGCCAGAGGGGCTAGCCCCTTGCTCAGGACCTGGTCCATCGTTTGTAAAACGACATCGAGGATCAGGACGAAGAGAATGAGTGCAAAGCCCATCACAAAGGGCCAGCCATGCTCTTTTAGCACGTAGCGGGATAGTGTGGTCAATGGCCTCTGCAGCTAGCGACAGTGTGTTGAAACGGGTACGAGAATGTGGGGTAGTGCACCCAGGGCAGCCGGATCTTAGTGAGGTACGTCGCGTTATGCCATGGGGCCAATCTAATTAAATATAGTGACTTGGGTCACGATTGAAAAAAACGGTGCTTTGCGCCGTGTGCTATGAACGATTTTTGCAGAGTCTTACCTTGAAATAATTGCAGCCTGGTGCTATGTTTCCAAGGAGTTATCGAGGTATTGGTCGGGCGGACGACACTTCCCTTTCCCCTGGGTTTCGGAGATAGCCTATCGCGTCTGGTTAAGATCTTGCGGAGCCGCTTGCAAGTAGCGCTCGTTTCCCCGTCCTTCGGATTGCTGAGTGCTAGGTGGATGCTGCTATACTTTTTACAAAGCTGGTATAGACGTCGATGATAACGGGTATGCATTTCGAGGTATTTCTCCCGCTCTCCATCCAGGTGTTTCGTTATGTCTCATAGCACGCGTTGGTGCGCGTGGCTTTGTTTTCCCTTGTTTGCGGCGGTGACCTACGCTGAACCCGGTCTGCATTTCGAGCCTCTTTACGGCTTGCTTTCCGAGCGTTTCGCGGCAAGAGAGCAGACCGCATTCATCGCAGGCCGACCGCTTTTATCCGATCGCAGCCGCGGCATGATCGAGCATCAGGTCAACGTGGATTCGCTGGGAATGACCCATTACAGCCGTCGGGTCAGTGGCTTTTCGCAAGGTCCAACGATCACCGTGGAGCTGGATGACTATTTGGGCTTGGAGTACGGGGCCGAGCAGCGACAGATTTGGCACAAGCTGATTCGCCGCGATTTTCGCAGTGCCTCTCTAGATCAGCGTCGGCGCAAGGGGAGTCGTTTTGAGTGGACGGTACCTTTCTCTGCACCCAAACCCCTGCAGCGATTTATCGGCACCGAGGGACCCAGCCTGCGGCTCAACGGATCGCGCACAATCATCATATCGGGCAAAAGCGAATGGACGGTGGGCGAAGTGCAGACCTCGATCGGGCGGGCGTCCAAGTTCCCGGCGCTGGCTATCGATCAGGAGTCCAATTTCACGGTGGAGGGCAAGGTTGGCGAACTGATCAATGTGCGGATCGATCAGGATACCGAGAGTCTCGGTTCGGCTTTTAGCTCCAATTTGGGCGACCAACTGGCCAATCAGATCAAACTCGACTACAACGGCGAGGACGATTCTATTTTTCAGGAGGTGCAGGCCGGCAATACTACGCTGGAATTGCCCAATACGCGCTTCGTCGGCTTTAGGCAGCAGAACAAGGGTCTCTTCGGTATCCGCGCTAAGGGACATCTCGGTCCATTTGCTTTTACCACGGTTGCCAGCCACGAAAAAAGCAAGTCCAATCGTCAGACCTTCAAGGGCGGTGCGGCGGTCGATACGTTGGAGATCAAGGATTATCAGTATATCCGCAATACCTACTTCTACCTGCATGAGTTCTACCGCGCCAATCTGCTAGATTTTCGCCAATTGCTCGAGGGAGCACAGTTTAGTCCAGAGAGCTTCGTCGATATCAACCGGCTTGAAGTCTATATCAACGACTTCAATACCAACAACGACGCCGAGCTCTTCGCCAAGCCGGGCATCGCCTGGGTCGATGAATCTGACACATTGGGCACCGCCGAGATTCAGTGCTTCGACGCGGCTGGCAACAGGCTGCAGAACAGCGGCTGTTTCGAGGAGGGGACCTGGCACCGGCTGGAT
>MDTE01137725.1_pt1 | contig 14455 bp, 17 predicted proteins | sample 811231 | NCBI WGS metagenome assembly MDTE01 (sample SAMN05326651, study PRJNA326480) | marine metagenome | isolation source: seawater | place: Indian Ocean: Red Sea | collected 2010 | reverse complement strand
TTGTTTATGTGGGCGATACCTATGATTGTGATGTTATCGCTCTATCCATTCATAATGGGTGTGATGTTCGGGGCGGTTATACCGATTATAAATTATTCCGGATTGAGCAAGACTATTTCTATGATTGGTACATGGAATCAGACTATATTATAGAAAGACTAGAGGAAGAAAAAGAAGGCCTAAAGACCGCACTTCTTAACGAGGCTGAAAAGCGAGGTTTTAACAAAGATCATTTAGATAAGCACATGGAAGTGGTTGTTATTGATTAACTAGGTTTTCTCCTAGGACCCCCACGGCTCGCGCTGTGGGGGTTTTTCTTTGCCCAGGGTATGCCTGTCGCCTGTGCATGACACTCGTCGCCCTTGCATGATACTTGTTACCCTTACACGACCAAGGAACGAGCCAAAGGCTGTTAGAAACAACACTATTTGCTTTTATGGGACAATATGAGATAATAACGGAGTGTTTAATAAAAATAACAAGGCGTTTTCCATGCTCGAAGGGGCAGGGCTTCGCCTATATCTAGGAGAATAAAATGACACAATTAGAACTATTCCCACTTCGCTTCTTTGTTAATGTGTATGACGCAGCCAGTGCTTATGGCGGTCCTGAAGAAGGAGGGTGGTATTATAACGACTACACCTTTATAGGGTGTTACGGTGCTTTCCCTGATTTTGAGAGTGCAGATCTACGCGCCAAAGAAGTAAAGGAAGCCTTGAAGAAGGATGAGCCTACTGTCTATCACATGGGGCATGGTCCGCATGACGGAGTAAACGAAGCAGGGGAAGGTGATGATGCCTATCTTCTCAGAGGCGGGCGTTGGGGTAAAAGCAGTTACAGCACCTTTATCCAAGAAGAACAAGGCAAAGACTTCAACGACTACGCACCATACTCGTAAGCCTTAACAAGAACCCCCGCATCTATCCAGATGCGGGGGTTTTCTTTTGTCCGTGCTCCGCCTGTCGCCTTTGCATGATACTTGTCGCCTGTGCCCCGCTCGCTGCCCTTGCATGATACCCTATCCCCCCCCCTGGCCAGGGGCCCAGGCCTGGGCCATGCGTCACAGTTTGACGCTTTATTTGACTTTATGGGAGATTTATCATAAGATAGGGTCTTAATTAACTATTAGGAGAAATCCAAATGAACATCGAAACAGTCCAAATACTCATTCTTCTCATTGCCACGGGCGGCGGCCTAAGCTTGCCTTACGTTGCTTATCTTATCTGGACCACGACCGATATGATCTTATCAGCCCTATTGATTGCCTTGTTCGGCCTTCTCTGTGCTTTCGTGGCCCTGGTAGGATGGTTCGCATGAAGGAGCAAAATATATTTGGGACAGAAACCAAGTTAGTCTGGCTTTATTTATCAGACGATTTAAAAGAGCCTATATATGCAAAGTATGATAAGTGGTCCAAACACGATGACGCAACCGCTTGCGTTGTTGTTCAGTTTAATAGCCAGGAAGACAGAGAAATCGTTATGGACCTGTTATTCCCCGATATTAAAGACAAAAGCAACACAGAGTGTTAGGCCGCATCGTTGCCGCTACGTTAATCTTTATTCTCTTCTACCTTATCCCTATGCTCGCCAGAGTGTAGGGACCTGCCCCCCGGTTCTCCTAAATTGTTAATTGTTCTCGGGGGGTACGGTGGCCTTGTACATGTATGGGATGTATGCTATACTGGGTACTCAATTAACAATTAAATAGGAGAGTATTATGGCTCATTTTAAAACAACGCCTGAGATAGGGGACACCGTTGAGTGTGACGCGTGCCACGGTAAAGGCTGGTATTCTATGTCACCGGCCACAGACGATGAAAACTACAACGACTACTATCAAACTGACCACAACTGTCACAACTGTCGTCGCACCGGTAAACTGGTAGTGGTAGGCTTTAGCAAGTACGGAATTGAAACAGCGGCCCCTGAGTCTGACTGGGTCTATGGCGAGGACGGAGACTACAGCTAACCCCTGACCCCTAACAGCCCCCGCATCTATCCAGGTGCGGGGGCTTTTGATATGGGGATCCTATTGCGCAACATTCATCCAGCTTTTATGGCCACAAAACTTTTTCCCGCCGCTCACCGCTCGCGCCTGGGGTCTGACTATAAGAGAAAGATCGAGATATAAATTCTCTGGTGAAAAAATTTGGCACTTTTTTGTTAGGAGTCCCTACTCAGAAAAATTTTATATTTTTTTCTAGGAGTCCCTGGTCCCCGGAAAAATTTGTGTATACTAAAAAACATGGGAAAAACAAAAACCTGCATTACTTGTAAACGAGAGCTACAAAAAGATGACTACACTAAAAAACGCAATGTCTGCCGACGCTGTACTTCCCTACAAAGAAACCAAGCCCGCAACAGTTCCCCTGAATCCTATGTCGCTGTGGTTTATTCCAAACTCAAAGCTGCACGGAAAGACATGGAGTGGGACATTGATTTGGACCACGTTAAGTGTCTTTGGCACAAACAAGAAGGACGCTGTGCGCTATCCGGGGTGTTTATGACGTGGCACGGGGGCGAAGGACGACAGGACCTTAATATCAGTATTGACAGGAAAAATTCGGACAAAGGGTATATAATAGGAAACGTCCAATTAGTGACACAACGAATAAACACAATGAAGCACACCTTGGGAGAAAGTGAGTTCTACTGGTGGTGCAAAAACGTAGTACACAATAAAGAAAATGCCGACTAAATTTAAGCCGACGGAAAAACTCTACAACAGACGAACCGGAATCACCAAGGTTCAACACAATTATATTAAAGCCACTTCGATGAAAGACCTCCTTGCAGCAATAGAAAATCCAAACACTAAACCCAAATTAATCCATAAATATAAAAAAGAAATAAAAAGGAGAGAGAAGTATGTCCTCTGAAAAGAAAAGCGAAATGACGCCCGAAAAAGCAGGGCAATATTGGTACAACCGTGGTTTCCGGGACAAAGAACTGCAACGTCGCGTAGCAGAAACTTTGGCTAAGGAAGAACTGGTGGACAACAATGCCGAAGTCTGCAAAGTCTGCGACTAACATAGACACCGGAAAACTGTCCGAACTTTACCCGGACGCCGCCAAAGAGCTTTTGGGTCTTCAAGAAGCGTTGAAAGCCAAAACACTACAGCGCGAAGGGCAGGATAGTTTTTTAACCTATGTAAAACACATGTGGCCTGATTTTATTGAAGGGCGACACCACCAGATTTTTGCTGAAAAACTCGAACAAGTGGCTCGTGGAGAGCTAAAACGACTGATTATTAACATGCCACCACGGCACACGAAGTCTGAATTTGCCTCCACTTACTTCCCCTCGTGGGCCTTGGGCCGCGATCCGAAGTTAAAAATCATGCAAATCACGCACACCGCGGAGTTGGCCTTTCGTTTTGGACGACGGGTCAGGGACTTGATCGATTCGGAGGATTATCAAGGGGTTTTCCCGGGCGTGGCGCTTAAAGCGGACAGTAAATCTGCCGGACGGTGGGAAACCAACGGCGGCGGCGAGGCGTTTTATTCGGGTATTGGCGGTGCGGTCACGGGTCGTGGTGCGGATATTCTGGTTCTCGATGACATTCACTCGGAACAAGACGCATTATCCCCAACGGCTCTGGACAATGCCTGGGAATACTACTCTTCAGGACCACGACAAAGATTACAGCCCGGTGGGGCTATTATTATCGTGATGACGCGTTGGAGCACCAAAGATTTAACCGGAAGACTGCTCAGTAAACAGGCGGAAGAGCACGCCGACCAATGGGAAGTGGTGGAATTTCCAGCCATTATGCCCAGTAACGACGCCTTATGGCCCGAATACTGGACTTTGCCCGAATTGGAGGGGGTAAAAGCTTCGATTCCGGTGTCCAAATGGGAAGCCCAGTGGATGCAAAACCCCACTTCCGATGAAGGCGCGATCCTAAAACGCGAGTGGTGGAAGATTTGGGAAGAGGATCGGGTACCCAACATGCAGTTTGTCATACAAAGCTACGACACCGCGTTTAGTAAGAAAGAAACAGCAGATTTCTCAGCCATTACCACCTGGTGCGTGTTCTACCCCGAAGAGGGCGGCGAACCAAACCTATTGTTGCTCGATGCTCGCAAAGGGCGGTGGAATTTTCCGGAACTTAAAAACGAAGCCTTTGAACAATACGAGTATTGGGAACCGGACATTGTAATTATTGAAGCCAAGGCCAGTGGGATGCCGCTCACCCACGAATTGCGGCAAACCGGGATACCGGTGCTCAATTATTCGCCGAACAAAGGACAGGATAAAATTGCCCGAGTCAATACCGTTTCCCCACTTTTAGAAGCCGGTATGGTCTGGGCCCCGGACAAGCGGTGGGCTGATGAGGTGATTGAAGAATGCGCCGCGTTTCCCTTTGGCGACCACGACGACTTGGTGGATTCGACCACGCAAGCCCTGATGCGTTATCGACAAGGCGGCTTTATTGCTTTAGAATCAGATGAGTTGATGGACAGTGATTATAAACCCCCTAGAAAAGAATATTATTAATGGCAACAGAACAAGAAAAGACAGACAAAGAACTATTAGGCGCCTTTCTCCGACAAAGGGGCATCGATGAATCCATCACACCAGGAAGAGAAGAATACCGACAGTTAGGCAGAGGCATTGCTCGGAACGTTCCGTTATTAGCCGGTCTGCCCATGGACCTTGGACAAATTTTAGCTAAAGTTTCTCCCGCAACCCGAGACGTTATGAAAGACCAGCCTTGGTTTTCAGAAGACAATGTGGGCGGGGGCGAATGGTTTGCCGAGAAAATGGGTTTGGAGCGAGAAGGCGGCGGATTGGAAACACTCGGAGAATTGATGGGCGGTTTGGCTAACCCTGAACTAATGGCAAAATCAGGGGTGATGGCCCTAAAAGGGACCCCTTTTATTGAAAAACAGATTGAAAGACTGGTGCGTGCCGGAAAAATGGGCAAAGGCTCTGAAAAACTGGAAAGAAGGTCTTTATTAGAAACAATGCAGGCTTTCGAGAAACAAAAAGGCGTGGCGAAACGATCCTTAGAGGACGTGGGCACCCCTTGGCAAGTGGGCACCAAAGAACAGTTGACCGATTACATGGATGTTGCCGACGACTATATTAATAACTCCAGAACCCAGCTTTATGAAGGACTCGAAGACGTTGAAGGGGTGCTTTATAACATGCGCAAAGTCACCGATGAACTCGAAGACTTCGGCATGGTGCCCTTAAAAGGCACGCCGGGCAAAAGAGAACCACAGGTTTTAGAGGAAGGAAAACTTTATTTTCGTAACAGAGCGCATAGTCGAGGTGATTTTGACAACATAGACGGATTTACTGAAAAACCAGATTTAGGAATGGAAATTGTTCTTGGCGGTAAAGACGGCATGGCAGATGCGGTCATTAATATGAACATGTACCCGGACATAAACAACCAGTTTGGTGTGGCGTCGTTGCGTTCTCACACTCCAGTAGGCGCTCAAAGACTGATGAATAAAGTAAAAGGCCCTGTTTTAGACAGACTAGGAATTGAGGTTCACATATCTCCTTCATATATAACGGACTGGAAAACCGATAAAATACGTTTATTAGACGATCACTTTAAACAACTGGATAAAAAAATGGACACAACCAAGTTTTCAAAAGCCTACGAACAACAGAGAAAAGACGCTGCTAAATATGCACAGAAGTTTGAAAAAGGCAGTCAAGAGAGATTAGTAAAGTGGTACGAAGCAATTGGGTTTGAACACGTCAGCGGGGACAGAGGTTCCATGGTCTATTTTCCACAACCCTATAAAGAAGTACCTAAAATACCCAAAAAAGGACTGGGCGGCCTCATCACAAATTACAAAGCGGGTTTGCGAAGACCGTGAAAGTCCTATAAACTGATAACATATAAATCTGGAGAGAGAAAATGGCGAAAGCACCTAAAATCATTAAAGGCTTAGACATTAAAGGCCAAGGCTTTGTTCCTTACGCGAAAACCAAAGAAATGAAAACCAGCAAGGGACCACAGCCCGGCGCCGGCAAAGGTAAGTCAAGAGGCGGAAAGTCAGCGGAAAGAGGCACCAACTTTACTGGCGTTTACTAAAACCAATGGCATTCGAGGAAATCAACAAGCCGACCAACATTGATCGGGTCACGGACCTTATTGATCTGGATATTGAAGCCGGACAAGAGGTCGAGATCGACGAACCTATTCCTGAAGGCGGAGACGTAGAAGTTAGTTTTGCGCGAGACGGCAGCGCGGTTCTGGACTATGCCCCGGATGAAATGAATGTTGAGGCGATGATTCCTTTTAACGCCAACCTAGCTGATTATATAGATGAGTCGGAACTTGGAGCAATAGCGGCGCAACTCCTCGGTGATTTTGAAGAAGACCGCATGAGCCGTGACGAATGGGAAGATGCCTATGTCAAAGGACTGGATCTTCTCGGGTTTAAATACGAAGACCGCGATCGACCGTTCCCGGGCGCAAGCGGTGTCACCCACCCCCTATTAGCGGAATCCGTTACCCAATTTCAAGCGCAAGCGTTCAAAGAACTGCTCCCTGCACAGGGTCCGGTAAAAACAGAAATTATTGGACTAGCTACTCCGGAAGTTGAAGCGCAGTCCGATCGTGTGCGCGAGTTTATGAATTATGAGATTACTTGTGTCATGGAAGAATACACACCGGAAATGGACCAATTGCTGTTCTATTTACCCCTTGCCGGTTCTGCTTTCAAAAAAGTTTACTACGATCCCTCTTTGCAAAGAGCCGTTAGCAAATTTGTTCCAGTTGAAGATTTAGTGGTGCCGTATGCGGCCAGTGATTTGGAAACTTGCCCAAGAATTACGCACATTGTAAAAATGAACTACAATGAGATTCGTAGTCAACAGTTGTCCGGATTTTATCGAGACATAGAAATTACCCCAACCTACACCAGTACCCAAACAGTGACCCAAGATAAAGTCGAAGAGATCGAGGGCATTAGCGGTTCGGGCAACGACATGATGTATGAACTGCTGGAGTTTCATGTCTCAATGGAGATGCCGGGGTTTGAAGATTCAGATGGGCTACACCTGCCGTTCATTATCACTATTGACAGAACGTCTAGTCAGGTGCTCTCTATTCGACGCAACTATTATGAAAACGACCCACAAAAAAGAAAAATACCTTATTTTGTACACTACAAGTTTCTCCCAGGACTGGGTTTCTACGGCTTTGGTTTAATCCACATGATCGGAGGACTCTCTCGAACCGCAACAGCGGCCCTCAGACAACTCATAGACGCAGGAACCCTGTCCAACCTCCCCGCCGGTTTTAAAGCTCGGGGCATAAGAATAAGAGACGATGAGACACCTTTAGAACCCGGAGAATTTAGAGACGTAGACGCACCAGGCGGAGCGCTAAAAGATTCTTTGATGCCTCTCCCTTATAAAGAGCCAAGTGGAACTCTGTTTCAATTAATGGGCTTTTGTGTTGAAGCCGGTCAGCGCTTCGCTGCCATTACAGACATGCAAGTGGGCGAAGGTAATGACCAAGCGGCAGTCGGAACAACGTTAGCGCTCATGGAACAGGGGACCAAGGTCATGTCCGCGGTTCACAAACGACTGCATTATGCGCAAAAGACAGAATTTAGAATATTAGCTAGAGTTTTCTCAGAGTTTCTTCCACCAGAATACCCTTATCAGGTTGTTGGTGGAAATCAAATGATTAAGCAACAGGACTTTGACGGTCGTGTTGATGTTATTCCGGTCTCTGATCCAAACTTTTTCTCTTTTGCTCAACGTATTTCTTTGGCGCAACAAGAACTACAGTTGGTACAAAGCAACCCAGACATACACAACATCAAAGAAGCGTATCGTCGAATGTACACGGCCCTTGGTTCACAGAACATTGAAACGCTGATCTTGCCTGATCCACCTCCACCGCAACCCACAAGCCCGGCTTTAGAAAATGCTGCCGCTTTAATGGGCGCACCTTTACAGGCGTTTCCGGAACAAGACCACGATGCGCACATTGAGTCGCACATCACGTTTTTAGAAAACCCCATGGCTACAATGAACCCTATGGTGGCAACGTCTTTATTATCAGATATTTTTCAACACGTTGCCTTTAAAGCAGAAGAGATCGCGGAACAACAACTACAGCAAATGGCGCAAGAGGACCCACAACTACAACAACAGTTGATGCAAGAGCAACAGATGATGCAGCAACAGCAAATGATGTTACAACAAGGCGGCGGAGGAACCTCACAACCCATGCCGCCTAACCCTGTGAGAGAAGAACTTAAAGCACAGGTAGAAGCGAACTTATTAGAAGAACTAATGCCGAGAATCAATGAAGTGATGGAGGTTCCTCAAGGCAATGAGGGTGTGTTGGAATTGAAACAACAGGAACTTATGATAAGATCACAAGAGAACGAAGACGATAAACGTATCGCTGAAGAGAAATTAGACCTTGAGCGAGAAAAAATGAATGTACGGGAAGAAACCGACGAAGAGAAGATGCGAAGTCAAGAAGACATCGCAGCCCTTAGAGCCCAGGTTTCCCGTGAAAAAATGGAGCAAGCTAAAAACAAAGGAAAATAATGCCAATCTCTTACGAAAACCCTTGGGACAACCCTTTATACGACCCGCCTAAATACGACAAGGACCCTAAAATTGGGGACCCACAAGGACCTCCTCCTGATGCTTTGGCGGGGGCGGAAGCATTTTTAAATCCGGACGGCACGCTAAAACAAGAATATTTAGACCCTATTCTCGAGCAAATTTCCGGTTCCCCTTATTTTCAAGCCTTGGCGGGAGAACAACCCGATCTAAGCGGCTTTGCCCAAACCAGTGATTTAGACGAAGCCATTGCAGGAGCCCTTGCCGGATATAACTTAGAGGGTCCGGACTTAAGCGGCTATGCTCAAAGAGGGGACGTGCAGTCAGCCATAAGCGACGCCCTTGGAGGCCTCGGTCTTGACAACTATATGAGCCTACAGGACTGGGAACAACGGGCGGAACAGTTTGTGGGACAAGACATGATCCAGAACATGATAAACGATGCTGTGTCTCGCGGACTTACCTCAGAGGAAATCCAACAAATGATTTTGGATGCGACAGGAGGAACAATTACTCCGGAACAAGTTCAACAAATGATTGATACCGCTACTGAAACAATGCCTGGCGTTGAACAAATCCAACAAATGATTAACCAGGCCCTAATGGACGGACTTTCCCCACAAGAAATACAAAACATGATTGCGGAGTATTTAGCGGCGAACCCTATTGAGGGAATAACCCCTGAGACAGTACAACAAATGATTGATGCAGCGGTCCAAAACATAAGCGCAGGCGAGGAAGGTCTAACCCAAGACGCCGTTCAACAGATGATTGATGCAGCTATGGCTGGAGGCATGACCATGGACCAAGTACAACAAATGCTTGGTGACTCCGGTTACATGACACAAGAGCAAATCCAGCAAATGATGGGAGAGTCTGGGTATTTAGGACAGCAAGGAGTGGACGCTTCTGTGCAAGCGGCTCTTGATGCTGCTTTAGGCGAAGGCGGATCAATTAGCTCTGCAATAGCCGCAGCTATGCAAGGGGCTGGTGGAAGAGTGAGCCCAGAGGACCCAACACCTCCTACAACACCTCCTACAACACCTCCTGTAGACACAACCATGAATTTTACGCAACCCTACACCCCCGGAAGCTTTCCAACAAACCCTTATATGACTATAAACCCTTATAGTATGTTAGGAAGTAACCAGTTTACTGGAACGACGCCGTTTGGTGGAGGAACCGCAGGCACAACCGGGGCCTCTACACCCCAAGGAATAGCAGGACTAAATCTTGGTGACGCATCACAATATAGTTTTGATATACCTACAACGCCTGGAGCAGACCTATATCCCACAGGAACAAACATTTCCTGGGACGATTTCTTAAACTATGGTAGGGCTGTTTCCCCAGAAGATAAATCGTCTTGGGAAGCTTGGAAACAGTCGAATAGGAACACTGGATAAGGAGATAAAATCATTGACACTGTAGATTTTGCTTATAAACTATTGAAAATAGTTGAAGAGAAACAAGAACGAGTTCAACAGATGATGCTTAGTGGTGAAGTTAAAGACTGGGAGCATTATCGAAACTTGACCGGACAGACAGAAGCTTTAGCTTATATACGGTCCGAGATAAACACGTTACTGGATAAACAAGGAGATTAAACCTGTGAGTGACGCAACTTCCGCCCTTGAACAGAAATGGGCGCAAGAGGAGGCTAGTAAGTCTCCCTTAGAAAAAGCCTACGAAAAAGTTGGCAGCAAGAAGACGGATAAGGAAAAACTTAATCCGGAAAAACTGTCTTCTGATCTATTAGACCAACTTCCAGATCCAACCGGCTGGCGCATTCTCATTCTCCCTTATCGTGGACAAGGCCAAACAGATGGCGGCATATATCTGACAGAAAAAACAGTAGAGCGCCAACAAATAGCCACGGTCCTTGGTTATGTGTTAAAAACAGGTGAACTCGCTTATCAAGATGAACATAAGTTTCCAACAGGTCCTTGGTGTAAAGCCGGGGATTGGGTTTTGTTTGGGCGATATGCTGGTTCCCGCTTTGATATAGAAGGTGGCGAAGTCAAAATATTGAACGATGACGAAATCATTGCGAAAGTAAACGACCCAGAAGCAATTCTGCATAATTATTAACATGAGGAATAAATCATGCCAGCACAAGAACTGACTAAAACTGACGAAGAAAAGATGGTGGAACTGGACGTTTCCGGCCCTGCCGTTGACGTCGAACTACCCCAAGAAGGCGCCGTAATCACGGAGGTCGAACAAGAGGAGACTGCTCAAGAAAGAGAACAAGACCCCGAAGTAGTTGTTAAAGAGGTAGCGCAAGAAGAGACCGATGAGCTTGAAAACTATAGCAAGAACGTTAAAACACGGATCAATAAGCTCACGGCTAAATTAAGAGAAGCCGAGCGCAGAGAAAAGGCGGCCACTGAATATGCACAGAACGTAAAAAAAGAAAACGATGGTCTAAAAACAAGGAACTCAGCCTTAGATGGAAACTATATTGTGGAGTTTGCGAACAGAATTACCACAGAGACAGAAGCAGCGAAAGCAGCGCTTAAGCAAGCGACCGAAATGGATGACGTTGAAAAACAGGTTGAGGCACAACAAAAACTAGCGAGACTCGCGGTTGAGGCACAGAACCTTAAGACCATGAACGACCAAAGAAAAAGGAGCGAAACGCTAACACAAGCCACAGAAAGCGGCGTTATTAATCGTCCGGCAGACCTGGAAAGTGTGACTCAGGCTCCTCCGCCCCCTGACCCGAAAGCAGAAGAGTGGGCAGAAAATAACGTTTGGTTTGGCAAAGATACAGCCATGACCATGACCAGTTTTGTAATTCATCGACAACTCACCGAAGAAGAAGGGTTTGACGGATCGGAAGATGAGTATTATGATGAGATAGATAAAAGGATAAGAGAAGAGTTTCCACATAAGTTTAATGGAGAAACGCCTCCTCTTGAAATAGATAACCGTCCCGCCCAAACGGTCGCGTCTGCGACTCGCAGTCCGAAAAAAGGGCGCGGCAAGAACACTGTGAGACTCACACCATCGCAGGTTGCAATAGCTAAAAAATTAGGTGTGCCACTAGAAGAGTACGCAAAATACGCGAAGGAGTAATATATGGCTAAGTCCAGTAACAACGTAAAAGAAACAACTCGAGCTTCGCGCGAGGCCGATACTAGAGAAAAACAATCTCGACGTAAACCTTGGTCTCCCCCATCCGCATTGGATGCACCCCCAGCCCCTGAAGGCTATCGGCATAGATGGGTTAGAACAGAGGTCCGCGGACAATCTGACACAAAAAACATGTCAGCAAGACTCCGTGAAGGATATGAACCTGTGAGAGCAGACGAATATCCAGACTTTGAAGCTCCCACCATTGAAGATGGTAAACACGCAGGATGTATTGGGGTAGGAGGGCTGATATTGGCCCGTATACCTGAAGAAACCGTACATGAACGACAAGCTCACTTTGACGAAAGAACTGAAGGTCAAATGGATGCAGTCGACAACGATTACTTCAGAGACGGAACACATCCCTCTATGTCGGTTTCAAAACCAAACCGACAAACTCGTGTTACTTTGGGCGGTAAGAGAGCAGTCGATAAAAACTGATTTTTTACCGGTAAATATAATTCATCGTTATTAAGGAACTTAATAAATGGCAAACGTAGATAAAGCCTTCGGGCTTCGTCCGTACAAAGGTCTAAATGTTGGTTCGGCTGTACAAGAAGCAAACAAATACGACATTTCTACCTCTGGATATGGCACAAGCATCTTTCAAGGTGACTTAGTTATATTCGCAGGTGGTTACATCAACAGGGCAGCAGCTAGTTCTGCTAACCTAGTTGGCGTATTTTCGCATTGCTACTATGTTGCAACTGACGGCACACCGACCTTTAAGAATTATTACCCAGCCAGCACAACTGCACTCGGAAGTGGCGCAATAGAAGCATATATCTATGACGACCCTAACCAACTGTTTGTTATACAAGCAGATGGTGCCTCAGCGCAGACCTGTATCGGTAGAAATGCTGACACAGATGGTATTGGCGGTAGTACAACAACGGGCGTAAGCACTCGAGAGCTTGATTCAAGCACAATCGCCACAACTCAAGGGCTTCAGCTCAAGATTATTGGCGTGGTTCAAGACGATATTAATGGGGATCTCACAGCAGATAACGCTAATTTGGTAGTACAAATTAACGAACATGCTTATAGAGGACCTGTAGCTGGAACTTAAGGAGTATAAATAATGGCTATAAGTAGAGCGCAACTCGTAAAAGAATTGCTACCTGGCTTGAATGCTCTCTTTGGACTAGAGTACAGTCGCTATGACCAAGAACATGAAGAAATTTATGACATGGAATCTAGTGACAGAGCTTTTGAAGAAGAGGTTATGCTTACTGGTTTCGACACAGCACCTGTTAAATCGGAAGGAGCCGGAGTAGCATTCGATCAAGCACAAGAAGCCTTCACATCTCGGTATACCCATGAAACGATTGCATTGGCGTTTTCAATTACTGAAGAAGCTATCGAGGACAATCTTTATGACAAACTGTCAGCAAGATACACTCGTGCGCTTGCTAGAAGTATGAGCAACACCAAGCAAGTAAAATCTGCCTCTGTATTAAACAGAGCCTTTAACTCAAGTTATGTAGGCGGCGACGGTAAAGAACTTTGCGCAACAGACCACCCAACTGTGGGCGGCGCTAATTTGCGTAATGAGCTTTCTACCTCGGCTGATCTTAACGAAACTTCGTTAGAGCAAGCTCTGATTGATATTGCAGCATTTACAGATGAACGCGGACTAAAAGTCGCTCTTCAAGGAATGAAACTAATTATTCCTAAAGAGCTTCAATTTACCGCTGATCGTTTGATGGAATCACAGGGACGTGTCGCTACTTCTGATAATGATATTAACGCTATACGCAATATGGGCATGGTCCCTGAAGGCTATACCGTAAATCATTATCTTACTGATACAGATGCGTGGTTCATTAAGACTGATTGTCCAAACGGATTTAAAATGTTTAACCGTTCACCAATCAAGACTTCAATGGAAGCGGATTTCGATACCGGTAATGTACGATACAAGGCACGCGAAAGATATTCGTTTGGGTGGTCTGACCCCCGAGCAGTCTTTGGCAGCCCCGGAGCGTAAGCAACAAGCTAAATATGGAACCCCGCCGCGGGTTTCTTACTCAACGCGGCACACTTTCTCTTTCTTTTTCACGTCTTTCCAAGTAGTATAGTTATTGTATCTAGGAGTAACTTGTCCTACAGACTGACCTAGCAGACAAGCCAAGACGGTAGGACTTATTTTTTTCTCAGGAGGAAAATTATGGCTAAATCAACCTTTTCGGGACCAGTTCAATCATTGGCTGGTTTTATTTCCGCAGGGAACGCTAACGTAGTCAGTTTGACCGCTGATACGTCTTTGACAGTAGCTTCTCATGCCGGTAAGGTCTTAATAACCAATGATGCAGACGGCAAGTTTACACTGCCTTCTATTGTTGCGACTGCACCAGGCGCGGACGACGATCCTAACCAAACCAATAACTTAGGAGCTACCTTTACATTTATAGTTGTTACAGCGGCGACAGACATGGACATATTGACCGATGGCACAGATAAGTTTGTGGGCGGCCTTTATACTGGAGTCGATGATTCAACAGGGAAGACCTTTATATCTGGCTCAAGTAACGATGTTATTACTATGAACGGAAGCACTAAGGGCGGACTTGCTGGCAGTATTGTAAAAGTAACTGCGATGGCTTCTGCTAAGTATGCTGTTGAAGGACTCATTCTTGGATCAGGAACTATAGTAACACCATTCGCAGATTCGTAGGAGGTGACACATGGCTGATTCAGTCACAGGACCAACTATTCAATACGACTACGATAAGAAACTGGTTACATATTG
>MDTE01203078.1_pt1 | contig 14457 bp, 11 predicted proteins | sample 811231 | NCBI WGS metagenome assembly MDTE01 (sample SAMN05326651, study PRJNA326480) | marine metagenome | isolation source: seawater | place: Indian Ocean: Red Sea | collected 2010 | reverse complement strand
CATTTGGGGGTACTAAGAACGGCTTGATGTTGGGTGGGGCAGTTGTTTTCTTCGATCCCGAGTTGGCAGAGCACTACCGCTATGCGCGAAAGCAGGGCATGCAGCTGGCTTCTAAGATGCGTTTTGTCGCTGCTCAGTTCACTGCACTGCTCAAAGGTGATTTGTGGCAGCGCAATGCCCGTCACGCTAATGCGATGGCACAGGTGCTGGCCGAGCGGGTGCGGAAAATTCCGGGAGTGGAGGTCCTTTATGCCGTTCAGGCCAATGCGGTCTTCGCCCGCTTGCCGCTGGAGGTGATTCCCGTTTTGCAACGGGATTTTTTCTTCTATCCCTGGGATGCCGAACGGGGTGAGGTGCGCTGGATGACATCCTTTGATACCGAGTTGGAAGATGTGGAGGAATTTGCCAGACTAATCGAAAAAACCATGATAGAAAGGAATATGTCGTGATTGTCGATACCCACACTCACTTTTATGATCCGACGCGGCCTCAAGGAGTGCCATGGCCGGGCCCCGATGAAGAACTACTCTATAGAAGAGTGTTGCCCGAAGATCATCGAGCTCTGGCCGCACCCGAAGGCGTGACCGCTACCGTTGTCGTCGAAGCCAGTGCCTGGCTTGAGGATAATCAGTGGATTCTCGACCTGGCAGCCCAGACTCCCTGGATCGTCGGATTGGTAGGGCATGTCGATCCGAATAGGGAGGAGTTTGCGGGGGATATAGATCGTTTGGCGGCCAACGAACTCTTTTGTGGGATTCGCTGTGGCGGGGGGTATTTCGCCGATATGGAGACGGGGAGTTTCCTCGCCGATATGGAACACTTGGTCGCGCGCAATTTGCAACTCGATGTGCTGATGGGGCCGGATCTTTTGCCACAGGTAAGTGAGCTGGCCCGGCGTCTGCCCGAATTGCGGATTGTCATCAATCACTGCGGATCGGTGGGGACGGATGGTGGGGACCCCGATACCGAGTGGTTGGAGGCGATAGGACGAGTCGCAGAACAGCCGCAGGTCTTTATGAAGGTTTCGGCGATCATGGAGCAGAGCCGAGAGTATCCGGGGCCGGAAGAGCTGGATTTCTATAGACCGATCCTCGATGCGATGTGGGACGAATTTGGCGAGGATCGCTTGATTTACGGCAGCAATTGGCCCGTAAGCGATCGGGCTGGCACGTTCAAAGCAGCGCTCGATATCGTCAAAGGGTATTTTGGCGAAAAGGGGCATGAGGCTGCGGAGAAGTACTTCTGGAAAAATGCCAAGACCGCTTATCAGTGGGTCGAACGATAGGGGCTGCCGATGAAGTTCTGGATTTTTACCCACAGCGACCAGCCGCTCGAGTATTGGCTCGAGGGGTACAAAGAGCGCTTCGATGCATGGGACGAGAGCGGTGTTGAGGGAATAATCGTCGGTCGGATGCAGTTCAAGCAGGAAGATGGATCGATCATTCCCAGTTATCCGGCCGATCGCAAGCTCTATGCCGATTTCGGAGTCGAGCCGCCGGCCGAGACGCCGCGCGACCTGGAAAAAGAAAAAAAACTCCAGGCGATGATGGACGACGCCGCAGAGCGAGGTTGGAAGATTCTGAGTTTTGGCACCGGTCGGGGTGGTGTAGTCGGACTCGAGGATCTAATCAGCTACTATCCCCAGCTCCAGGGAGTCATCATTGACGGGCCTGGAGAAAACCACTACGAATTAGCTTTTCACCACGGGGGAGAATTGCTGGAGATCCGCCCTGGCGAGGACCGAGCCCTGGCTGAAATGGGGGCGGATATCGACCGGATGCAGCGCGGGATAGAGCACCTCCGGCGAGGTTTGGGTCGGTTGACGCCGCAGCGGGTTCGTTATTTGGCTGAGGGCGGACTCTTTGCGGTATTAAATTTAATTGATCTTGATGAAGACGGCCTGTACTGGTTGCGGATGCGTCAGGAGTCTTCTCGGCGTTCTTGGGACCAGGCGCGTGCGATAGTCGATCAGGCTTCGCGCAGAATCGAACTGGGTGGCATCCCGCGCACTGCCGTTTTCTCCGGGCTCACCGGTCAGGATTATGAGCAGATGGCCGGGTATTTCGATTATATATTCCCCAAGCACTACTACTGGCACCGCGGTTTTGATGGGCTCTACGGTACTGTCGCCCGCTGGGTCCAGACGCTTTGCGAATGGAATCCGGGGCTGGAAGAGGAGGATGCTTTTGCAGTGGTCGCGGCGCTTTTCGGTATCGAATTGCCTCAAGTGCGGACACTCATTGATATGGAAGCCGGATTTTCCGATGAATTTTTCAGCCAGGTCGTCTACGGCGAGACGCGCCGGGCGCTTGCTGCGGCCGGTGCGGACAAGGTGATTTGCTGGGTGTCTACTGGCCGCAATCCCCATGCCGGTGATCCGATGCCTACGCGCGATCTGCTCGGCATTCTTCGAGCTTCTGAAGCTGCTGGCCTCAAGCGCTTCGTCTACCATCCGGAGGATATGGGTGCAGCGGAGTGGCGGGTGCTTTCGACGCTCTGCGGTACGCCGTGGCGTGAAGATCCGGATGGATACTGGCCTTCGGGGACGCAGAAACCGGATTCCTTTAATGGAGGGCGAAAACCAGGTCGGGGCTGAGTCGTTGAGTCAAAGGGCTAAAAAAACTTTAAAAATTACTTGTAGCCGCTAGTGCATTGTTGTTATTTAGACCTTGCGTAGTTCAGTTGCGTCGGATAGAAAAGTCCTATTTTCATTTAAAGTATTAAATAACAAGTAGATATAATCTGTCAAGGAGGGATTATGCGTGAGTTATTTGCATTGCGGTGGAATGGGCTCGGTTTATTTTTCGGTCTGTTCTGTCTAGCGCTGCCCAGTATCGCTGCGGCCGAAGGTCTCGATTCAGGCGATACGGCCTGGATGTTGACATCGACAGCGCTGGTACTCTTTATGACCCTGCCCGGATTGGCGCTCTTTTATGGCGGTTTGGTACGAGTAAAAAATGTGCTTTCGGTGCTGATGCAGTGTTTTGCATGTGCTTGTGCGATGTCCATTGTATGGATCGGCTGGGGCTATAGTTTGGCTTTTGATACCACCGGTATGGCTGGGGGCACGACCAATCTGAGTTCGTTCGTCGGCGGATTGGACAAATTCTTTTTGCGCGGTGTTGGTACTGATAGCTTGAGCGGTTCCATACCGGAAACAGTCTTTATCACGTTTCAGATGACTTTTGCGATCATTACTCCGGCCCTGATCGCTGGGGCCTTCGCCGAGCGGATGAAGTTTTCGGCGATGTTGCTTTTTTCGGTTTTGTGGTCGACGATTGTCTACGCGCCGATTTGCCATATGGCCTGGAGTGGTGATGGCTCGTTCTTTGGAGATCTTGGAGTCCTCGATTTTGCCGGTGGCACCGTGGTGCATATCAATGCCGGAATCGCTGCCTTGGTCGCGGCTATTATGATTGGTAAACGCCAGGGATATGGCGAGGTCCCGCTCCCTCCGCACAGTTTGACGATTACTGTGATCGGAGCTTCGATGCTCTGGATCGGATGGTTTGGTTTTAACGCCGGAAGTGCGGTCGCAGCCGACGGTTCGGCGGGTATGGCGATGCTGGTGACCCAGGTGGCCACGGCAATGGCGGCACTGACCTGGATGGCGATCGAGTGGATCAAGCATGGTAAACCCAGCGTGTTGGGGATCGTCACTGGAGCGGTCGGTGGCCTGGTCGCGATAACGCCGGCTTCGGGCAGCGTGGGGCCGATGGGGGCCTTGGCCATCGGTTTTGTTTCGGGGGTGCTCTGTTTCTGGGGTGCGACCAGTCTCAAACAGAAGTTGGGCTACGACGATTCGCTGGATGCCTTCGGGGTACACGGTATAGGTGGTATTGTCGGGGCTGTGCTGACCGGAGTCTTCGCCGCGGAGAGCATGGGCGGCCAAGGACTGGCCAAGGCGTCGATCGGTGCCCAAGTCGGTTCGCAGCTGATCAGCGTGGTTTTCACCATAGTGTACTGCGCGGTGCTCTCGTTCATCATTCTGAAAATCGTCGATGCGCTCGTTGGTCTGCGGGTCGATGCCGATGAGGAGACTCAGGGACTCGATCTGACACTGCATAGCGAGCAGGGCTACAACATGGAATTATAAACGGGCTAACCAGGGAGATATCGGAAATGAAACTGCTAAAGTGCGTAGTCCGGCCGAATGCGTTGGAAAAGGTGAAGGAGGCGTTGAGTGGGCTGGGTGTCATGGGGATGACCGTTAGTGAGGTCAAGGGATTTGGTCGACAGAAAGGCCATAAGGAACTCTATCGCGGCGCCGAGTACAACATCGACTTTACACCCAAGATTCAGATCGAAGTGGTGGTCAAGGACGACCTGGGTGAGCAATGTGTCGATGCGGTGCGCGATGCGGCGCAGACGGGCAGTATAGGCGATGGGAAGATCTTCATGGTGTCGGTGGAAGAGGTTGTGCGGATTCGTACCGGGGAGACGGGTGAGGCTGCGATTTAACGGTTGTGCACTGGTTATTCGCAAATGGCCGCGCCTCCTGACGGGGCGTGGCCATTTGCGTTACGCGTGGATAGGCTAATGAACTATACGCTGAATGCTCAGTACTACCAGCAATTCGATGCTGATCTGACGCGCGAGGTCCCTGCCGAAGGATACGGAGGTTGGCAGACGGCCAAACTCGAGATTGCGCGGGAACACACGGCGGTAGTGGTGATGCACGCCTGGGATACGGGTACTGAGATGCAGTATCCCGGATGGTATAGGGCGGTAGAATATATGCCGCGGGCTAAGGAGATCGGCGAGCAGGTTTTCCCCGATCTCCTTGCCGCTGTGCGCAGGTCTGACCTGCCGCTTTTACACGTGGTCGGGGGGGGAGAATACTATCGAGATTATCCGGGCTATGGGCGGGCGGTGCGCTTGGCCGGTCCGGAGCAGGAGAAGCCTGAGCAGGTGAGAGTGGATCCAGTCCTCGAGCGATTGCGGGCTTTTCGCCGCGAACGCGTCTTTGTCGGCGCCCATAACGAAGCCGATGTCAAAGAGGGTTTTGCCGCGCTGGATTTTATGCCGCAAGCCCGGCCCGAAGGGGAGGAAGGTATTGCGGAGAATGGCGCGCAATTGGCCGCCTTATGCGGGGAGCAGAATATCAATCATCTGATCTACGTGGGTTTTGCGATTAATTGGTGTTTGTTGCTTTCGCCGGGCGGTATGGCTGAGATGAGTCAACGGGGAGTGATGTGTTCGGCGTTGCGCCAGGCGGTAACTGCAGTCGAAAATAGGGAGACGGCCCGGGATGAATGGTGTAAAGAAATCGCTTTGTGGCGGGTGGCTCTGGGCTTTGGCTTTGTCTTTGAACTAGAGGATTTTGTTCTATCTATATCGCAAGGTGACGTCATATAGGCAATGTGGCAAAGAGTGAAGAGCACGTTTTTGATTCGATAGAAAAAAGCGATGCAGTATATGCGGGTTTCGTAACTCTGTGCTCGTGGTGAGATTCGGTCCATTGGCCGAGAAGCGCCGTGGTGTACGGTTCACGGGAATTGCAGAGCTGGTTGCAGACGGGGAGAAGTAACACAGACTCAGAAGGGGGACTCATTTTATGGCTGAAGGGATATTCGCAGGATATTCAGCACTGGTCACCGGCGGGGGTCGCGGTATCGGTCGTTCGATTTGCCGGATGCTGGCCGAAAACGGGGCCAGGGTGGCGATAAATTATCAGCGTAATTCAGAGGCGGCGCAGGAAACGCTGACTCAGGTACGGGATTGCGGTGCCGAGGGGATGTTGGTTCAGGCCGATGTGGCACAGGAGGGCGATGTGGAGCGGATGGTTGATCAAGTGAGGCAAGAATTCGGCCCGGTTGAGTTGCTGGTCAATAATGCCGGGATCGCTACCTCGGAGGAGCACGACGAGTATGGATTTGCCGAGTGGGAGCGGATGTTTGCAGTTAATGTCGATGGTCCATTTTTGACGACCTGGGCGGTAAAGGACGGGATGATCGCCCGGCGCTTCGGCCGGATTGTCAATATTTCCTCCTTAGCGGCTATTCTCCTGAAGCGGAATATGATTCACTACGCTACGACCAAGGCTGCGGTCATCGCATTTACCCGGCATTGCGCCCAGGCCTTTGCCGAGCACAATGTGCGGGTCAACTGTCTGGCTCCGGGGTTGACCGATACTGACCTGGCGCAATCGGGAAACCCGGGTATGGTTGAAGAGTTGATTGCCACCACCCCGCTGGGGCGGATGGCCGATCCTGGCGAGATGGCTTCGGTGGTCCGCTTCTTGTTGTCTGACGACTCTAGTTTTGTTACCGGGCAGACCATTGTCGCCTGTGGTGGCCGATCCTAGTCTGACGGTGAAAGGAAAAGAGAATTATGGCGATCGACGGGGAATTGTACGAGGCCTATGGGGCGAATCGCCCCATAGCGGCGCAATATCTGGCTCGTGCTTCTAGAGTACTGGGCGGCAAGGCCGGGCATGATCTGCGTTATTCAACTCCGGTTCCCCTCTATATCGAGCGGGGTCTGGGGGGGCGCAAATGGGATGTCGATGGTAATGAGTATATCGATTTTCTACTCGGCAATGGTGCATTGCTTTTGGGACATGCGCCGCCGGAAGTCGTCGAGGCTATTGCGGAAGCGGTAGGGCGTGGGACTCATTTCGGCAACGATCATCCGCTCCATATTGAGTGGGCCGAACGAGTACAGGAGTTGGTGCCCTCGGCCGAGCGGGTGCGTTTCGTCAATTCAGGTACCGAGGCGACGCATTTGGCGTTGCGGCTGGCGCGGGCTTTTACCGGACGCGACAAGATTTTGCGTTTCGCCGGCCATTTTCACGGTTGGCACGACGATGTGGTGGCTGGTTTCCAGCCGCCTTTTGATGCGCAAGGGTCTTTGGGGGTTCCTGAACAGGTGGGGCAACAGATGATCTGCATTGAAGCTGGAGACCTAGATTTAGTCGAGCAGGTGCTCGATCGGGATGGCGATATCGCGGCACTTATTATCGAGCCATCGGGCGCTTCGTGGGGGCGGGTGCCTATTGATCCCGAGTTTTTGCACGGTCTACAGAGATTGGCCCGCAAGCGGGAGGTGCTGCTGATTTTCGACGAGGTGGTCACTGGTTTTCGTTTTAGTCCGGGGGGGGCGCAGGGGCTCTATGGGCTTGGGCCGGATCTATCCTGCTTTGCCAAGGTTGTAGCTGGTGGGATGCCGGGGGGGGCGGTGGTGGGGCGAGAGGATATCATGGCTCTTTTCGATCTGACCGGCGATTCCCGTCATGATCGCTTTGCGCGGGTAGTACATCAGGGGACCTTCAATGGGGCACCGCTTTCGGCTGCTGCCGGAGTGGCGGTTCTCAAGCAGGTGGCCACGGGAGAGCCTATCGCTGTGGCAAATGCGCGGGCAGCCCAGTTGCGCTCGGCCTGGGACAAGGTCCTCGAGCGCCAGGGGATTGCGGGCTATATTTATGGCGTGTGTTCGACTTTCCACGTTTATTTTGAGACCGATCGCGAGCGGGTGCGGCAGTGCGCGAGCCGGTCGGATTTGCACACCACAGAGAGTGGTAGGCTCAAGGGAATGCCGGGGGAAGTGGTTGAGGAATACCAGCGCCATTTGCGCTTTTACGGCGTTGATAATATGAGTTCGACCGGCGGAGTACTGTCTTCGGCACATACGGACCAGGATATAGAAGAGGCGACGGCGGCATTTGAAAAGACTGTTGTGGCCTTGCGGGATAGGGGGATGATTTGTGCTATCTAGGCATAAAACCAGTCCGAAAATACAGGGGGTGCCTGGGATTGAATCGATGTTTATCTTATGAGGCGTCTACTGTTTATACTATTGCGATAGAGGACTATCATGCCGATTGTCAATTTTGAGCGTTACTGCGAAATGCTGGATGAGGCTCACCGCGAACACTATGCCTTTCCCGCCATCAATATATCTAATATCGATACCCTCAACGCGGCAATAGAGGGTTTTGTCGAGGCCGATAGCGATGGACTTATACAAGTCTCTACCGGTGGCGGTGAACATGCTTCTGGCAATCTCAAAGACATGGTGCTTGGCGCAATTTCTCTGGCTGAGCACGCCCACCGCGTGGCCGCTCGTTATGACGTGAATATCGCATTGCACACCGATCACTGCACTACCGATAAAGTCGAAACTTTTCTCAAGCCGCTGATCGCCGAAACTGCACAGCGTCGCCAGGAGGGCAGGCCCAACCTGTTTTCGAGCCATATGTACGATGGTAGCGATCTGCCGCTAAAAGAGAATATGGAGCATGCGGTCCCGCTTCTGGAATTGTGTCGCGACAACGATATCGTCCTCGAAGTCGAGACTGGGGTAGTGGGGGGGGAAGAAGATGGTATCAACCGCGAGGGGATCGATCGCGAAAAACTCTATACCACACCCGAGGATATGGTTGCAGTGTACGAGGCGCTCAATCAGGTCGAGGGTGCGCGTTATATGCTGGCGGCTACATTCGGCAATGTGCACGGGGTTTACAAGCCGGGAAATGTGGTTTTGACTCCCGATATTTTGAAGAATGGCCAGCAGGCGGTCATTGACAGATACGGAGAGCAAGCTCGTTTCTGGCTGGTCTTCCACGGAGGTTCGGGTTCGAGTCAGCAGGAGATTCAGGAGACGCTCGACTACGGCGTGATCAAGATGAATGTCGATACCGATACCCAGTACGCTTTCACTCGCCCGGTGGTTGATCATATGCTGACGCACTATGAAGGAGTGCTCAAAATCGAGGGTGAGGTTGGCAACAAGAAAGACTACGATCCCCGAGCTTGGCTCAAAAAGGGCCGGGCACATATGGCTCAGCGTGTAATTCAAGCTTGTGAGGATCTCAAATCGGCGGGTAAGAGTCTGGGATGTTAAATGGGCGGCAGTTTTCTATCGGCAGTGGCCGGGTTTTGCGATCGTCCCCGCTCCTTTTACTGATGTAGGTTGTGGTTGGGAGTATGCTTTTTTAAAGTGATGAGTTGCACGTCATCGGTCTAAACTGGGAGTATTTATCGGTTTCGGTCGATTCCCCTGGAGCGAAGTTGCGGAGGGGGGTGGGGTCTTGCCGGTCGTTTTTCGCCACGCCCCGGTGGAAAAATAAGCTTTGTTTGGGGAAGAGGTCTTGCCGAGAGCCTGCCCAGTGTATATTTTGACCTCGGTCTCCCCGAATCGTTTTTTGCTGCATTTGTACATCCCATAACAATCTCTCCCATGAGGTGATCGACCTATGGCCGAGGTCATACGGCATAATTGTGGTCTCAGCGTAGCCCATACTCTGCACGACGCCTACCGTTTCATCCACTCACTGCAGCATCGGGGCCGGGAAGCGGCGGGTATCGCGGCAGTGGGCGATGGTCGGATTGATGTGATTAAGTGGAAGGGGGGCGTATCTCGTTTTGATGTGACCGATCTCCACAAGATCTTTCTGAGTCCAAACTACCATACCTATATGGCTCACGTGCGCTACGCGACCCGTGGTTCTAAGGACAAGATCCTGGAAGAGGCGCATCCGCACGTGATTGGGGGAACGATCGAAAATCGGGATAACCATATTCTGATTTGGGATTGCGATATGGCCGCGGTGCACAATGGCCAGGTCGATCCGGTCTTCTTTCAGGATTCAGCTCCAGAGCATTTGTACTCGAGTTGCGACACCGAAGCCTTGCTCTACCTTTACCGCGAGCACGGTGAGCACAACTTCCTCAGGGAAGTACCAGGGGCTTTTACTATCGCCATTGCTGATAAAAAGAAGAATGCGGTGATGGCGATGCGCGATCGCACGGGGATAAAACCTGGCGTTTTGGGTTGGAAGGACGGTAAGTATGGAGTGGCTTCCGAGGATATCGCCTTTCGCAAAAACGGAGGTGAATACATTGAGGATCTCGAACCGGGGGCGATCTATTATATCACTCCTGAAGGGGACTACCGAAAAGAAATCAATGTTGAGACGAACTTGAGCCATTGTTTTTTTGAATGGAACTATATTGCCGATCTCGACTCGATTGTCAACGGGGTCAGTGTGCGGCGGATTCGCGAGGCGCTGGGAGAAGTCCTCAGCGAAGAGTTCCTACCTGCAGATGTCGATCTGGTGACCTATCTACCGCGCTGTCCCGAAGTGGCAGCCCGTGCCTATGCCAAGCAGGCGGCGTTGCCTTTTGAACCGGTCTTTTACAAAATGCGCGGTGAGCGATCTTTTCAGGGCTCGACCGCTGGAGAGCGCAGGGAGTCAATTGGCCAGAATTTGCACCTTTTACCGGGTATGGCGGAAAAGCTTAAGGGCAAGACTGCGATTTTGCTCGATGATAGCATCGTACGGGGTAATAACTCCAAACGTGCTCGCGATTTGCTCTACGAAGAAGCCGGCATCGAAAAGGCCTATTTGGTCAGTTATACGCCACCTATTGGAATAGTCGGCGATGATGGGGTGCCTCGTGGCTGTACATTTGGTGTTGATATGCCGCCGATGCCGCAACCAGGTGATGAGTTTATCGCGCGTGGGCGTACCGTCGAGGAGGTTGGGGAGGCGATGGGTATGCCGGTAGTCTATTTGTCCAGGGAAGGTATGTTGAGAGCGTTCGAGCGGGCCGGATTGTCCGAGCGCGATCTATGCACCTATTGCATCGGTGGCGGCATGCCCTTTGAAACGGCCGGATCCCTGATCCAGATCGGTGAAAAGCCACAATTGGATTTATGGCGGTCTTGAAGTGACTCGGGCAAATCAGATCATTTATTTCCTATCGTTACTCTCCGTGCTAGTCGGTGCTCAGGATTTCGACCCAGCGTTCCGGATCGTCTGTTTCAATTCCGCTTAAGAGTTATAGTTCCCCGTTTCATCCACCGTGAATTTCCAGTCATCAACTCGCTCAAGGGATCGATATTTTCGATTTCGCCAAAGCGTGACTTGACATCGAAAACTTCCGTTGTCGAATTGAAGATCGTCGCGGTGCCTCGAACTTCTGGGTATTTGGCGTTGCTGACGTGGCGACGGTGGATTTGATCGCACTTTCGCCCCGAACTAAAGCGATCTAGCCTTAATCAATTGTGATATCTCCGGCAGCGATGGAGCGCTGACCAATGGCTTTTAGTTCGTCGATCGAGGTCTGCTCGTCCCCGTAAAGCTCGCAGACATAGTTGACCTCAAAGCAAGTGCCAGCGGGTACGGGTGCCTCGCCGCAGTGGTAGTTGACGTGGATATCGATGTAATTGCCGCAGACCGAATAATGGAAGTTGTGCTCGGGATGGTGTGGATTTTCAAAGAGTGCCAGCACGTTGCCCCGGTTGGAAGGATAGAGCGCGTAGAAAAGCCACGGGTCGTCGTCTTTAGTTCCATTGCCGCTGCTGAGATCTGGGCGGAAGTTGGGTTTGCAGAAGGAGCCCTCCCGTTGGACGAAGAGTACTGCGTCGTGAAACCAGGTCTCAGTCAGCCGAGAGGGATAAGGGAAAATATCGGAGAATTCGGCGTTGTCTGAGTCCCATCCTTCTAATACTTCCATTCGCATGCGGACTTCGAGGCGGGGGCGGGGGTGGTCAAAGGGGATCCGCAGCCAGGTTTCGGATTGCGCGCGTTGATTGGGATTGGTGCCTCGGAAGTAGAGTGATACGGCATCGGGGCCGTTTTCCTCGATCGAGAAATCCCGTACCTGATTGAGATAGTGGTGTTTGGAAATGCCGCAGGATTTGAAAAAAGCCAGGGGCATCTCCCAGAGTACCGGCTCGGTCTGGCCATGGTTTGTTAGCCGGTGAATCGCACCGGAGAAGAGGTCGAATTCCAAAAGCGGTGCCCGCGGATTTTTGCTGCTCCAGATCGCGATATCGCGGCTATTACCGGCCCGGCGGTTGAGATCGAGACCGGTAATTTCGCTCTGGTATGTCGCCTGAATCCCGGGGAGTTTATCGATGCGAATTTCGGTCGGTTGGTTGCTGTTGAGGTGGGCGGTGAGTATAAGATCGTCGACCGAGTCGTTTTTGTGCGACATCTCCATGGGTACGCAGATATCGTCGGTTAGTTCGCCTTCTGATACGAGTTGGACACAGGTACTCGCTCCATTCACCGTAGCGCGCACTCCGCCGCGGTGGCGCGGGTCGGTTTTGCGGCGGAAAAAGCGAAGGTGGGCTTTGCGCTCCAGCGGGTCGGGAGGGAACTTGATCAGCAGACTGGTGGGATCGCCCTGACCAATCTCGTAGGCTCCGCTTTCGTCGGCATACGAGCGGAAGGTACCACCGTCGACAGCGGGCTCTAAGGGGTTCTGGACCGCTGTGATACGCCGTTCGAGATCCTCTTTGCTCATGGCCAACGAGGCAATAAGGGTAGCGGTAAAGGTGGCATCTCCCTCACTTTGTACTTCGTGGTTAGCATCGCGGAGCCAGGCGAAACTCAGGATCGAACCCTCTTCCCAGACCGAGGCAGCGATGGATGCGGTTTTGCTATGGCAGGTCCAGCCCAGGCCGCCGCGGGCCCACTGTTCCATGCCAGTCGGCCAGTGCGAGGCGTAGAAAGGAGGTGTTGGTCCATGGTCTGAGCCTTGCCAGGCACGTCCTTCGTCACGGGCCCAATAAAGTGCGCAAAGATCTTCCTGGCTTTCCAAAACCACGGATCGTTCGGGTAGATTCGATCCGAAGGGGCGAGTCGCCTGCCCTTCTTGGTCGATGGTTTCGGGGCCGATATGGAGACGGTTATAGGACGGGTCGCTTCTGGTTTCAATATAGGCGTCCTGGATCGGTCCATGCCCCAGGCGGTCGACGATTTGCATATTGAAGGTGCAGTGCAGGTCTCCTTCGGGGTAGAGCCAGATATCCTGGCGTCCATCGCCGTGGTAGTGTCCCTCGTCATCGATCAGATCAAAGGCAACGCGCATGCCCAGTCGTATCGGACCTTCTTCGAGGAAATGGAATTTGGGCTGGGGGTCGTTCTCCTGTTTAATGAGCACCGATTCGCCATAGTCGGTACTCTCTGAACTGGACTGGCATACCAGGCGGACCCGGGCGGCGAAGGAGAGGGCTTGTTGTGCTAGGCCTAAGCGCCGGTCGGGGCCATTGGTGCCGAAGAAGAGTGTGCCGCCTTCTGTTTTGGCAAAGGAAATCGCCGCCTGGCCGATTCGACCCTTCCAGTGGGTGCCGCAATCAGTGAATACGCCGTTGCCTGCCATGGAATTTGCCTTTCGAATAAGAGTTGTCACAAGCCAATTAATTTTGCATGATAGGTTCTTCGAGTCCAAGTGTCAACTAATTAAGGGAGACCGGAGATGATAGTCGAAGAAGTACGGTTGTGGAAGTTGACCAGGCGCCATGTTCGCGAGCGTCTGGAGCAGGGTCTGATCAAAGGGGCGATCCTGCCCACTGGCAGCACCGAACAGCACAACGAACACCTGGCGATGGAACACGATACCGCCAGCGCGGCTTATGTCGCTCATCAGGCTGCTTTGCAACTCTATCCCCAGACCGTGGTGGCGACGCCGATGGCAGTGGGGATTTCCGAGCATTGGATGGAGTTCCCCGGTACGCTGAGTTTGAAACCGGAGACCTTTTTTGCCGTTGCCTACGATATATGCGAGTCGCTCAAGCGGCACGGTATCGAGCATATCTTGATTTGTAACGGTCATGCCGGTAATGGGCCGTTGGGCAACCAGGTCGAGGAGTTTGGCCAGAAACTTGGTATCGACATCCAATTTTACTCGTATTGGGCGGCTTATTCGAAAGAGCTGGTCGATGAACTGATGGAGTCCAAGGATTGTCCGGCGCACGCTGCGGAGTTCGAAACCTCGTTTGCGATGGCTGCATTTCCCGAGAATGTGCAGTGGAAGGGAGTCGACTACGAAGGGGCTAATCTGGAAATTAAGAGCGAGAGTTATGCCCCGCGCGATCCGGTCTATTTTCAGGCTGGTCGCGATTTCGCCACTCCCAAAAAAGGTCGGGTGATGGCCGATGTTGCCATTGACTGGGTCGCGAATAAAATGCAGGAGATGATAAATGGCTAGGCGAGTAGGTATTGCCATGCTCAGATCGGAAATGCACTGATAATTAGTTTATAGTCGCAGGTGAGCGATGGGCGCAAAAAAGCCTGTCCCCTTTAAGAAGGGGGCAGGCTTTTTGTGTATTGCTTAAGCTAGGTAGGTCTGACGACTAGTAGGCAGACTTGATCTGACCCCAGCTTACATCCTCGACTGCGGTCGGAGATGCGCCTTCCATCGAGGCTTCCATCTCGGCCAAGACCACATCGTTGGTTCCTGTGCAGCACATTTCAGGCGACATGGTCCAGAAACCCTGATAGCTCTCGAGTTTGCACTCGGTGCAGGCCTCGTCAAAATCGCCCACCGTTATAGAGAGGTGGATGATCTCGTTTTCGGCCAGGTCAAAGACTACGGCCTGGTCGGGAGTTGCCGAAGCATCGTTGGGCAGCGATTCGATCGGAGTGATCGCCAGCTCGTAGTAATAGGTGCTCTCGCCGAACTGCTCGCCGTCGTAACTCCAACCGAAGTCGACCCATTCGCT
>MDTE01136597.1_pt1 | contig 14458 bp, 14 predicted proteins | sample 811231 | NCBI WGS metagenome assembly MDTE01 (sample SAMN05326651, study PRJNA326480) | marine metagenome | isolation source: seawater | place: Indian Ocean: Red Sea | collected 2010 | reverse complement strand
TAATTTCCATAATACTCATTGACCTCTTGTTGAAGGAGCTGCACTCTGCGCCTAGCTCGCTGAAGACGCTTATCAGTTCGGACTATACCAACATAATCCCACATAAAACGCCGAAGCTCATCCCAATTGTGAGAAATAGTTACGTCTTCAATGGAATTGGTCACTTGCGTATCATCCCAAGCTGGTACCTTTGATGTGATTAAGTTCTCTTTTTTCTCTTTCGGTTTCACCATTATATTCTCGGCGGCAGCGCTGGCGAACACCATGCACTCCAAAAGGGAATTACTTGCCATACGATTTGCTCCATGCAGACCTGTGAAGCTTGCTTCTCCGACAGCGTAAAGATTAGGCACATCTGTTTGTCCATTACTATCCGTAACGATACCGCCACAGGTGTAGTGCGCTGCAGGTACAATTGGAATTGGCGCCCTAGTGATATCTATTCCTAACTCGGCGCATCTCGCATATATGTTTGGGAAATGATACATGATGAAATCTGATGGCTTTTGGCTTATATCTAAGTACACGCAATCACAACCCAAACGCTTCATCTCATGGTCAATAGCTCGAGCGACTATATCTCGTGGCGCTAATTCAGCACGTGTGTCAAAACGATGCATGAATTGCTTTCCGTCGGGTAGTACTAATTTTGCCCCTTCTCCTCGAAGAGCCTCCGAAATGAGGAAGGATTTGGCTTCTGGGTGATACAGGCATGTTGGATGGAACTGGTTAAACTCTAGGTTAGCAACGCGACAACCAGCACGCCAGGCAATTGCTATACCATCACCCGACGCTGTGTCGGGATTGCTCGTGTATAGATAGACTTTACTTGCCCCGCCGGTTGCAAGTATGACCTGGTTTGCTCGAAATAATTCTACGTCACCAGATTCGAGATTTAGTGCGTAAGCTCCTAGGCATGCATTCCCTCTCAGTCCAATGTCATTAGCTTTAACTAAATCAACTGCGACGAACTTCTTGAAAAAAGACACATTAGGGTGTTTCTTTAAAGTATCAAAAAGGGTAAGGGCGATCTCCCTGCCCGTAGCATCCGCGGTATGGAGTACCCTACCATGGCTGTGCCCACCCTCCTTCGTCAGATGAAACGGATTGGCCCCATTAACACCAGGTTTCTTATCAAAGTTCACACCTTCCTGTACTAGCCAGTCGATAATTTGAGGACTGCGTCTAACCGTAAATTCAACTATTTCCTTATGACATAGACCAGCGCCTGCGTTGAGAGTATCTTCGATGTGCGATTCCATCGAGTCATATTCATCCAGAACTGCAGCAACGCCACCCTGAGCATAATAGGTCGAACCTTCATTTGGTTCATCTTTGCTCAGTATTGCAATGTCATAATCTTGAGTGAGTTGGGAAGCAAGCGTCATCCCTGCTGCACCACTACCGATTATTAAAACGTCGAAAAGATGTATTGGTGTGGACATTATTAAGTTAGGTTATCATTGTAGGTGCTCGGTTGTTAAATCTCTATTTTAACTACCGTTCTAAAAAGAATAGGCAAATGGATGTTAAGCCCAATGGTTGGCCAGAACAATTCAGTAGACAAACAATTGGTTGAGCGTGTCAGACGCGGAGACAAACGTGCCTTTGATCTTTTAATTCTGAAATATCAGCATAAGATAATCAGTATAGTTGGAAGATACTTAGGAGATCAAAATGACGTTCAAGACGTTAGTCAGGAAACCTTTATTAAGGCTTATAGGGCCATCCCAAATTTTCGCGGTGAAAGTGCCTTCTACACTTGGTTGTACAGAATTGCCGTAAATACGGCGAAAAATCATTTGGTTTCGAAATCTCGTCGGCCACCGAATATTGATATAGATGATGGGGAATTTCAGAACAATTCTGCTGTCTTAAGGGATAACGAGTCGCCTCAAGCCTCCTTGGCCACAAGCCAGATGGAACAGGTTATTTTTCGTTCAATAGAAAATTTACCCTCAGAGCTAAGGATTGCGGTTACCCTTAGGGAGTTTGACGGGCTCAGTTATGAAGAAATTGCTAAGATTATGAATTGCCCGGTTGGGACAGTAAGATCTAGGATTTTTAGGGCGCGAGAGGCTATTGAGAAGAAAATTATGTTGATGGACAACGATTGAGTTACTAAATTTATAGATTTGAGGCAGAGACGTGGCAAATTATAAAGAATCAATGTCAGCTTTTATTGATGACGAATTAAATGAGATAGAAACCCATAGGGTTTTGAGACTTATAGCGAAAGAGAAAAACGACATTGAATCTTATGATGTGGGTACTGGAGATCAAAAGAGTTTGATTACGAGCTTTTTAACCTTTATGTCGATTCGTACCTCTATGTCGCAGCAATCTTATTCACGACGGATTTCGGTTGAAGAGCATGAGGCGCTTTTCCATCGAATAAGTTCAGCGATCGAAAAGGAGCCCACCGCGCATGTTTTATCATTAAGTGTTTCTTCTAGAAGACCGGTAATAGGCTTTGCAGTTGCTGCTTCACTTTTATTAGTGGTTAGCTTGGTGGCGCTTAATATTAGAAACTCTGAATCTGTTGAAGTAGTAGGTGGGGATAATGTTGATCCAATTGAGGTAGGCAGTGAGGTTGAACCTGAACTTCGCGACTTGGACGCAGACAGACAAAAATATCTACGACAGTATCTAAATGAGCACGATAGGATTATGAGAACGAAGCGTGCCAGTCAGCTTGTGACCAATCCGAAGTAGAGACTGACTATGAGAACCCTAATATCTATGTTGCTTTGGATAGGCTTTAATGTTTCTAATGCAGATGCCCTTAGATGGCTCGATGATATGGGCGCCGCTCTACGCGAACAAAATTATGTGGGTACCTTTACTTATATGCGCGGATCACTTATTGAAACAGCGCGAGTTGAGCATCAATTCCTTAATGGGCGAGAATTTGAAAGGCTCACTCATTTAAATGGGGAGCCTAGAGTAGTAACAAGACGGGATAACGAGATATGGTGTAATAATCTAAAAGCCGAATTGAACTGCTCTAATCACAATTTGTCTTTGGCTCCATTCAGTGCTGCGTTCAATAAGAAACATGCATTAAATCATGAACAATATCGATTTAGTATGCATGGTAGGGACAGAATAGCTGGACGATCTGCTGTCAAGATCAAAATTACCCCTCGCTTTGGTGACCGCTTCGGTTATCGGTTATGGCTTGATGAAGAATCAGGTTTGCCTCTTCAATCGCAACTTTTTCAGAGAAACCGTATTTTGGAGGTGTTTCAGTTTTCTAGTTTAGAAACCGGTAAGCAGCTTGAGATAGGGAATTTAGGTTTTTTGGAAGATGACATTTCTTCAAATCTTAGTGGAGGAGAGCCGGAGGAGGATGAAACCGTAGGTAACCCCTCGTGGAGAGTTTCATGGTTACCGAAGGGCTTTAAACCCGTGCGAGTGAAAGAATCTGACCGACTTCACTTCACGGATGGTTTAGCTGGTTTGTCAGTATTTGTGGAACGAAAGAGATCTCTTCTCCCTGAAATAACTACGCATTTGGGTGCTACCACTTTGATAACCCGCAGGTTAAGCGGAACACAAGGACAAATCACTGTCGTCGGCGAAATACCCATAGATACTGCTCGTAAAATCGCAGACTCTGTCGAGCGAGTCATTTACTAATGGAGGTTTAATAGATCTTGAAAAAAATTGAACATCGTATTTATGAAATAAATCCAGGTTTATCACAGCAGGAACGCACGCTCAGTCTAGCTGGTTGCCTCGATGTTAGTCATCCTAGGGAAAATCCCTCAAAAAAATCCCTAAAGGCACTTACGAAGACTTTAACTTATCTTCTTGTTGGTGCCTTCAGCGAATATATTGATGAGATTTTTTCAATAGAAAGGTGGTCAGTTGTATTTCGTAATCATCGGGTTCTTATTCGTTATGGTTTATTTTTTCCGAATATCCTTTTTGAGGATGAGAGACGGCATTTAGAAAATGTATAAAATAGTTCAAAAGGTCGTCGCAGCGAGTTTTTTTTTAGTCTTATCACAAGCTATTCATGCAGCGTTTCCCCAGTTCGCTGATCTAGTTAAGCAGGCATCACCCGCTGTAGTTAACGTAACCGCGAGTAAAGAATCTCTAGTTGGGGAAAATGCCCTTGAGAGCGAGGAGATGCCGGAATTTTTTCGACGGTTTTTTGATGAGAGACAACGGCCCAGAGGGCCATCGGCTGGCTCTGGTTTTATTATTTCTGCTGATGGTTATATTTTGACTAATCACCATGTTGTTGATGGGGCCGATGAGATAAGCGTAGCCCTCAGTGACCGTCGAGAATTAACGGCCTCGATAGTTGGTAAGGATGAGCTTTCTGATCTTGCATTACTGAAAATTGACTCAGAGGGTCTTCCCGTTGCCAAAATTGGTAGCTCAAAGCGGCTACAGGTTGGGGAGTGGGTGTTAGCTATAGGCTCTCCTTTTGGCTTTGAGCTATCTGTTACAGCAGGTATCGTGAGTGCCAAAGGGAGGAGTCTGCCTGGCAATTCATCTGGGAATTATGTGCCTTTTATCCAAACAGATGTGGCTATCAACCCAGGTAATTCTGGTGGACCCTTGTTCAATATGGATGGTGAAGTTGTTGGTATCAATAGTCAAATCTTTACTCGCTCGGGTGGTTTTATGGGGCTATCGTTTGCTATCCCAATGGATGTGGCTATGGAAGTGGTTAGTCAGCTCCGAGAACATGGAAAAGTATCTAGAGGCTGGCTTGGCGTGGGAATCCAGAGTCTAAATCAAGATCTTGCCGAGTCTTTCGGGCTTGATAGGCCCCAAGGCGCCCTAGTTAGCCGTATATTCCCGGACAGTCCTGCAGAAGAAGCCAAACTTGAGGTGGGTGACATCATATTAGAATTGAACGGACTAAATATCGACCTCTCTAGTGATTTGCCACATATCGTAGGGCGTTTGCGTGGGGATACGGAAGTTGAGCTGGTGATAATTCGTGATAAAGAGCGAAAAGTTATGGATGTGGTTTTGGGATCATTGCCAGAGGAATCTTTACGAAACTTGTCTCAAATCTCGCCAGATTTACCAGAAAAAAATCGAATGGGTATCGAAGTTGAAGACCTTACTCCTCAGGACAAGAATCAATTAGGGTTGAACCGTGGTGTTTTGGTTAGTCGTGTGATGGAAGGGCCAGCGAAGAATGCAAACATTCAGAAAGGCGATGTGATAACGGATATAAATGGAGAACGGGTCGACTCAAAACAAAACTTTGATGTTCTGCTGGAATCCCTCCCCGCAAGGGTTGCTATCTCGGTGCGTTTGGTTCGAAATCGTCAGCCATTGTTCATAGCTATAAAACTCGATAATTAGAGACGTGAAAAGTCTTCTGTAATTTATACTAAATCCTCTGTAAATTTTTTCGCTAACAAAGTGGGGCTAAGTGATTGATCCTAAGTATATCCGAAATTTTTCGATAATCGCTCATATAGATCACGGTAAGTCTACCCTTGCAGACCGGTTTATTAACCTTTGTGGTGGTTTGTCTGATAGAGAGATGGAGGAACAAGTGCTCGATTCTATGGACATAGAACGCGAGCGTGGGATTACTATTAAGGCTCAGAGCGTAACCTTGATGTACGAAGCGAAGGATGGCTGCAGATATCAGTTGAATATTATTGATACACCTGGTCACGTCGATTTTTCCTACGAGGTTTCAAGATCCATGGCCGCTTGCGAGGGAGCATTATTAGTTGTTGATGCTGCTCAGGGAGTAGAGGCGCAGTCGGTGGCAAATTGTTACACCGCAATAGAGCAAAATTTAGAAGTGTTGCCCGTCTTAAATAAAATCGATCTGCCTCAGGCGGACCCAGACCGTGTTTGTCAGGAGATAGAGGAAATTATTGGGATCGATGCTTCTGAGGCCTTACGAGTAAGCGCTAAAACAGGGGTTGGAGTGGAGGATCTTTTAGAGAGCCTTATAAAAGTAGTTCCTAGTCCCAATGATTATCGAAATGAACAGCTCCAAGCTCTGATTATAGATTCATGGTTTGATAACTATCTTGGTGTGGTTTCCTTAGTAAGAGTAGTTAAAGGAAGTATTTCGCCAAAAGATAAGATTATTGTGAAGTCGATTGGTAAAGTGCATTTGGTGGACTCCGTTGGTGTGTTTACACCTCATCGTACCAAGACGGAAACTTTGGGAACAGGAGAGGTTGGCTTCGTAGTGGCAGGTATAAAAGAAGTAAAGGGAGCACCAGTAGGGGACACAATATCTGGAGCTTACTCGGACGTCGCTGCTCTACCAGGTTTTGAAACAATAAAACCTCAGGTTTACGCTGGTATGTTTACTGTTAGTTCTGATGATTTTGACAGTTTTAGGGATGCTCTAGATAAACTCACCTTGAATGATGCCGCTTTAGTTTACGAGCCAGAAAGTTCAGATGCCCTAGGCAGTGGTTTCCGTTGTGGTTTTCTTGGGATGTTACATATGGAGATTGTTCAGGAACGATTAGAGAGAGAGTATAACCTTGACCTTATCTCGTCTGCACCCACGGTTATCTATGAGATAGCTTTTAAGAATGGAAATATTGTTAGGGTAGATAATCCATCCCAATTACCTGACCCTTCCTCTGTAGCAGAGATGCGAGAACCAATTGCCCTGGCTAATATCCTAGTGCCGTCTGAGTTTTTGGGAAATATCATTAATCTTTGCGTTGAGCGTCGAGGCATCCAGAAGGACTTGCAGTTCGTTGGGTCTCAGGTTTCGGTGAGCTACGAATTACCGATGAATGAAGTAGTTTTAGATTTTTTTGATAAACTAAAATCTGTATCCAGAGGCTACGCTTCGCTTGAGTATGGGTTTTTAAAGTTTCAGTCCTCAGACCTTGTTAGACTTGATGTGCTAATAAACGGTGATCAAGTTGATGCTTTGGCTTTAATAGTACATAGAGATGATGCTCGGGGTAAAGGCCACGGAATCACAAGGAAAATGAAAGAGCTAATTCCCAGGCAGTTATTTGATGTTGCTATTCAGGCCGCAATTGGAAATCAGGTTATTGCCAGGCAAACAGTCAAAGCCTTGCGGAAAAATGTTACCGCGAAATGTTATGGAGGTGACATAACGCGTAAACGAAAGTTGCTTGAAAAGCAGAAGGCTGGGAAGAAACGGATGAAAAAGTTGGGTAGTGTAGAGATACCACAAGAAGCTTTTCTAGCAGTACTAAAGGTAGATAAATAAATGGGTGTAAATTTTCCACTAGTGTTGCTTTTGGCGACCTCAATTACTGGATTCATTTGGTTGTTTGATATCGTTTACCTAAGGTCGCAAAGGGAAACATCTAGACGAGAAGCTAAGTTTCAAGGCGGCGGTACCGAAGCACTAGGAAAGGAGATCCAAGAACCTAAGCTGATAGAGTACTCTAAATCGTTTTTCCCTGTGCTCGCCATTGTTCTGCTTTTGCGCTCCTTCCTTTTTGAGCCGTTTCAAATACCAACGGGGTCTATGATCCCAACTTTACAAGTAGGAGATTTTATTTTAGTTAATAAGTATTCATATGGACTTCGTCTGCCTGTTTTTGGAACCAAGATCCTAGATGTTGGCGAACCAAAAAATGGTGACGTTATGGTATTCATTCCACCACACGAAAACGAATATTTTATTAAGAGGGTTGTTGGTATACCAGGAGACAAAATTAGATACGAAGATAAAACACTTTTCATAAATGATCAGAAGCAGAACCTCGATTTTGTTTCTCAGTATCCACCTATTAACCCACAGTATTTGGTTTACAACGAATTCCTAGGTGATACTGAACACGGGATTCATAGAAATCCATATGTAGATCCAAGGGTTTTAGAATGGCAGGTTCCGCCAGGCAACTATTTCATGATGGGTGATAATCGAGACCAAAGTAGCGACAGTCGGTATTGGGGTTTCGTCCCAGAGAAAAACATCGTGGGTAAGGCTATTGCCGTTTGGCTTCATAAAGAACCTGGACTCAAGTTCCCAGAAATTAAGAAGAACCGATGGATTGAATAATAAGTCATGGAATAGGATCAGCCCGAGTAAGGTGGGGTTATCATGAAAAATTTTCTCTAGGTTATCAGGTTAGAATAAGTTGATTCGAGAAATTTCATTTGGGTAGGAAGTCGAATAATAAGGTCTAACTCAAAAATTAGACAGTCGTAATGACATAAACTCGCTAGGGCTATGATGCAACTCAGGAAATTGGAGAGCCGCCTAAAGTACCAGTTTGTAGATGGAGATTTGCTTAGGTTGGCGCTGACCCATCGCAGTTTCGGTTCAGGTAATAATGAGCGCCTGGAGTTTCTGGGTGATTCGATACTTAACGTAGTGATAACTCAAACTCTCTTTGAACGCTTCCCAAGAGCTACCGAAGGACAGATGAGTCGTTTACGAGCAAAGTTGGTTCGTCGTGCTACCCTTGCAGATATAGCGCGTCAATTATCCTTGGGAGACTTTATGGTCATGGGACCAGGAGAATTGAGGAGTGGGGGTTTCGCCAGAGACTCTGTTTTATCAGACGCAGTAGAAGCTATTATCGGTGCTATATTTATTGACGGGGGCCTTGATGTAGCAGAGAAAAAAATACTGCTTTGGTATAAGGCTCATTTGAGCGAATTATCCTTAAGTGAAGCTGAGAGAGATGCTAAGTCAAAACTACAAGAGTATCTGCAAGCGAAGGGTTTACCATTACCCCGATACGAAGTAATTGATATTTCTGGGCTGGATCACGAGCAAATATTTACGGTGGCGTGTAGCTCGGAGATTCTTCCAGAGAGTATTCTGGCAGAAGGTCGAAGTCGCAGGATCGCAGAGCAAAAGGCTGCGAAATTGGCGGTAGCCTTTTTGGAACAAGGCCCATGATAAGTCGTTGCGGTTACGTGGCAATAATTGGTCGTCCAAATGTAGGAAAATCTACGCTATTGAATATGATTCTAGGTCAAAAAGTTAGTATTACTTCAAGGAAACCACAAACTACAAGACATCAACTCCTTGGTATAAAGACAGTGAAAAATTGTCAGGTTTTGTATGTAGATACTCCAGGCATTCATGGTGGAGAGTCGAAGGCGATTAATCGATATATGAACCGTGCTGCTCTAAGCATCCTGGATGATGTTGACGTGGTTCTATTTTTGCTCGACCGAACCGCGTGGCTTGCCGATGATCAAAAAGTAGCTGATGCCCTGAGCTACTATTCGGGTAGGCTAATACTTGCAATAAACAAGATTGATAGGTTAAAAAATAATGATCAACTATTGCCGAGACTGAGTAAACTGCATGAGTCTTTTCCACAAGCTGAACTAGTTCCTATTTCTGCAGCCACAGGAGAAAATATTACTCAACTCGAGTCACTTATAATTAAGGATTTACCAAGAGCACCATTTTTTTTCCCTGAAAACCAAATAACAGATCGAAGTGAAAGTTTCATGGTCGCCGAAATGATAAGGGAAAAGCTTACTCGTCGACTTGGTGAAGAGCTTCCTTATGTTTTAACAATTCAAGTAGATCGCTTTGAAGTAGGAGTTGAGATTACCGAAATAGATGCAACAATAATTGTTGAAAAAGAAGGACAGAAGGCGATTATTATTGGAAAGAAGGGAAATCGCCTGAAGCAGATAGGAAGTGACGCACGAGGGGAGATTGAAAAGTTACTGAACCAAAGGGTAATGCTAACTACTTGGGTCAAGGTGAAATCAGGATGGTCCGATAACGACCGAACTCTTCAAGTTCTGGGTTATGACGATGTCGAGTTCTAATAATTTTGGCTCTGCTTATATACTGCACACCCGAAAGTATCGCGATACAAGTCTACTTATTGATTTATTCTCTAGGGATGAAGGCAGGTATACACTGGTTGCAAGAGGGGCGCGTGGTAAAAAGTCGAGATTTAATCTTCAGTTATTTGCCCCCGTAATGGTGTCCAGTTTTGGGGGAGGGGAGTTGAAAACGGCAAGTGCAATTGAGTCAAATGGTTTGGGATATCGGCTATCTGGTAAGAATTTATTTATTGGCTTATATTTAAATGAGCTTTTATTTAATGTCATAGGAAAGTTTGATCCTTTCCCAAATCTCTTTGATCGCTATGGAGAGTTACTTGCCATGTTGCAGTCGGATACCTTCGCTACTAGGAATCTCAGATTGTTCGAAATATCGCTGCTGGCTGATTTGGGCTATGGAATATCTTTTGATGTTGAGTCTTTGACCGGTGATCCAATTATGGCTGATAAATCTTATTTTTATGTTATTGAAGACGGCTTTCACTATGCGTCGGAAGGGAAACATAATCTTAGACCTATTGAAGGGAGGCATATACTTGCCATCGCTCAGGGGAAAATTGACAGAAATGGAGATAAAATTTTGCGAGACATAGTACGTAAATCAGTAGACCATTTATTGGGAGGTAAGCCCTTGAATAGCCGAAAACTATTCGCATGATCATCGGTATCGGTGTAGATATCGTTGAAGTGGGTCGAATCCAGCATCTAATTAAAAAGTGGGGTGAACGATTTGCCTCACGAATACTCTCTGAAGCAGAACTTTCCTTTTTTTCGGGGAGCTTAGTTCGCGCAGATTTACTTTCACGGCAATTCGCCGCAAAGGAGGCGGTCTCGAAGGCCCTCGGAACAGGATTGAGCGGTATACGTTTAAGTGACGTTTCGGTGCTCCGGGACAACAAAGGTAAACCTATTGTTGAGCTATTTGGAAAAGCTGCTTCAGAGGCATCAGCAATTGGCACGAGTAAAATTCATGTTAGTATCTCTGATGAGCGAGACTATGCTATCGCATATGTAATAATGGTTGGTTGAATTTATCAACGGTCACCGGATCCCATTTTTTAAATCCCTCGACAGATATTGTCTCCCTGATAATGTTTAACAAGAGTTTAAGGTTTAGTGCTTATGCTGAGACTATTTTTTAGAAGGGAGACCTTGCTCGCTTTAAGCTGATATTATGGTTAAAGAATTTTATTTTTTTTAGATAATTATGGATTATCCCACGATAGAGAGTACCGTAGGTCATACCCCATTGGTTCGTTTGCAGAGGATCCAGGGTGTTACTACTAACAGGATATTGGTAAAACTCGAAGGTAATAACCCTGCAGGGTCCATCAAAGATAGGCCTGCGCTCAGCATGATTAGCCGCGCAGAAGCAAGGGGAGCAATATCTCCTGGAGACACTTTGATTGAAGCTACAAGCGGTAACACTGGTATTGCACTTGCTATGGCAGCTGCGATCAAAGGATATCGTTTGGTATTGATAATGCCTGCGCATATGAGTGATGAGCGTAAGGCGGCCATGTCTGCCTATGGGGCAGAACTCATGCTCGTAAGTAAGGAAGCAGGAATGGAATCTGCGCGGGACATGGCGCTTCAGATGCAGCAGGAGGGGAAAGGTTTCGTTTTAGATCAATTTGGAAATGAGGATAATCCGGTTTCACACTACGAGGGTACTGGTCCAGAGCTCTTGCACCAAACGGAGGGCGAGATTACTCACTTCGTTAGTTCCATGGGTACTACAGGGACGATTATGGGAGTGTCTAGGTTTTTTAAAGAAGTAAAGCCAGAAGTCGAAATTATTGGATTACAACCTGTAGAGGGGGCAGCAATACCAGGTATTCGGCGTTGGCCGGCCGCTTATATGCCAAAAATCTATGATGCATCTCAAGTAGACCGTGTGATAGATGTAAGTCAAGAACTCGCGGAGTCTACCATGAGAAAGCTTGCAGAGCTCGAGGGTATTCTGTGCGGTGTATCCTCAGGCGGCAATGTGGCAGCGGCACTACAGATCAGTAGGGAAGTTGAAAATGCAACCATCGTTGCTATTGTTTGCGATAGAGGAGATCGTTACCTGTCGACTGGAGTTTTCTCCAAAGTCTAGTGGTGAAAATCACAAAAATGTCATTTGACGTCAAGATATCTGAGCTCAATGCTAGTGGAGACGCGGTAAGCAGTGATGGAGTAATTGTCGTACCCGGGGGCTTACCTGGCGAGAGACTCTCAGTTCTTCCCTTCGCGCGAAAGCAGAAACGGACATACTGCCGGATCGAAAAAATACATGAAGTCTCTGAGCATAGAGTAGAGCCAGTATGTCCCGTGGCTGGTTTGTGCGGTGGTTGCAGTATGCAACATTTGGAGCATATGGCTCAGATCAATTTCAAACAGAGGAATTGGCTAAAAAATTTCTCGACAGGGCCCAATGAAATCTTACCTGCTTTGCTTGGTCCGATATTAAATTATCGGTGCAAAGCAAGATTGGGGGTGAGATTTGTTGAGAAAAAGGGGAGAGTACTTGTAGGCTTTCGGGAAAAGATGAAAGGATTTATTACTGATACTCAGAGCTGTAAAACTCTGCGGTTACCAATAGGAGACTTACTTCAACCTCTCTCAGACTTGATTATGGAATTATCAGATCCTAAATCGATTCCCCAGATTGAGGTTGCGTGCGGAGATTCCATCAGTGCAATAGTAATTCGGCATCTAAGTCGGATGTCCAAACCAGATTTGGTCCGCCTATCAAAGTTTTCCAAGATTCAAAATATTCATATTTACATGCAGCCTGCTGACATTAATTCGACACATAGGTTAGCACCAAGAGTAGCGCACCCATATCTTCATTATGATATTGAAGATTACGGTATTCGCATGTACTTCCACCCTCACGATTTCACGCAAGTTAATCACAGTATAAATAGGTCTATGATCAAATTGGCGATTGACTTGCTTTCTGTCAATCAGGATGACCACGTTCTCGATGCATTCTCAGGAATCGGAAACTTCAGTTTGCCTATTGCACGTTTGGCTGGGTGGGTGACAGGAGCGGAAATATCTTCAGAAAGCGTAAAGAGAGCCCAATACAATGCGATCGAAAACTGTATTGAAAACGTGGACTTTGTTGCTGTTGATTTATTTAATCGTCTCGAACCCGACTTTTTAAGTTCATTCAGTCATCTGCTCGTTGATCCGCCTAGAAACGGTGCTGAATGTTTAATTAAAAGTATTTTAAAGAGTAATGTTAGACGATTAGTTTATGTCTCGTGTAATCCAAAAACGCTTGCACGTGACGTTGGAATTCTTGTTCAGGGGGGCTTTGTTTTTGAGAAAGGGGGTATCATAGATATGTTCCCACACACTGCTCATGTTGAATCTATAGCGCTACTGACACGATAGTGAGGCCAATCAGATTGCGACTAATACAGCGATATAAAGCTAAAGTTCCAGCCTGGAGAGGTAGTCTAAAACCTACTTAAAAACAAAATTACTTTATGATTTAGTGGTGTAATGTTAATTTCTTGAGGCCAAAAAAGAAATTTAATGAATTCATCTATAATATAAAGTTTTTCTTACTACAGGAGTGTTTCGTGAAAGTTATCCTTTTAGGCGCCCCTGGTGTTGGTAAGGGCACACAGGCCCAGTTTATTGTCCATAAATATGGAATACCACAAATATCCACAGGAGATATGCTTCGAGAAGCTATAAAAGCTGGTACGTCCCTAGGGAATCGTGTTAAGGATGTAATGGAAAGTGGAGCGTTAGTCACAGACGAAATTATCATCGATCTGGTCAAAGAGCGAATAGCTAACCAAGATTGTAGAAACGGCTTCTTGTTTGATGGTTTTCCCAGAACGATTCCTCAGGCTGAAGCTCTTCTTTCAGAGGGAATCGATATAGATATTGTTTTGGAAATTGGCGTACCTGAAGAGGATATCATAAATCGTCTGAGCGGCCGCAGAGTGCACATAAACTCTGGAAGGGTATATCACGTTCATTTTAATCCACCAAAAATTCAGGGACTTGATGATGAAACCGGAGAAGTTTTAATTCAGAGAGAGGACGATAAAGCGGATACGGTCAAAGAAAGATTAGCAGTTTATAAGAAACAGACAGAACCATTAATTACATTTTATAGTGCTAGCGAGTTGGGGTATCAGTATCATTATATTGATGGGCGAGGATCTGCTCGCTCAGTTTGGAAGAAAATTGAGGTTGTGCTGAATGAGTCAAATAAGGTCAGGTAAATAGTAAGACACTTTCTGTGATGCTCAATCCAGGCGCTCGTGGAGTCTCAACTGTAAAATTTTACTTGACAGTAACGAAAATTCTCTGAGGTTCCAGAATAAAAAGTGTCGCAAATCAATTTTTTTTTTTCTAAACTTCACTTAGTGATTGACTGTATGCAGTTAAATTCTTTGCTAGCGAAACCGCCGAGGAGATGCAACAGCTTATTTACTACACTGCTGTACTTATCAAATTTAAAAACGGGAGCGATAGAAAGTGGTTGCCAAGAAAAAAGTTAAAAAGAAGTCAGTAGCGGCCAAGAAAAAGGTAGTGGCCAAGAAAAAGGTAGCGGCCAAGAAGAAGGTCACTGCTAAGAAAAAGGTAGCGGCCAAGAAAAAGGTCACTGCTAAGAAAAAGGTAGCGGCCAAGAAGAAGGGCACTGCTAAGAAAAAAGTAGCGGCCAAGAAGAAGG
>MDTE01102944.1_pt1 | contig 14459 bp, 8 predicted proteins | sample 811231 | NCBI WGS metagenome assembly MDTE01 (sample SAMN05326651, study PRJNA326480) | marine metagenome | isolation source: seawater | place: Indian Ocean: Red Sea | collected 2010 | reverse complement strand
CTGGCTTCCCAGAAACAGGTACCCAGCACGGCAAGCGGAACTGAACAACCGCTACTTCTCTCGGGGCATCAACCATGGCTCTTCCACCCAGGTGTCTGGTTCAAGAACTTTGTTCTTTCTGAAGTCGCCCGCAGTGTCCAGGGCACAGCCCTCAACGTCATCATCGACAACGACCTCTGCCCCAGCCCGTCCATCGCAGTTCCCCATGGATCGCGTAAACAAATCCGCCTCAACCACCTGGCTTGCGATCAAAACACACTTCCACTTCCTTTTGAACGACGCACAGTACTCGATGATGACGCGTTCTCCACTTTTGGTGATCGAGTTGCCGACAATATTACACCTCTCATCAAGAGTCCGCTCATCAAACCCCTTTGGGCGGAGGCGCTCCTTTCCGCCAAACGCACGGACAATCTAGGACAACGCTTGGCGCAAGCGCGACACCAACTCGAAGCGAGGTGGAACATGGATACGCTGGAAGTTCCCCTTAGTCACCTCTGCCAGACCGAGTCTTTCCATTGGTTCACAGTTCATATCCTGGCAAATCTCCCTCGCTTTGTGCAGCTGCATAACCAGGCTTTGAAGGAATACCGAATCGTCAATCGGATCCGTAGTCAGGCGCACCCATTCCCGAATCTCAAGCAGCGTGATGAGTGGTTGGAGGCGCCATTCTGGGTCTGGACCCAGAATGATCCGCGACGGCGTGCGTTGCATGTCCGCAACGTGAATCGAGGTCTGGAACTGTCCGACCACCAAGACTTTAGAGCCGTGCTTTCCTTGGAAAGCGATAGTCTCGGCAGTGATGCGGTCACCCAGCTGGTCAAGCTATCGGGCAGCGGGGTAATCATCCGGCCGCGCGCTGTTACCACCACAATGTCCATCCGCCTGTTACTTGCAGACCTGTTTATCCACGGCATTGGCGGAGACAAATATGACCAGCTGACAGACATCTTGATGACACGATTTCTTGGCATTCAGCCCCCATCTTTTCTGACCGCCACTGCGACGGTATGGCTACCCATCATCAAGAATAAAACCGCTGCAGTATCACTTCGTAATATCGATCGTCAATTACGTGAGCTGCGTTTCCACGCGGAACGCCATCTCAAGTCCGACGAACGCACGCAGGCGTTGATCGAGGAAAAACACAAGTGGGTACATACCACCCTGCCACGCGGACAACGGGCACCGCGGCACCGTGGTATTGAAACAGCCAACACCAAACTCCAGCAATTCGTGGCAGACCAGCGTTCGGCGTTACAAGAAGAACGCCAAAGGACACTGCAAGAAGTCCGTCAGGAACAAATCCTCGGCTCTCGAGAATACGCATTTTGCCTGTTTCCCGAAAAAACAGTGCAACCACTCCTGAATGAGGTTGCTGACCTGGCTAAATCAGCTACGGAAAACGATCCTCAAACCTCTGGGACTTGACAGAATTATCTCACAGAATTTCTCCTTCCTACTGGAAGTCTGAGAAAAAGTCGGTAACCTGATTCGCAGTGGAATTGTAGATGGATCGACTTGCAATCAGGAAAGGAGTCTGTGATGAGCTCCGCAGTTCCGGTGGGTGTACGTGCGCCGTGGTCGACAGTCGCGAAGTCAGACGCCAATGCAATGTGGCGAGACTTCCAACCACATGTCACTCCAGCCAGCGCCGCTGACCAGACCTTGATTCATTCGTTCCTGGTTAGCATCTTCCAACAACCTTCCCTTGCCGAATTCCACGCGCAAACAGAGGACTCGTTATACGAGTGGACCGATCGGTTGCTGGTCAAACGTGGTTCACAAATTGTTTCCCACCTACGTTTGACCAAGCACGAAATGCAATTTGAAAATTTGCATCTGCCATTTGCGGGCGTGCATGACCTGGCGACACTTCCGGAATATCGCCAACGGGGTTGTGCAAACGAATTGCTGCAGGCCGCAGATGTGCAGATGGCTGCAGAAGGAGCCGACTTTGGTTTATTGCGTACGCATCGACCAGAGTGGTTCGCAAAACGAGGTTGGGTCGTCTGTGGACGACACAGCTATTCAGAAGCCGGTGCCCGGGACATTCTCTCTAAACTCAATGGCCACCAAACCCGCCAGCCTGATGCCTGGGTGATGGAAGAGGTCACCCCGCCCAGCCTAAGCATCCGCTTATGGAGACATTTTGAAGAAGCAGCTTTGTATCGCCTGTATGAAGAAAACACCGTAGGAACTTATGGACCACTAGTTCGTAACGAATCCTATTGGCGGTGGCTCATCAGCCGCCGTGGCTATGACAGCATCTATGTGGCGATCAATGGCCCGGACAAGCTGCAACTGGACGAAGAACTTAAACCAATCGTCGGCTACGCAGTGGTCAAGGATGGTCGGATTCTGGAGCTGATGACATCGGCTGAATATCCACAGGCAGCAGCCCAACTCATGGAGCGAGCCTGCGGCGACGCGATCGAACGGGATCACCACCCAGTGCGGTTGGATGCGCCTCGTCACCACCCATTACATCAAGTGCTGGTCGAAGCAGGTGGTCAATACCACGGTGGTCTTGCAGCGCATAACATGGTCTGGATGGTCAAACTCCTGGAGCCACTCAAGTTGCTGCGCCGCCTGGCTCCTCTTTTCCATCGACGTGCCAAACAGGCCCAAATGTCTCTGCCACTAGAGCTGGGAATTCAGTGTGACGACGAGAAATTCCGAATCGTGCTGAGCCGACGCACCTCGCGAATCGAGCGTGGCAAACTGGGCCGCAGTTACTTGTGTATGCAGCGCAAACAACTGGCTCAATTATTGTTGGGACATCTCAACGTGGCCGAGGCAATGGACCCAGAACGCCTGACGGCATCAACCCGTGTCGCCGCAGAAACTGCACAACGACTGTTTCCTCCCACGTCCCCGTGGTTGCCACCGCTCGACGGAGTCCCCACCTAGGATCAAATCCCTTGTGGCGGGATTTGCGGAGTGCCGCTAGAATCCAGCGCGACTGGTCTGTGACGGTGTTGACCGATCTGGCAACCTTGGTTCTCAAAGAAACCAACAAGTCTTGTGTCAACTGCTGTCGCAACCGCTGATGCGGTATCGAATATGGTTTGGTACCGTGACTGGGCTCTTCCCGAGAGCTACGTAATTTTCCGAGCGATTTCCAGCACATATCCACTGTGACGCATTAGCCACGTTGCCAACGCCATGCCACCGACCAGCGGCCATTTGATCCGCAACTTCTGTATTGTCGCCCACATCGACCACGGCAAAAGCACTCTGGCCGACCGCTTGCTCGAATACACGGGCACCGTTTCGCAGCGAGAGATGAAGGAGCAACTGCTGGACGACATGGAGCTCGAGCGGGCTCGTGGAATTACGATCAAAGCACGTGCCGTTGTCATGTACTACCCGCGCAATGGCGACACCTATGAACTCAACTTGATCGATACACCCGGTCATGTCGATTTCCATTACGAAGTCTCCAGATCGCTAACATGTTGCGAAGGTGCAATGCTGCTTGTCGATGCCTTTCAGGGAATCCAGGCCCAAACCGTTGCCAACGCTTACGCCTCCCTAGAACACGACCTGGCAATCATCCCCGTCATCAACAAGATTGACGCGGTGCATGCACAACCGGACGCCGTAAGTCAGGAAATGGAACAATCTCTCGGATTTGAATCGACCGAGATTCTTCGTGTCAGTGCGAAAACGGGCGTCGGTATTGAAGCCTTACTCGAGGCGGCCATTGATACCGTTCCACCCCCAGAAGGTAACCCCGAAGCGCCTCTCCAAGCGATGGTCTTTGATTCTCACTACGACGAATTCCGCGGAGCGATTACGTATGTGCGAATCATGAATGGGAAAATCGAAAAAGGACAGAAAATTCGTTTTCTCCGTGGAGAGACCACACACGAAGTACTGGAACTAGGTCAATTCGCCCCCACAAAACAGCCGTGCGACCTGCTCCATGCCGGCCAGGTTGGTTACCTGATCTGCAATATCAAATCGATGGACCAGGTACATATTGGGGACACTATCGCCGACCCGAGGCAGTTGGCTCCCGCACTGCCCGGGTACCAGGAGCCACAACGCATGGTCTACTGCGGGCTCTACCCATCGGATGGACAGGATTTTTCTCAATTGCGTGACGCGTTGGAAAAATTGTCGATCAACGATCCCAGCTTCGACTTCGAACCAGAAACCAGCGACGCACTGGGCTTCGGGTTTCGCTGCGGTTTCCTCGGTTTGCTACACATGGAAATTGTTCAGCAACGGCTTGAACAGGAATCCAATATCGACCTTATCCAGACCGCCCCCAACGTCACCTATGAAATCCTCACGAAACGTGGTGACACACTGCAAATCAACCGCCCGCAGGAAGTTCCCGACAGTGGGGAAATTGCTGAGTTCCGGCAACCGATCGTACGTGTGCGTGTGATCCTGCCGGCTGATTACATTGGCCCGGTGATGAAACTCTGTCAGGAACGGCAGGGTGTCCAGCAAGACACCGAATATCTCTCTCCCACTCGTGCGATCCTGACCTACGACCTGCCCTTAGCGGAGGTAATTTACGACCTGCACGACAAGTTGAAAAGTGTCACGCGTGGTTACGGCACGATGGACTACGATCTGATGGGATATGTGGCCGCGAACCTGGTGCGCGTCGACGTCCTCGTGAATGGCAATCGTGTTGACGCGTTGAGCATCATCTGTGAAAAATCAGACGCCGAGCGCCGGGGACGGGCCATCGTCAAGAAACTCAAAAGTGAGCTGGATCGGCACATGTTTGAAGTCGCAGTCCAGGCAGCGATCGGCGCACGTGTCGTTGCCCGCGAAACCGTTCCGGCGCTACGCAAGAATGTTACGGCGAAGTGCTACGGTGGCGACATCTCGCGCAAACGAAAGCTCTGGGCAAAGCAGCGCGAAGGAAAAAAGAGGATGAAGTCGATCGGGCAGGTCGACATTCCACAGAAAGCGTTTATGGCGGTACTTGAGACGGGGGGCGATAGTTGATCCCAGCTACGATTGGATCGGCCCGACCAATTCCGACATTTCACCGTGACAGCGACTGCAAGCCGTTCTCGGGCAAGCTAAAATAGCTGCCGTCTAAATTCACACATTCGCCCAGCCGCCCAACCGCTGGCGGCCGATTGATCACCCAGGAGACTTGATCGTGGAAAAATGGCCCATTGGTGTATTTACCAGCGTCGACGCGGGACTAGGTGTCAAACTGGAAGTCGCTCACGAACTGAATGTGCCGACCATTCAACTACACGCCCCTGCGCAATCAACTCGGACCCAGGAAAACGCAAACCAATTTCTGAAACGCATCGATGACTTGGGAATTACACTCACTGCGGTATTCGGTGGTTTTGAGGGTGAAAGCTATGCCGACATTCCCACAGTCCTAGAAACTGTCGGACTGGTACCACCTGAAACGCGCGCGGCACGAGCACGCGAAATGAAAGAAATCTCCGACTTCGCCCGATTATTGGGCTGCGACGTCGTGGCACTCCACTTGGGATTCATCCCCCACGACACCGGTGCGCCACTCTATCGAGAAGTCCTTGACGTCACCCAGGATTTATTGGATCACTGCAAACAAAACAACCAGGATCTACACTTAGAAACCGGCCAAGAATCGGCCGAAGGTCTCCTCCAGTTCATCAGTGATGTCGAACGCGACAATTTGTTTGTCAACTTTGACCCCGCCAATATGATCCTTTACGGAACCGGAGAACCGATCGAAGCACTGCAGAAAATTGGCAACCTCGTGCACAGTGTGCACTGTAAAGATGGCACCTGGTCCGACCAACCCGGTGAGACGTGGGGAAGCGAAGTACCGCTCGGTGACGGGGCAGTAGGAATGGAAAATTACCTGCGTACACTCGATGCAATCGGCTACACCGGACCATTGACCATCGAGCGAGAAATCGCAGAAGACCCTGAACGCCAAAAAGCGGATATCGGGCAAGCGGTCACGCTACTTCGCGAATTGAAGAAGAAAATCGGTTGATTCCTGACGCCACGCCGGTCACTCTTCCGTCAGCCCTGACGAATTACGCCGCGCGTAAAAACAGCCGGCTCCTCAACGGAGCCGGCTGTCTTGACGTTACCAGACTTCTACGTTGCCCCGACTTCGCAGCGATCGCAACAAAGCCAGGCGACTATTCGGACGCTTGCTTCTTCTTCTTTTTCTTCTTCTTTTTCTTCTTCGGCTGCTTGATCCCGGCCTTCGCGATCTGGTCCGCGGTCAATATCCCCATGACGCCGCGGCGATACTCACCTTGTAACTTTCGAATCTCGGCTTGAGCTGCTTTCTGATCCTCCGTCAAGTCCGCTGCAGCTGCCACCGCAGCGCGCACTGCCTTTCCCTTCTTGCCCTCTGCCTTCGCCTTTTTTTGTGCCTGTGATCTCGCTTCACGCTGTGTTTTGGAAAGCTTTCCTTTTTTTCGAGCTGCTACCAGTTTGGGTGCCAACGAGGCTCGCAGCTCCTTTAATTTTGCCTTTTGCTCATCACTCAGCTCCAAGGCAGCCAATTGTCTATCCAGCCGCGGTACCACGCGCGTCGCGCGGGATCGATTTTTTTTCTTCTTCTTTTTCTTGTCAGCCTCAGCGGTGATGGCTGGAGCGGCAACCAATGCAATCATCACCAGCATTGCCAGAGTTGTCACAACACGTTTCATAAAACGAACTCCTGAAGAAGAGAACCTGTTGATGAAGTGAACGGGCCATTAACCACACAGCTAACAACCACACAGCGCAAGCCGAGTGGGGCCGTTCAAGAAAACAATTGTTCGATCACAGAACCGTTTCGCACAATCGAAATCGGACGCCCCGTGTTGGAATGGTATTCACGAGTATGATCAATGCCCAGATTGCGGTAAAAAGTCGCCGCAACATCATCCGGCGAGAAGCCTTCATCCTCGGGTCCAGTCGCTTTCTCGTCGCTTTTCCCAACAACCTGGCCACCGCGAATGCTTCCGCCCGCCAGCAACATGAACATACAACGCGGATAATGGTCACGGCCACCTTCAGCGCTTTTCTGGTTGATCTTTGGAGTGCGGCCAAATTCACCCGTGACAAAAACAGCTGTTGATTCCAACAGCCCTTTCTGGGAAAGACCTGTCAACAACGACGACAAGCCTTCATCCAGCGGGGGCAATAATTTGTCTTTCAAGCGACTGAAGTTGTCCTGATGGGTATCCCAGCCACCGAGAGTAACTGTCACGAAACGCACGCCAGATTCCACCAATCGAGTCGCCAACAAACAACTGGTACCAAAAGGCGATTCGCCGAACGGTCGCGCAAAGGCCGGCGCTTCTTTATTGATATTGAATGCGTCTCGCGCTCGTCGCGATGTGATGATCGCATGCGCCTGCTGGCTGAACTGGTCCAATCCATCCAGCAATTGACTACTGTCTTTCAAGCGGTCAAATGTTGTATCTAAATCATTCAGCAAATCACCACGCTTTTCAACTTCGGAAACCGTCAGACCATTACCTAGCGAAATCCCGCGAACACCAAATGGTTGACCAGCTTGCGGGGCCGTACCCGTGCTGAAAGGCGCATATTGCACACCCAGAAAACCGGGCCGTTGATTTGTATTGGGAATGGCGACGAAAGGGGGCAGATCGGCGGGGGCCGGCAACTCTTTGGTTACCACCGAACCGTATCCCGGGTATTCGAGCGCTGGGAGCGGACGTGAACCTGTGTTGACGTACTCCTGACCCAGGCGGTGTGCTGCCAACGTGTGGGTCACACCACGAAGAATGGCGTACTGATCAGCACATTGAGATAGTTTTGGCAGATGCTCACTAACCTCAATACCGGGCACATTGCTTGACACGGGTTGAAAGGTGCCACGGAATTCAGAGGGGGCTTGTGGCTTGAGATCAAATGTCTCCAAATGCGAAGGACCGCCCTGCAGATTAATGAAAATCGCAGACTGGGCTTTCGCTGTGGCCAATTCCCCTGCGTCGGCCAACTGCAAGTAATTTGCCAGAGTCATACCGGCAGCACCCGCTATTCCCACTTTGAGAACATCTCGCCGCTTGACTCCATCACAGGTTAAATGCACGGCCATCCGAGGATTCCTTCTTCAATCGGCACAGGTGATATCAAACACTGAACGCTGCGCTAGAACAAAAAAACTTTCGCAACAAAAGCAGGCACCAGCCAAACAGAGATCTGGCAAACGAAAAACTCAATGATTGACAATGAACTCCTTGGTGTTCAATACTGCCCACAAAACACCACGAATACCATTCAGCGTATCTTCTGCGTCGCGGATATATGTCTGACATCGCTCCAATTCGTGTCCTGTTGGGTAGCGACTTAAGGTCCGCAAATAGACTTCCTGCACGATTTCTGAAGTCGCCACTTCTTTCTGGACCACCGGTCCAGTAGCAGCCCCCGCCTTGTTCAACCGTCGCAAACGTGCCCTCAGGTTCGCCAGGCGTTTCTGCGACTTCGCCAACTCCGCGGACTGGTTAACCTCTTTCTGGTTCTTGATCTGTTTTTGCAGTTTCCGAATCTGCCTGCCCAAAGACCTTCGCTGCTTCGTCTGGGACTGTGAAAAACGCGGAGTCGGTCGACTGAGCTCATAGGCCTGCGCTACCTGATCCAGCCAGCCTTCATCACGGCGATCAATCATCGCCAGGACATCCCGGTCATTCCGCAAAAACACCGTCTGCAATAAGCTCGGATCGTCAGCCCGATCACAATCACAATTACTCTCACGTACGGACCTGCCGAAAACGCGCAGAGCAAAGCCTGCAGGGTTACGATTTGCATAACGACCGCTGGACGCTGCAATTGCGATCGCGCGACCGTCAAGATTCTTGCTGATCGACTCCGCCTGCTCATCAGATGCCGTCGCCATGACCAGGGCGTCGTAGGCGACTTCCGCCGGCAAACGACGCAAAATCGCTTTGCTGAAATTGCGTTCGTCCCCGGCATTCGTTTCGTTGGGTTGCCAGCTTCGCTGATAAGTCTGGCTATTCAGAATCGTTCTGTGGACCCACTTCATATCGAAACCACTGTCAATAAACCCCCGAGACAAGAACTCGAGCAGCTGGCGATTGCTGGGAGGATTGGCGCGACTCATGTCATCCGGCGGGTCAACAATCCCGACATTGAAGTAATTAGCCCAGACTCGATTGACAAAGGCGCTGGCGAAGTAACGATTGTCAGAGCTGCGGAGCCACTCCATTAATGGAACCCGCAAATCCGTATGGGTTTTTGTATCGAGTCGCTCCTCGCCCAGAATTCGTGCGACCACAGGCGCCGCCTTTCGCTTGCGACCTTTTCCTCGTCGCCTGCCTTTACCCCGGGCATTCACGAACACCTCTGGAAACGGAATGGTCTTGCCCTCTGCAAGTTGATTCCCCAACTCCTTGCGCAACTTTCCGCCTCGTAGACTCTGGTCGATTGACAGCTCGCCCATGATCTGCTCCAGGTCACTCTTGATTTGTGGTCGCTGGCGAGCAATCTGTGCGAGATTGTTGACATTACTGGAAGTCGGCTGGTTGAAAATCGCGGTAAATTGTTGGAAATCCTGTTTCGACCATTGGTCAAATGGATGCTTGTGACATTGGGCGCATTGGATGCGGATCCCCAGAAATGCATAGGCAAAATTGATCGCCCGCGGCTCCGGAGCTCGGAAGTCACGCCGGGCCCAATAGAAAGGCATAGAGTCCATATCAGCCATCGACTTCCCGTCGTCACCCCGCATGGCCGCGCTCATTTCGTCACAAAATTCGCGATAGCTCTGTCCTTCCCGGCGGCTCTTTGCAGTCACCACTCCAGCGACCAGTTCGTCGTAAGGCGTGTTGTCGGAAACTCGCTTGAAAATCCAATCAAACCAGGCCTGGCTGGCAACGTTTCGCTTTCCCTGCATGGGGGGCAAGACGTTGTTAAGTTGCTGATCGTTGTTGCCGGTAAAATCACAGAGCAGGGTCGTCCACCAGGCAACGTAACCGGGACTTTCAAGTAACGCCTCAATCGTGCGCGATCGTTTCTCCGAAGACGTGTCGGCCAGAAACGTCTTCACTTCTCGGACCGTCGGCAAGGTACCGGTTAGATCCAGATGAACGCGGCGCAGGAAATCCACATCGCTAGACAATTCCGAGGGGACAATACCCAGTTTCCTGAGTTTGGTCACAACCAGTTCATCGACACGGGTATGTGTGGCAATATCCGGATAGCGGTCCTCCACCAGATCAGTCACTGGGCGCAAGACAGGAACAGGCACAACACCGTTGTCATAAAATACAACAACATGGGTATCGCCAGCCTCTCCCGCGTGGACATGACCATCTTCGCCAACAGTGGCAATCGAGTCGTCATTCGTTCGGAAACGACAGAGCGGTGTAACATCTTCACGCGTGCCATCTTCCCAGACCGCCACGGCGCGCAATTCGATTTTTTCGCCAGAACCCGAAAACAGGATTTCTGACGGGGTGACTTCCAGTGCCTGAAGTCGCTCTTGGGGATTCGGTTTGTAGTTCGCACCCAGTTCAATCCAGCGTCGCAACAAGTGGTAATGCCAACTCTCCCGTTCGTAACGTTTCCCTCCTTCGTGTTCCTCCGCACTCGTCGGCTTGTTGAGGATCAGGCTTTCGCCGACTTTTTGTGGATCAACGCGCGGACTCTCCGAGTCCAATAATGCAGCGTGGTCGGCTTGAAAATCGTAGCCAAACAAGGAGAGCTGGAATCCACCGCGGCCTTGAAACGAACCATGGCAAGCGCGGCCGTTGCATCCCAGGCGTCCAAAAAGGGGAACAACGTGGCGGCGAAAGTCGGGCGTCTGGTCAACCGACGCAGAACGAAAACGGGCGCTCACTGGCTCCAGGACTTCACCGACAACCTCTGCGGCAGTGACCACTTGCCAGGTACCGCAAAGACCGGCCAGGTAGAGCGCTGCCAGGATTCTCAAACGGACCAAACGCATATTCGACTCCTAATCACCAGGGGGGCCGGCGGCGACCGTGCTATTCCCCTGACCACACCAACTCGCCCCTTCCGTTTTGACAACACGGCAGAAAGGGCTGCACAGCGGCAAGAACGACGGCTCTTGCACAAATTCTAGCTAGTTAACCCTGCCCCTATCCAGGAGTTTCGTGCACCGAACGCTGATTTTGCGAATTTCGCTGGAACTCTCTCAGGCCATTTCCATCTTGGCATTCCAGCGGAAACTTCACCATAATCCCTAACTTTTAATTTGACTGGCACTTATGATGCGATGAACGATCGGACCAAATGCTCAAACGGAACCAGTTTCTACTATAATTTCGGTTTCCCACTACGTCGCCCGACGCGATTTTCCACTGGGAGTTTACGTTGATCGGCCCTGTCTTTTCCCGCGAACTCGTCGTTACGCCGCGGCGATTCCAGCACTTCCTGGTCTATCGTACGATCTACATTGGTGTGCTGTTACTGCTGATGAGTACCGCCTGGTTAGTCATGATCGGGACGCAAGAAATCCGCAACCTGGGTGACATGGCGAGGTTCGGGCGAGTCTTGTTTCAGGTTTTATGCCCGCTGCAATTGGGCCTGGTCGTATTTTTGGCGACTCTCGGTGCAGTTAGCGGCGTCGCCCAGGAAAAAGACCGCAGAACCTTGATCCTGCTGCTGATGTCACGGCTCACTAACAGCGAGCTCGTCCTGGGCAAACTACTGGCCAGTCTGTTGAATGTGCTGGTGATGCTCACTGCGGGACTGCCTGTGTTCCTGTTAATGACACTGTTTGGTGGTATCTCGTTCCATCAGATCGGCGCGGTATTCGCTGTAACGCTCGCCACAGTCCTGGTCGCCGGTAGCATTGGGTCGACGATCGCACTATGGCGGGAAAAGACCTTTCAGGCCCTGGCAATTGCCACTCTCATTCTGCTGTTGTGGATTGGGTTAGGAGAAGTTGCAGCCAGTTTCACCACAGAGAGCAAGTCAATACCAGACTGGCTCATTAACCAACTGTTGACTGGAATCAGTCCGGTCCGTGCGATCCTGGCCTCCAGTAGAGGCTCTATCGAAGACACGTGGACATACCTGACGATCTCTGTGCTGGCGACCCTCGGACTCAACGGGTTAGCCATCCTGCGCGTACGGCGTTGGAATCCCTCTCGTGAAATCCGTCGACTTCAAAAGGAAGACACGGAAACGGAAAACATCTGGAGCAAAGACCTTGCTTCGCTCGACGACACAACCACCAGCCAGCCGGCCAGCGCAGAAACAGCCCGCGCCGGTCATGTGGATGCCGTCAGCCGAACTCGAAAAAGGTCAAGTCGATCGAAGCGCGTCTGGAATAATCCAGTCCTCTGGCGGGAAGTACGAACCCGCGCTTACGGCCGAAAAATTCTCGTGATCAAGTGCGTGTACCTGTTGCTCGGACTCGCCACGATGTTTGGTTTACAGGAAAGTCTCTCCAACACAACCATTTCACAAGACAACTCTGTCATTCCAGCAGCCGCTCGACCATTGGCACCTTTTTTCCTCGTCAGCCTCGTACTAATCAACTCTTTGGGTGTGACTTCAGTCACCAACGAAAGAGACGGCCTGGCTCTCGACCTGCTACTGGCCACCGACATTTCCTCGCGGGAATTCGTGTTCGGTAAACTGGGTGGTGTACTCTGGGTTACCCGCGAGATGATTTTGTTCCCGCTCATTCTGACGGGGTTTCTTTGGTGGAATGGAGGACTAGGCCAGGGCTGGAAAGGAGGTGAGAACCTCGTTTTCGTGCTATGCGGGCTAGCACTATTGGTACTCTTTGTGGCCATGCTCGGTATCCACTGCGGTATGATTTACGCAAACTCGCGGCGGGCCATTGGTATGAGTCTGGGTACCGTCTTTTTCTTGTTTCTGGGGGTCACCACGTGCATTGTGATCATGGTGTCCTTCAGCGGTTCGTTTCAAACACAGCTGCCGCCATTTCTGGCCATGGTATTGGGAGGCGGCGTGGGTCTGTATGTCGCGCTCGGGTCACGCAATGGTTCCAACGCGATTCTCTGGTCATCGATGATTCTTCCTTTTGCTACCTTTTTCGCAATTACCAGCTTTGTTCTCGGAGATCGAGAACTGACCATCATTCTGGTCATTTCAGTCGCCTATGGTTTTTCCACATTGGCCATGCTGGTCCCTGCGCTGTTTGAGTTTGACATTGCCATGGGACGGACTCGCATGGCCGACGAAGATTAGCCAATTGTCCCATCTGGGCACCCCAGCGCTTCACTTGTTTCTGCGGACTTAATGGGGTAGGATCGGTGAAGTAGGGTACCCGGGATGACGATGAGTAAAGTCAGGTACCCAGGCCGACCAGGGAACCGCGTGTCCCCAGTCGACATCGCTCAGGCGCTGGAAATTCAGCGCCTGAAGAGTTTGCAGAAGAAGGTGATTACCACCGCCATTCTCGGAGGAGTCCGTCCAGTGTCTATTACTGTTACCGAAAAAGCGGCAGACGAAGTTCGCCGCGTTTGGCAAGATCAGAAATTTGATGAGTCCATGTTTCTGCGCATCGGCATCGCAGCCGGTGGCTGCAGCGGTTTCAGCTACTCGCTCAAACCAGACAATCAATTTGACGACACGTCCGATAGCAAGATTGATTGCCACGGTGTCAGTGTGGTCGTCGACAAAAAGAGTGCTTTGTATCTGGAAGGAACAACACTCGACTGGCATGACGGACTCGACCGTCGTGGCTTTACATTCGACAATCCCAATGTCGTCAAATCCTGCGGTTGTGGCTCCTCATTCCAGGCCTAGCGGCTCTTGCCATCGATCGATCACATCAGCGGGCTCCCGAATGGGGGGGCCCGCTTTTTTTATGTATTTTCGGCCCACTAAGGTGTGAAACACATCCCCCACAGGTACACTCAGGGCGCAGTCTGGGAGGATACTGGTAGCGGTATGACACCGGCCGGACCTACGCGGACTCGGTCGTCAAACCGCGCGGGTGGCAGTTCGTGGTCTGCCTGCGTGGATGACAAAGTCCGCTCCTGCTGGAAAACACCCGCTGCGGGTGCTGGTCGAACCAGTTCCCTGTGAGGGACTTGCCTCACGGATTGCGATATCGTCCGCGCCGTCGGTCGAGTTGGCCAGATAGACAACGCCAAGGCGCATCAGTTTTACATTTCTCCTTCGCCCGTCCCAACGAGGAATGGTCATGAAATTCGCTTTTCCTGTGGCACCTCTGATGGTTTCATTGCTCGCTGTTTTCCCGCCTGCCCTCAAAGCCGAGGACTGGCCGCAGTTTCGCGGACCCAATTGCAGCGGCATCTCGACCTCCTCCCAAGCCCTGCCCGTCAAGTTCTCCGCTACCGAAAACGTGAGCTGGTCTGCCAAGTTGGGGGACGGAATCGGCTGCCCAGTGGCCGCGGCAGGACGCGTCTTCGTCTCCGCAATGGTCGATACAGAGAAAATCGGTTTGTATTGTTTTGATGCTAAATCGGGGCGCCAATTATGGGTGCGCAGTTGGCCAGCCGGCTCGCTCCTCGATGTCCACG
>MDTE01003518.1_pt1 | contig 14459 bp, 13 predicted proteins | sample 811231 | NCBI WGS metagenome assembly MDTE01 (sample SAMN05326651, study PRJNA326480) | marine metagenome | isolation source: seawater | place: Indian Ocean: Red Sea | collected 2010 | reverse complement strand
TAAGTATAATATTCATAAGCAGATCACTATGATAATATAAACACCTGTTCATGGACAGTATTCTAGCCGGAATAGCTCAGTTGGTAGAGCACCGCATTCGTAACGCGTAGGTCAGGGGTTCGATTCCTCTTTCCGGCAGTATGCTGCTTATTGGTCGTCTCTTTTCAAGCTAAGCTGCATGAGTATGAAAAGTGCTGATAGCAATAATCCAATTCCAAAGCCTAGCACGCTATACTTTAAATTATTTGGGTGTAATCTCTTCTCAACTATAAAAGTAAAGGAAAGTCTTTTCATAATATCATCAACATCAATTTTAGAGAGCGAATCGATCGTAGAACTTTGATTATTGTATACAACGGAGTCTTTAGCAATGTACTTTGCGTTACTTGAGTTTGCTTTTATATCCATTGCAGTCTGCTTTATCTTCATCAGATGATTCCTCACTGAAGCTCCAAACCTCTCTTTAGTGTTATCAACTAATTTTGGGTCCCTCGATAGTACCGTATATACGTCCTGATTGAACTCTAACTTTGGCATTACTGAAATTATTTTAGATTCTTTCAACCATTTTTCTATTCCATATGACGAGTTGACTACATCGCCACTTATTGCCGGATGGCTCAGATAAACATAAAATTTAGCAGTGTAAGATGCATTATGTAAATTCGTGTAAGTTATCCCAATTAATGAGAAAACTATAGAAATGACTACTATCATCCTTATTCTGTTTTTTAATTCAATAAATAAATCAATTATGGATATCTCTTTTTTTTGGTCCATGCATTGCCTCTTTGATTAAATAGTCAAATACGTATAAAATAACCTTAAATATTAAGGTATATTACCTAATTATAGTATACATACAAAATGATCAAAACATTCCCAGTAATTTTATGTGGTGGCTCAGGGAGGAGATTATGGCCTTTATCAAAAGACGCTCTACCAAAGCAATTTATAAAAGTTAATGTACCATTAAGCCCGTTTCAACAATGTATCAGTAACCTTGTGAAGATGAAGGGCACAGAGATTGAGCTGACTGAATTTATATTTGTGACTAATGAAGAGCAAAGGTTTTTAGTGATCGACCAAATTGATGAACTCAAACTTGATATCAATTATAAAATAATTTTAGAACCAAAGAAAAAGAATACTGCCCCTGCCTTAACACTTGCTGCATTATCAGTAATAGAAAAGGAAGAAAAAGGAAAGTTAGTTGTTTTACCATCTGATATTTACTTCAAAAATAGTGATGAGTTTATCTCTAAACTATCACAAGCCACAGAGCCCAAATTTAATGATTCTTTAGTTACTATTGGTCTTAAAATTACCAGACCAGATACTGGCTATGGATACATAGAACATAAAAATAATGCTGATGTATGTGATGTAGTTGAGTTTATAGAGAAACCGGATAAACAACTCGCTGAAAAGTTTATGAATTCCGGAAATCATGTCTGGAATGCCGGCATATTCATAGTATCTGCCCAAAGGTGGCTTGATGCTATCAGTGAATTAGCCCCTAAGATTTACAACAGTACATTAGAGTCATGGACAAATAGGACCGTAGACAAGCTCTTTATCAGACCAAACAAAGACCATTTTCTGAACTCACCTGAGGATTCAATTGACTATGCAGTCGCTCAAAGGGCTAATGAAATTTCACTCAAGATTAAAAACATATTTCTAGACAGCGAGTGGGTAGATCTTGGATCATTCCTGTCTTTAAAGAGTTTTGTAGATAGAGATGAAAACAGCAATCATTATCATGGCGACATCACATCTCACTTATCTAAATCAAATATTGCTTTATCGCAGAATCGTCACATTGCATTATTAGGCGTCCAGGACCTTGTAGTGATGGATACAAAAGAAAGCACACTGATCGCTTCTAATAAGTGCTTAGATCAAATGAGGGAGCTCACAGATAAAATAAGTGAATCTAATACTGATTTAATCGAAAAACATCATCGCTTTTTCAAACCATGGGGCTGGTATGAAGTCATAAATCAAGGTGCTGGTTTTGTCATTAAAATTATTTATGTCAAACCAAACTCTAAGTTGAGCTATCAATCACATGTGCATAGGTCAGAACACTGGGTTGTCCTCAAAGGAAAAGCAAAGATTAGGATAAATAATGTCAATACATTTAGAAATAGTGGGGAGTCTATTTATATAAATGCAAAGGATAAACACCAACTTGAAAATAGTAGTAATGAAGATTTATTTATTATTGAGATTCAAATGGGACACAGGTTATCTGAGGATGACATCACTAGATATGAGGATGATTATGGAAGATCGAGCGCTGGCGTTGTGGAAGAAGCATGAATAGTAAGGTAGCTTTGATCACCGGTATAACTGGTCAAGATGGAGCATATCTTGCAGAATTTCTTCTATCAAAAAATTATCAAGTTCATGGAATTAGAAGAAGAGTATCAGTATTTAATACAGAACGCATAGATCACTTGATTGAGAATAAAGATGTCTTCAATAAGAGATTTTTTTTACATTATGGTGATTTGACAGATTCATCATCGCTTAATCATGTAGTAAAAAAAGTAATGCCCGACGAGATTTATAATCTTGCTGCGCAAAGCCATGTTGCTGTAAGTTTCGAAGCACCAGAATATACCGCAAATTCTGATGCATTAGGAACGTTAAGACTTTTGGAAATAATCAGAACTCTCAACAAAAAAATTAAATTTTACCAGGCTTCAACTTCTGAACTATTTGGTAAAGTTGTTGAGTCACCACAAAATGAAAACACACCATTTTATCCCAGAAGTCCATACGGTGCAGCTAAACTATATGCTTATTGGATTACGGTTAATTACAGAGAAGCCTATAATTTATTCGCATGTAATGGAATTCTTTTCAATCATGAAAGCCCTAAAAGAGGAGAGATCTTCGTCACTCAAAAAATTGTACAGGGGCTTGTCAAAATTAAATTAGGGCTACAAAAATCAATATCACTTGGGAACTTGGACTCCAAAAGAGACTGGGGTCATGCCAGAGATTATGTTCAAGCAATGTGGCAAATGCTCCAAACTAAAAAACCTCAGGATCTTGTGATATCCACAGGTAAACAATATTCTGTTAGGGATTTCTTAAACCTAGTATCAAAAAAGCTAGATATTAAGATAGAATGGTCTGGTAAAAATATGAGCGAGAAAGGTTCTTGGGGCAGTAAGAACATTATCAAAATTGATAAAAAGTACTTTAGACCTACCGAGGTTGAGACACTTTTGGGCGACTCTCGTCTTGCTAAAAAAACAATTAAATGGAAGGCAAAAACAAGTATTAATGAACTAATAGATGAAATGGTAGATGAAGCCTTAAACAAATTTCAAAGCTGAGTTAAGTATGATTTTCAATAGAAATTGCATCGAGAAATACAACAGTCCTTTTCCTCATATCATCTCTAAGGATGCAATAGATTCTTTTTCGAAACTTAATCAATCATTCCCTGACGAGAATCTTTTTACATCTAAAATTAGAATGGATAAAGAGCTCACCTATCCCGATGAAAACTACATCAATTTGATGAATACATCCTCTTCATGGATGGAGTTGCACAAATATATCTACTCAAAGGCGTTTGTGGTTGATTTCCTTGATCTCTTCAAAAAGGAAATCCTAGATTTATATCATCATGGTAAGTTAATACACAATCCTTTTGAAGTAACTATCAAACCGGATCCATATGAAATAAACCATATCTTTAGTCTTGATGAGAATGGCAACGAGCTCTTTATCTATCCTAGACTAGATATCGGTTTAGGTAAAAAAAATTACGGACAAAACAATGGTGGGGGAGGCATACATGTCGATAATTTCGGAAGAATAATTAGCTTCCTCCTATATTTCGACAGTTCAACAGATATGATAGGCGGAGAGCATAGAATGTACGAGGTAAAAGGCAAGACCCTTATTCAAAATAAAATAATCAAGTCAGAGCCAAACCTTCTTTTAGGTTCGCTTCAAACAAACACTGCATTTCATGATGTAAATCCTGTGAAGTACATTAAATCTAGTCGAAGGGCACTATATTTTTCCATAAGCTGTTCTCAAGCAATCTGGAGACCGGATGAGAAGTGGATAATGAGGTTGACAAAATCCCGTTTTAACTACTCTGTCTTAGATAAGATTCTCATAAAGATAAAAAAACTCATTGGTTAATCTAGTAAAATCGTCATTTATATCGAGTCTGAGTTTTTCACTTAGAATATCATCATCATTTCTTCTGCTAGTTTATTTTTATAATTTTTACGACTCAACTATCAACGAGACGGTATCTATCGCATATTTCTATGCACTAATCGGCATCATAGTATCGGATTTTGGAATACAAAATTATATCCAATCAACTTATTCTGAAAATGATTATGATAATGATCAGTTATTTTCATATCTGCTAAGTTTTAAAATAGGATTTATCTTATTTCTGAATATAGTGGTAATTTTTTCTATTTTGCTACTCAGTAATTTAAATATTCAGGATGTTATAATAATTATTCTAATATCTAACTCAATTGCAATAATGAATATTCTTGAAATATCATTCTTGAAAAATAGATTAACTTCAGATATCAGAAAAGAATTAAAATATAGCGTGTTTTCATTATTGATACTTTTACCGCTCTTAGGTATCAATAACATACTCTTATCATCTATATATTTATTATTATCAAGATTGATTTTCATATTCATTATTATAAAAAGAAATATTAAAACTAGAATTGTTAATATATTTATTGAACTTAAAGGGATTTACTTGAAAGTAAAGTATTTCCTACTCGACAATATAGCTTTATTAATCACCATAAACCTTGATCAACTTCTTATATTTTTTTTTCTTGGCTCACTCTCTTATAAAGATTACTTGCCATACTCAAGAGTAGTCATAATCATAATATCTCTGATAGGTATTCTCTTGCCTATTATATTGAAACCAAATTTAAAAATAAAAGGATCTCCTAAATTCTTGAAAATATTAGTTTTCTATACAACTGCATCCTTTTTAATACTTTGTTTGCCTATCATCTATACTCTCCACAACCTGGTTCCCGCGGTTTTTTCTAATATCAATCCATTGCATGACGCTTCAGTAGTTTCTCTGATGTTAATAATCTTGTTTAGATTTCTTCTTGGTGGAACAGGGTTCTTTTTGACAGTAAATGGTTATCAAAAACAGAGATTCTTGTCCAACATGTATTCTATTTTAGTACTTTTGGTACTGATCTTGTTTTATCCGCTTCATAATATACAGAATGTGTTATCACTACTTGTCATTTTTACTTTGTTGGTTTTGTCTTTATATAGCATTAACATTATTAGGATGATATATGCAAAAAAATAGAGACATTTTGTTACTTTGGTCCAGTTATCAACCATATAATTTAGGTTCTCAAGCTTTATTTGTGTCAAACATCAAACTCTTAGGCACCTCTAATAATTTTCATTTAATATCCTTTTACGAGAGATCTTCCAGGATAGAGAATATTGAAATAGATGATCTTAGAATTTCTCTGCATATCCATAAATTTGATTTTCTTGAGGCCCTCAAGTCATTAATTTTCAAAAAAGGTAAAATAGGCAGTCTCCATACGAACATGCTGAGCTTTGTGGTTGATATCTCAGAGGGAGATAGTTTTACTGATATTTATGGATTTAAAAGATTCCTTCTAATGTTACTTAGTAAAATTATTTTACTAAAGAATTCCGTGAGAATGATAGCAGCACCACAAACAATTGGACCCTTTAGAAATATCTTTATAAGATATCTTGCAAAAGCTGTGTTAAAAAAGTACTCAAAAGTATTTTCCCGAGATCTTAACACGAAAAAATTACTTGATTCAATGAATGTAAGTTCAGTACTTTCATGTGATGCTGCTTTCAAGATGAATTATAAGAACAGCGAAAATACCTATAAATCTAATGACCAACTATTAGATGTTGGCGTTAATGTTTCTTCTTTGTTGTGGAATAAAAGTGATGACTTTAATATTAAAATTGATTATCGTAATCTCCTTAAAGACATTATAATGAGAATTGCAAAATTGGGTCATAGTGTTACCTTGGTGCCCCATGTATATTCTAGGGAGGAAAAATCTGATTTAAATGTTTCAAGGGAGTTAGCTCTGTCAATAACCGATTATGAGATAAAAATAATCAAAAATTTAAAAGACTGTATTGAAGCTAAATCTGAAATCTCAAAATTGGATTTCTTTATTGGCTCAAGAATGCATTCTACAATTGCATCTGTTTCATCTGGTGTGCCGACTATTATACTTGGTTATAGTTACAAGCATGAAGGAGTGTTTGAATTGATTGGATACCCATATTTTATAAACTTATATGATTATGATACTAGCGAAGATATTTTGAACATGTTCTTCCAATCATTTAATGATGTCAAGGGTATTAGACAGAAAGTGACCTCGATAAATATAAATAAGTATAATGAATATGAGAGATACATTGATGAAACACTCAAAAAATAATTTGTGTGAAGATGTTATTAAGTCAAGTATGTGTATTGGTTGTGGATTGTGTGTATCAAAAAGTAATAATGGTTTGGAGATTAGAGACGGGTTTCTTGTTCCAAGAGAACCAATAAATGATGATATAAGTAAACACTGCCCGGGGTTCTCAGTAACAAATTTCGATAATGACAAATCAACATGGGGCAGCGTGCTGACCTCTCAGCTAGTAGCATCTAAAGACAAAAACTTACGATTTAAATCTTCATCAGGAGGAGGAATATCGCAGTTGATAACCAGTTTATTGGATTTAAAGTTTGTTGATAGAGTTATCGCGACTGTACCGAGCGAAAACAATCCACTGATAAATAAAACGAGTATTTTTGAGAGCAGTAAAGATGTTAATCAGTTATGCGCATCTAGGTATAATCCGTCGTCGCCTCTTAACGTAATAAGAGATATACTTGAAGATAAATATAATTATGCATTCATTGGAAGACCCTGTGATGTCTCTGGGCTAAAGTCATTTATTAAAAGCAATTCAATTTATAACAAAAAAATCAAGTTACTCGTAAGTTTCTTTTGTGGAGGTACACCCAGCACACACGGCACTTCCAAGTTAGCCCAGACACATTGTGACAGCCAGGATATAGAATTCATAAGATACAGAGGTAATGGATGGCCAGGTAAAACAGTAATTAAGGCAGGAAACAAAAAAGAATATATAGATTATGAACATGCATGGGGAAGCGTATTGAATAAATATCTAAATAATAGATGTAAAGTTTGTTCAGACAGTATTGGCGTAAATGCAGATATTGTATTCGCTGATGCATGGAACATTAAAAATAGTAAAATTGACCTCACAGAATCTGAGGGGAAGTCACTGATGATCGTAAGAAATGAGACTGGTCTAAAAGCATATTCATTATTTAAGGAAGATTTGCATATTGAAGATCATAATTATCAACTTGATAAGTTAAATATTGTTCAAGCGCACCAAAAGATAAGGATAAATGCTGGTAGCACAAGAAGATTCACACTAAGGTTGCTCGGAAAGTCTGTGACTAGATTTAATGACTTCAAATCATTTGACAAATTTAAATTGCAGTACATCTATATAATTATGCGTAGCTTTCTTGGTACAATTTATAGATCGCTAATAAAAAAGTCATGTTGAAAATTGCCACATATAGATATTACTTAAACTCAAAAAAATTTGGTGATTGCCTAAATTACTTGACAAATCAGTTAAAAGAAAACAACTATGAATACACTTTAGATAAGTACGTATCTTCAGATTTAAACGATATTGATTCAAATGAAAAATCCATAGAGGCACATTTGTTTGACTTCAGTGCTTACCATCAAGCAATAAAAGATTTTAGACAATCTTCTGAGCATGACGATCATATATACTTATTTTTGAATGACACATTTTTTACTAATTGGCCATACAAGTTGGTATGCAAAAGACTTCAAACGAAACTCAGTCAAAAAATGTCATCATTAGGTTTACCAATCGGTATGGGTCGAGTTGAAAGAGCATGTAGCATTCATAATGCAGAGAATATAAGTATTGTGATGGCAACGCATTTTTTCTTATTGAACAAAAAATCAACTGATTACTTGTTTAACTTACTAGAGAACTTAGACAATATTGAAAATAAGATATCTCAAGAATATTGGGCACTGATTAGAGAAATACATAATCAAATGTACCACAACCGTACATCTAAAGATGATAAACATGCAAAACATGTCGGAGTGATGATTGAGCATTTACTATCTCAGCACATTTTTAATAATGGATATCTAATAGATGTGTTTGACACCAGACTTATAAAGCTAATCTACTCATTCAAAATGTTTTTTAAAAAGCAATTAAATTATGAATAAACTTCGACTTTTCCTAAGCTTCTTAAAAATATTTTTTAGAGGTGAATTAGAAAAGGAATACTTCTTCTTACCTAAAATATTCAGATCATATGCCCCGAGGAAATCAGTAGCTTTGGACATAGGTTCAAATATTGGCTTATATAGTTTTTTACTATCTTTTTATTTCGATAAAGTATATAGTTTCGAGCCTATCCTTGAAATGTGTCAAAGATGTCATGGAATAAAAAAAAACATTTTCATAAATAACGTAGCATTAGGAGATAAGATTTCACAGCAGATAATTAATACACCCATAGTGAATGGCAAAAAAGTTTATGGATTGTCCTCGATCAGTAATGTTTTTCAGGAATCACATCAACAATTAGTCCATATAAAAAGATTAGATGATTATTCAGATATTAAGAATGTAGGTTTTATAAAAATTGATACCGAAGGCTTTGAAGATAGAGTGATAGCGGGTGCGCGAGAAACTATTGCTGAAAATAGACCAATTTTAATGATTGAAATTGAAAAAAGGCATAACATAGAATCCTTTCAAAATATTTCAGATATTATGAAAGAGTTGAATTACAAAGGTTTTTACCTACATGCGAACGAACTCAAATTAATTGATAGCTTTTCATTTGACCTTTATCAGAAACTAACGCCCTCAGGAAAATGTATTCGTCCATACCTCAACAACTTTTTTTATTTGCCCAAAGAAAAAATATGAAAGAGATTTATTTTATATCACCAGCACTTCCAAAAGTAAATTGTGGGGTTGGAGACCATGTTGCTAATATAGTAAGTTCTATAAAAAAAATAAAAAAAAATGTATCGATGAACATCATCACCAGTAAGTCTGATGAGATTAATTCTTCTTTTGAAAACTATGGTTCATCCAAATTTTTTAAACTAAAAAGTTGGACTGTAAGTAGATTTGTGAAATTATTAATACAATTAAAAAAAAGTAAAAATAGTAAAATATTTCACTATCAGTATCCTATTAGATATCCAGTTTTACGCTCGATATTCTTCAGAATCATTCCTCTGAGTCTCATCATGAGAATTTTTATACGTAAAGAAGATCAAATATTTATCACTATTCATGAGTATTATAAATTGAGTTTACTAATTCGCATATTAAAACTCATTGAGCTGTATTTTTCTGATAGAATATTTGTCGTTACAACTGTAGATAGAAATCTTTTAGGTAAATATTTTTCTGATAAGATAGAATTTTTCCAAGTAGGGTCGAATATTAAACATGATCAGCAGAGTAATTCTACTTTGCCAAATGAATCTAATAAGTCGATTATATTCTTTGGATCAATAGATCCATCAAAAGGAATAGACTGTCTTAGTAAAGTAATCGATGGTCTGGAACACCTCAGTCATAGATATACGATTACAATGTTAGGTAGGTTTATCTCCTATGAGTACGAACAGAAATTCAAAGATCATTTCAGGGATTTAATTGAAAATGATAAAATTAAACTTGTTGACTATATAGACAATTCAGAAATTGGACAATTCCTCCAGAAATTCGATATAGGTCTGTTGCCTTTTAGTCATGGCGCGGCACCCAATAGGTCTTCATTGATTGCTCTTCTATGTGCGGGCATATGTGTAGTTACTACTTATAAAAAAGGAGTGACCCCATCTTATTTAGAAGAAGGTGTAAATTGTATACTTCATGAACCAGATGATGCACAAGGTATGATTGAATCTATTTCGTTATTGTTAGATGACGAAAATAAACTCAATGCAATAAAAAAAAATTCAAAAAAATTAACTAAGACGTTTGATTGGGATATCGGCGCAAGAACTATAGCCAAATACTACGATAAATCCTTATAATGACATCCCTATTTTATATCCTTATTCCAGCCTATTTTATGCGTAAAGAAAGCCTCTTTAAATTATTAGTAATATTAACACCATTTACAAGCACATCTATTTTTAATACTCCAGGTGGATTTTGGATACAACCCTCATTGTTAATACTATTATTCATTTTTATAAAATATTATGTTTTATCAAAGGATTCCTTTGAGAAGAGAGCACTTCCTGTTTTACTTATAGTTTTGGCTACAGTCTCTTTGTCAAATATCCTAGTATTTTTCAATGAGAGTATCTTTATTGACTCGACTGTTCTAAATAAATTAAATCTGTTTGTATCACACAGTTATAGGCATTTAACATTTATATTATATTTGTTTATTGGTTTTCTATTTTCTTTAATTTTATCAAATCATTTTAAAGCATCACCTAATAAGCTTCTTGATGCATATTTAATATCATCTCTAACTGCAGCTAGTATTATATCAATACAATTTGTAATTAAGTTACTTGGTGCTCCAGAGGAACTTATTTATATTTTCAACAATAATGCGACCTTTACTAGTCACATACAAATCCTCGAAGGCACTAACATATATAGGTTCTCTGGTCCGGGGTTAGAGCCATCAGTTATAGCAAAGTTTATAGCACCCGCTTTTTTTATCGTACTTACAAGACTCTATTCAGTAAAATATTCTCTTTTTTTAGCTGTATTACTACTTGCTATGCTATTGACTAAATCTACAACATTTTATGCTGGCTTATTTTTTTCTATAATCTTTATCTTTTTAAGACATCTTAATTTTAGAGTTATAGCTATACTAACACCCTTCGCCTTAGTACTTTTTGCAGTGATTATAGAGAAGTTTGATAGTGGTTCTGGATCTGAGAGAGCTCTGGTATTTTTTAATAATATTGATTACTTCACCTCTAGACCTATCTTAGGGAATGGTTATGGAATACTTCCTAATAATGATATGATTTCGTTTATATTAGCATCGGGAGGTCTAATAGGCGTTTTAGCCTTCTTTATTCTGTTATATTATCCATACGTTAATAGAGATAAAAGTTTCCAAGAGATTAACGCTGTTTTTCTCATTGGGATACTTTTACAGATCTCTAGCGGATTAGATTATGGAAATATGCAATTTTATTTCTTCTTGAGTATGATACTTACTACATATTTATATAAACCTAATCATAATAAATGAATATAGCTATACTTATTCCTACCAAAAACAGATCTGAATTTGTGGAGCGCCTCTTAGCTGAGTTAAAAAAATATAATGAAACTATTGGAATAGCCATTTATGTAATCGACGCTAGTGACGATACAAAAACTCTCAAGTTGTTAGAATCGAACAAAAATACTCTTAGTGTCAACTATATAAAAAGCTTAGGTAAAACAATTGATGATGACTTATTTTATGCTCTAGACATAATAGACAATCAGTATGTTTGGTTTTTAGGAGATGACGATGGAATATATCCACAGTCTATCAATGAAGTAATAAAACAAATAAGTATAAATAAAAATGCTGTTGGTTTTACTTTTAATTATCAAGCATATGACAAAAATCTTGAGAAAAAGTTTTTTACTCCTTCCGCCTCACAGCATAAATATACTGAGTCATTTCAAGATACATCTACGCTTATTGAATGCTGTGGTGCACATTTGGGATTCATATCATGTCAGGTAATAAATAACCATGAATGGAAAAAAATAAAAAATCTAGATGGCTTTGATAAAAAGTTCAATAATTGGTCGATCCCTTATTTAATTCTAAATACTTTACAATACGGGAGTGGCAACTGGGTCTATTGCAATAAAAAGATTATAAAATATAGAACCGGAAATGATTCTTTTTTAGAACGTGGACTTTACTGGAGACAAAAATTAATGTTCGAAGGTTTCTTTTCATTAATAAAAAGATATTCCACAGATCAGTCCTACATTATTTTTAAAAAAAGATATTTCTGGAGTAGGCTTATTAGAAATGCAATTGCAATCAAATATAAAGGTACGCACATCTCAGATCAGATGAAGATTCTTAAATTATTCAAGGAGAACTTTGGATTTATTGCATCGTTTTGGTTTCTGATAATACCCATATTTATACTACCAAGATTCTTTTACAAATTTTTGATATCTTTGTTAAACAGGAATATATAAGTAACGTATATATCTGTCAGACTTAAGATTATTGTTATGTATGTTATTATAGCATATGCAAAAAATACTCTCCAAATCCCCACTCAGGATCAGTTTTGCAGGAGGTGGTACTGATATTAAAGAGTATTTTTCTAAAAAGAAATCTGCTGTCATCAACTCAACAATAAACCTGTATTGCTATTGTGAGATTACATTTAATAAAAAAGACACAGTCTTTGTATCATTAGATAAAGGATTAAAAGAACGCTACAGAGAGTCTTCGTCTAAGACTAATCTCATCATACACAGAGCATGCTATGAATATTTCAAATCAAAATACAATCAGAATAAAGACTATAATGTTACTATTAAGTCGTATTCTGATGTTCCAGAAGGTTCCGGGTTAGGAACCTCATCATCATTAACAGTATGTATCTTAAAAGGTCTTGCAAAATGTTTTGAAATTAACTTTAGTAAAGCTCGCCTTGCCAAATTAGCTTATAAAATCGAGAGGGAAATATGTGGTATATCCGGGGGAGTTCAAGACTTTTATGCTGCCTCATATGGAGGTACTAATCTTTTTGAATTCCATGGTAATCGTTTTAAAAGGACAAAAATTACTATGCCAGACTTATTTAGAAATGAGTTCGAATCCTCATTACTAGTAATATTTCTTGGCAAATCCAGAAATTCATCAAAAATTATCGATTCTCAGAAAGAATCATTACTTAAATCAGGGAAGAGATACATGGATTTTATGAAAGAAACTGTCGACGCAGTTTATAAAGTTAAGAATACGATACTAACTTCCAATTTTGAGAAATTTCATCATTTAATAAACAGGCTCTGGAAAATTAAAAAGAAATTTTCTAGCGAGATCTCTAACAGTGAGATTGACATTCTTTATGAAAAATTGAGAGATCTCGGAGTCAGATCCGGAAAGTTGTCTGGTGCCGGTGGAGGCGGATTTATGTTTATGTTTACTAATTTTGATAAAAAGAGACTGCTCAAGGATTACTTGATAAAAAGAAATATAAGCATATTCAATGTATACTTGACTAATGATTGTGCAGAGAGTCATGTTTATGGGAGACGCTAAATGAAAGACTACACAAATATTGAATGCTGCAGATTATGTAAAAGTAATAACCTGCAAAAAGTTTACAGTCTTGGCGAACAGACTCTGACTGGCGTATTTCCCCAATCAAAAAATGAAATAATCTCATCTGGGCCTGTTGATCTAGTGAAATGTCAATCATGTGGACTCGTTCAGCTCAAACAGACATATAATCAAAATGAGATGTATGGTGATAATTATGGATATAGATCCGGGCTTAACAAAAGTATGATTAAGCACTTGAGAGAGAACGTCCAATTAATATTAGATCTTAATATTTTAGAAGCAAATGATATTATAATTGATATTGGAAGCAATGACGGCTCCACTCTTAAGATGTTCCCCGATATTTACAGGGCTGTTGGTATCGACCCAACTGCTAAAAAGTTCTCTAAGTACTATACTGACAACATCAAATTAGTTCCAAACTTTTTTAATTCTGAGATTGCCCTTGAGGCAATTAAAGGTGATAAAGCAAAATTAATTACGTCATTCTCAATGTTTTATGATTTGGAAGACCCACTTCAGTTTTCAAAAGATGTATCATCAGTACTTTCTGATGATGGAATATGGGTAATGGAGCAGAGTTATTTGCCATCTATGATTCAGACTAATTCTTTTGACACTATATGTCATGAGCATTTAGAATATTATTCTTTGACACAGATTCAATGGATAGCCGATAAAACAGATTTAGATATCATTGATGTTGATTTCAATGATACTAATGGTGGAAGCTTTTTGGTTATTCTTGCTAAAGGTAAGTCTTCACTTAAGCCGAACAGGACAAAAATAGAAAATATTCTGTTAGATGAGGAAAAGTATAAATCAGATAGCAGTGTTTACCAGAACTTTAAAAAGAAAATCTCTTCTGAGAAAGAAAAATTTTTGATGTTTTTAAATAATGCTAAAAAAGAAAATAAGCTAGTGGTAGGTTTAGGAGCTTCTACAAAGGGTAACGTTATGCTCCAGCATTATGATATAGACT
>MDTE01115878.1_pt1 | contig 14460 bp, 9 predicted proteins | sample 811231 | NCBI WGS metagenome assembly MDTE01 (sample SAMN05326651, study PRJNA326480) | marine metagenome | isolation source: seawater | place: Indian Ocean: Red Sea | collected 2010 | reverse complement strand
CCCTCTGGAGCATCCACGAATCCCTTAGCTAATATTAATGCTCTTGATCCATTAAGAGATTTTAGCGTAACGGAAACACTGTTAATAGACGGAAAATTCATTACATCGTATAAACATATATTTGATATTCCTATAGATTGTGGAAAAGAGGGATACCCTGACCAGATGTTGGGTTATCCATACGGCCCCTCAGATCCCACCAACCCTAACCACCCAATGTCAACTCCAGTTTATCAGACTAATGGAGTGCATCTAGCTAGCATAACAGAGTTGAGAATTGCAGCTACAGGAGATCAGGGAGCTTGGGAAGACTATATTAACAATTATAATATCCCAGTTGCTATGAATTTAGAAGTGGCTGGAGACGTGGCCTGTGTTGCAGATTTTATATTTGGCGCAACTGATGGGGGTTATGAGGCAGCTAGTCCTTTTGACACACATAACACAAGTTATTTTGCCCAGCAAAAAGCAGATCGTTTGTATGACGGGGATATGGAACAGCTTGTAAAGGCAGTATTTGAAAAAGTTAAAACGGTCGCTACTCAATATATGGGTAAATCGTTTATGGTAGGTTTACCATTTACGCCGCCGACTTTATCAGAACACCTCAAGGTCGAGTGTGTTGACGAACCCGCAGCTTGGACAGGAGCCTGTACTCCGTCCATGCAATTCACAGAGGCTTGGGAAGTTGCTGATTCTGCTTGGGTGGAGATGGGGACGCTCGGAGTTCCCAGTCATCCAAAATTTTATGATGACAGCGGCAAACTTAAATGTTTTGCCTCTTATGAAATGAGTGCGGGTGGCGCTGGTGGAGTTCCGCATGATTTTACAGGTATTAGCCCAGAAAAATACCAAGCTATTCCGGCTTTGAACACGGTGTTTACAACTGCTTCTCCTGAAAAAAAACCGGCCAAGGTAAATTCTGTCTTGCCAAATTCTCCAACCATCACTTGGTTAAACGGTTTTCCATTCGCTGTGGTCAGATGTGATCCGGTTAGGTATGTAGATCCCGTAATCTTGGCGACCAACCAACGGGGGCCACAAGGGGATCGTGATGCTACGGCCACTGTCGCTGCATGGGTATTTGGTCATTCACAAATTGATAGAAAACAAAGGTGGAATACAGGCTGGGGAGGTTCTTTAGCTAGATGGACAATGGATGGGGCGTTAATGAAGCCTACAATCATTGGCATCCCGCAAAGAAGCAATCGTCTTTTATATGGACCTTGGGCCGAAGGATATAAATTTGGAGCTACGGAATTAGAATTTGATTCCAATCTCACTCCTGAAAATTTTGGCGGATTAGCCAATATGAACACCATGGGGCAATCTCTCGCTTGGCATACTGCTGCTTTTGGGATGGGCCATGAAGAATCTGGAGAAGTTAGATATATTGGCATGCCAACAGCAGAGCTTGGAAAAACTTTAATAGCTGGCGGCCCTTATGTTACAGACATAAACGTAACTATTAGCGCTAATGACATAAGCACTAATTATACAATGAAGACTTGGACTGTAAACTTTGGAAAGCTATTGAAATATAACGAACAAAGAATACAGTCAATAATTAAAGGTTTAAACAGGGTTAAATCCGAAATCACCTCTAGGTTTAAACCTCCCTCCATTTTAGATCCAGCCACTCTGGGCTGGGGAGGCGGTTTGATTCCTACTATCACTCCAAATAGATTTGGTGGCCCTAATGCTGGAACCCCCCACCACTGGATAGTGGGCGAGAGTTTTCAGGATGTTGAAAGAGAAAATGGTCAAACTTCACAAATTAGCGAATTCTTTTCTAATGTAGTTATCATGTCTTCTAAAGAAGTGGTGGCTCAAACAGAACGAGACAATTCTCTAAAAGCTGGAGTTACTCTAGATGGATTATTTAGACCGTTTTGTACTTCTTATGACCATACGACGAAGCAAGAGTTGAATATTAATACTGGAGACCCGGATAAAGACAAATATCATATTAAGCACTATGATATGCCCGGTTTTGAAGATGGGAGCACTGGAGAGACACCCAACGTAGCCGACTTGAATCCGTTTACTGATGATGGAGCGGGACATGGGCACGATTTCCAAGGGCTTATTGGTGGCCATGCAGAATATGATACTAATCAAAGAGATCTTAATAGAAGAAAAGCTAAAAAGATAATCAGTGGTCCTAATCAAAGTCAAGAAAGCCTAGAGGATCAAGAATATCTTCAAGAATACAGAAGTATGGGTTTGAGAGGCCCGTTAGTAGTTGTTGGATGGGGTTATGATGTTCAAGGTAATCCAGTTCCTGCCAACCCCAATGACAGTTCTCAGTTTTATGATAACCATAAAAAGAGACAAGATCTGTGGAAGGCTGGACCGGTAGACTTACGATGGGATGACGATAGAAAGGTTTGGGTGGCCGGTGGAACTGGCGGTGGGGCTGGTGATATTTGGCTATCTACCTCTGTAAACCTTACTGGAGATTTGGCATCAGGAAGTATTGCTGGTGTTAATGGTGCTGCTTATGCAGGACTGGCTAGAGGGGGAATGACCGCTTATTGTAGTGGCGGATGTACGCATGACGCAATCGCCATGTTTAGAGCAAGTGAAGACCCCAATACCACTACCGCTCAGGGAACCACGATTAGAAAAAATAGAGCTATTGAAATCAGACTGGAAGAGATGACAGGATTTGACGCCAAGGAAGAAGCTCAATTTACTTCTGGTGGATGGCTAGGCCAGCCGATTCCAGCGGGAACACTCTTATTCACAGTAGACACCGGTCGTATATTTACAGATCCAAATACTGGGAAAAAATATCCCATACACTGGGTATTGCAGGCTCAATTTACCCAAGTCAGTCTTGTTTCTTCTGTTAATTGCACAGTCGATTCTAGCGGGGAGTCAAGTTTGACTATATGCACAACTGACTTATGGACTGAAGGTCCAGTTACGATGGAAGCGTGCCCCTTCACAGGTGTCCAATGTCCATAGGAGATTTTAATTATGGGGTGTAAGGGTTTTAGCACATGCTATGGATATAACTGTGGAGGTGGGGCCGTTGAACAGACCATGGTTGGATATGATGGAGCGGGTGGCACACACCCAAAATGCCAACTTCCTCCTGAGACTATGCAATTTGAAATAGGAGGTTGGGAGGGCACAATAAGCATGGTGCCAAGCCTCAGCGAAATCGACCGTCAAAATCTTGGTTGCCAGCATAGTAATTGTACATGTGTTGATCCTAAGTGCAATTGTTGGGGAACAGATCTGGGTGGGAATACAAATTTCATGGGCCACATGACAGCAGAAAACTGTCATTCTAGAGGCTTGTGTCTGTCTCCAGACATGACCGTACAAGGTTGCTGTGAAGATCCGGTTACTGGAGCCAAACCCACATCTAATAACGCGGGGTTTGGATGGGATTTAAATCCAGAAGAATGCGCTTGTAGAGGTGGTGTTTGGAGCACGGAGTGTCGTCCATGGGGGCAAGATCAATTAGATAGTTGTGATCAATGTAAAGCAGTTTGCCCTCCCCATAAGATGGGGAGTTTGGCTACAGGTTATACATATAGCGAAGAATGCGAACAAGGTAATGTTGCCGTAGATGCAGATGGGGTTAGGTGTTGTTGTGATGGTGATAGCCCTAAATGCGATAGTTGCCCCAATCACTGTGTTGTTTGGCAAGGAACCACAGTAAATACTTGTGGTCCTCCAGTGTTGTTTGGACCAGACTCCGATCCGGGTAAAGGGTATGGAATTACTTATCCTTGGGAAGTAACTTTAGTTTGCTTGGCGCCAGCACAAACTGCTCATGGATGGAAGGCTGACCCTCCAGATTATGGCTCTTGGCAACTAACACTAACGGCTTGGAGACCAAACGGCTCAAATAAGCTATGGTCGGACGATTGCAAAACGTGGACGTTTACAAATAGTCATGGCCAAGGGGATTTAAATATTGCTTCTGTCTGTGAGGGCGGTGCGTTCACAATGATAGCAGACGTTCCTTTAACATCTGATGAAGTTTCTACTGCATGCAAGTGTAGTTGTCCATGTTTTGAGCAAGTTAGTAATGTACACGATGGAGAAGAATGCGATTGTGCGGACCCGGAATGTTTAAGCGGAGGACCACACGAGGATTGTGTCGATGGAACTTCAGATCCTCCAGAGTGCGATACCACCTGCCTTGTTCCCAAACCGGCATGCCCGGCTATGGATGCTATATGGAAAAACGCAAGGACGGATGATCCTCCAGCCAATGGTGATGGTACTCATATTCAGGATTGGTGTACGGACGGAAGTTCGGGAGAATCAGATGTGCCCGGTGACCCCAACACCAAGGCGGAACTGCTTGGTGTTTGGAAATATAAAGAAGACGAGTGTGGGATTTGTTGTAAAGCGTGTGACGCTAATTGTGCTGATGGTTGCGTATGCGAAAAAGAGGAAGCTCTTTTAGGCCCATCTTCAATATGCGGAATGAGAACATACAGTTATAGAAATACCGGGGGTCATGGCTGTTCTAAACCTCCAAAGCTAACATTTGAAGGAGATTCCAATAAAGAAGGAATGTGTTGTAATCCCGGTTATTTTGAACCGTGTATAGAGGAAAGTTATTATGAGTGTGGATGCCTAAGTGAAGATGCCGTTAACAGCGGATCAGTTACCATCACTATTCAAGCGGCGACTTCTTCTCCACCTATAACCACAATTCGTGGTGTTGGATCAGATGGACGCACCCCGGTTGGAGGAGATGACCCCGGAGAGATACTAAATGTATGCGAGCCAGTAGATGCTATTTGCGACCAATCCAAGAAATACCCGGATACTCAAGGCTGTCGGTATACAAAATGGCCAGATCCAGATTGTGCGGCTCCGCTACCTGTACCAGACCACACGCAAGGCGTTAGGTGTCCAAATTCATTAGTATATGAACAGCCCGTTTATGGACTACAGTGTGTTCTACCCGGTGGATCGAATAATGGTCCGGGTAACTGGGATTTTGATGTTAAGCCAGTAGGAGCATGTCTTAACGCTCGCTCTGAAAGATGGCACTTAAGACCACAATTTACTCATCCACATCTTTGGGCTATCTGCCACCCAGCCGGTCACGGAGAACCTGCCCCGCCATGTGATCAACCAGCGGACAGAGATCTTGCGTGTATTGAGCACCCAGAAGCTAGCAGATTTGTAGCCGACTTAGGTAATATTCATGGTAATATAACAGAGTGTAATATATATTGTGAGGGTTGGTGGGAAGTCATCGTAGATTGTACGAGGGCGTGGGTGTTGGGTTTATGCGAAGCATGCCTAGGTGATTGTTGGGAAGATAGGGAGTTAATGGGTGCTGACCCTTGGCCAGTTACGGGTTCGTGTCCTCAAAGCGATATGTCTGGGAGTGGCGGATGTGACGGAAAATGGCCCGGTGAGTTCCCATTCTTATATTATCACCCACCCATACCAGAATTTTGCCCATACGGTGAATATTTTCCAGCTATAGGTTGCCCCTCTGTACCTAATTCTCCTGCGGATACCATACATGGTGGAACAGCACAATTATTCTATCCCGGCAATATTAATCATCGATGGAGTTCCTGTTGTGGTAATCAGCCAGCGGGCTGTGAATGTTGTTATTCCTGTGGTCATCCAGCCTACGATCCAACCTGTCGAGTAAGAAACTTGGTCTCAGGCAACATCTGTGATGTTTGCTGGGAGTGTATGTGCAATAGCACCTTTGCAATGGATGGATATATTGCAAATCAAATTTATGGTAGCGAGGGGTGTCCAAACGGATGCACCCACGATGGCGATTTCATGTCTGGTCAATGTGTGCAAGTTGTCCAAGACGGAGGCAACGAAGTTGCCGGTTGTGGACAGTTCTTAGATGAGATACCAGATATATGTGACGCTCCTGTGTATTGCCCAGAGGGTCTGATACCTTATGATAAATATGGTGGCGGTTTTTGCATAGAGGGAGATATGTGCTGCCAATGCTTAAGGAAAAAGGGTGATTGGGTAAAGAATAATAGCTTGGTCGGCCCCACTAACAATCCGCTTGGTTGGAAGTTAGGGGCACCAATATTGTATGACATGGCTTGGTATCCACTAAAAGAAGCTGTCTGCCTGCTTGAGCCTTGCGGTATGGGAGAGGGTAGTGAAGGTGTAGCGGGACTTAGCTCTAGTAACGTTCCCATCTTATATGACAAGGGTGCTATAAAAGTTTCCATGACCCTAATGAGAGAGGGGACTTCTACAGAAGTAGGCAAAGCCTTAAGAATTGAAGATCACCAATCTAGGGGTGATATTATTGGAATTACAGGGCCTAACAAACCAATAACTATTACAACTAGATTACAAGTTGGTCAATTAGAAGTTAATCTATCGCCCGGTGATCCCATATTTATAGGCGAGTTTAATGATAGTCAAGGTAATAAAATTGGATCTCAGGTTGAAGGAGTTCCTGCCGCTAATGGTCAATTTGAGGTTATTTCTGTTTCTGGAAACTCTTTCTCAATAGCGCATCCGGGTGGTGGACCTGTCATTGGAGATGGAAGTTATGACGGTGGTGGCACTTGGTTTTATTACGATCCTAATGACAGTGGTGCTAGCTGCACCGCTCCAAACACATCCTGTGCTTTCGACTTTGAATTTCTACAAGGCGGAACTAACGTTGGGACCACCCCAAAGGTTTTACCAGAAACTCTATTTATTGAATGTGTAGAAGAAGCCTTTATAGAATGGGGCCATATCATAGAAAGTCTATGGTCTCCACATGCTGACTATTCAGCGGTGGATAGGAGGCATGGGTCTTGGAGTGGTTCTTCAGATCCGTTTCCCGGTAGCTACAACAATAATCCGGGCCTCCCCGATCATGCTAGTAGTCACCAACTAAGATTTAGATTTGTTAATTTAGGCCACGAAAATCCTGAAGCTTCTGTAGTGCCTAGCAATAAAAAGGACAGATACGAAGTTCCACAATGGAGAGGAATTACTAACTATCCAGAGATTGGCAATTGTGTTCATAAGGGGAATAACCCAAGCGCACCAGACACGCCACAACCGATCTGGAAAAACATGGGAGAATGTATTACCCATGGTTATTGTCTTGATAAAGGATGTTCTGCTAATGATATGAGGCAAGAAGTGATCAAGGGTCATAATTGTCCGCTTGGAAGCAATCCTGACTTTGGGACTGAATACCTTACTCCAAAGTCATGCTTTGATGCTAGATATTACGCTTGCTTAACACGTCCAAAACATAGCACACCCGAATTTGGTGATGGGGCTGTAAGAACCATAGGTGGTGAGGCTTTTGGCTATCCTAAAAAGACACTTAATGCTCAAGGTGATGAAATATATATTCCAACTTATCCTCGCAATAGGGAATGGTTAGATCCACAATATATTATTGCAGGTATAGCATCACAATCGTGCTGTGCAGAAGCCTATAATAGAGAGACTGGAGAAAATGGAGGATTTTGGGAGGAAATAAGTGGTGACTGGTCTGCCGATTATGGTAACGGTAGTGGGATTTGGAACCCCGGAACAAAAGGTAGAACACCGTGCGTTCCAAAAACTCCAGAGTGTTGTCAAGGCACCGCTCCTTGCGCGCCGGGAATTCAGGATCATTTTCTTATCCCGACAAACGAACATACCCCAGCCTCTTGTTGTAAAGAATATGAAAAGTCTTATGGCCAGTGTCTGGGCGATTATGATCTTGACGGGAATGAAGATGAATTACTCAACTCTGGTTACGATGAGTGCGCTTATGGTGAAGCCGGTTGGTGTGTGGACAGTAATGGAGTAGAATTGTGGAACTCGGAGGATGGTGACGGTCACGATAGAGAAGCTTGTGAGGATATAGGGGCGTCATGGAGGCCAGCATTTTGGAATCCTATATACGATTGGCAAGCACACACTTGGAACGCTCAAGTAGATTATGACATGCCATTTTATGGCAAGACCGGAGACCAGTGTTCCGATTGGCCAGAGCAAGATCAGTGTTGTCCACGAATTGGACAGGTAAGAATAGGAATGGTCAACTGGTATGACGCTCTTAGAGAGCGTTGGGCCGCAGAAGGTAAGGGACAGTGTTACGATTGCAACACTGGAGTCGTTGTTGGTGGCCAGACAATCTTTGGCCCCAATAGTGTAGAGCTTCATGGAGAATGCCGAGCTTATCAAGAAGATACTTATGACAAAACCCTAATTGGTCTTACCCCGGATAGCCAAGCTGATTGTCTAGCATTGAACGGTCATGATCCTCGAACCGGAGGCGAAGGAAAATGCTCCAATAGCAACTATGTAACTAAGCAAGACTGTATTTCAAACGGCGAATTGTGGTACACTTGGGAGTGGGGCGCTTATATAAACAAAGATATTTGCAATAATGCTGGTCATTGTTGGGATTATAGAGACCCCCCATTAGTTCCAGCAAGTGGAAATCCTTTTGCTTGTGGTTATATGGGTGGGATGAGATGTATGAAGCAGGTAGAAGGGGTTTGGATTCCTTGTATCCCAGAAAGCAAGCCATATGCTAGGGCAAATAATGCTATTCTAGATAAGGGCTACGGTTGCACTGGATTTAGACCCGGTCCTGATTCTCATGTTATACCAGCACAGCCCGGAGGAGGAGACCCTCCAGACGCCCCCACTACCGGAGGAGAACCCTGCATTTGTATAACAGAAGGTAAAGAGGGTATAGCCGGGGATCTTTATATAGACTCTTCTGTAAAATGGAGACCAGATTGGGTTTCAGAGTCTGATAAACCGGGAGCTTGGAGTATTAAAAGGGTTTTGATGAAGCAGATTGGACACATGCTTGGCCTTCCAGAAGGAAGCGATATCATGGCTCCATTATCAGGACCATCGGAGAATGCGGTCCAAGTTGGTGCTGATACATACCATAAACTTATTGAGATGTATGAGCCACGTTGGTGGAACAGAGGAGGAACAAATGATTACTGGTGGGTTTCTGGAATCTATGCTGGGGATTTCAAGTAACCCATCGGTATTATACAATAGGAGGATATGTTAATGTCTAAACGGACAAAATGTCAATGTGATATCAGTGGAGCGCCAAAGCAATGGTGTCAAAGACATCAGTGCTATAAATCTCCCATACAAGTCAGGCAATGTCAGTTATCAATACCCAATTTCGTAGCTTGGGAAAACTGTGAGGGTGTTGGCCAAGACCCTAATACTTGTCACCCCGTACCCCTTGACAAAGATGGAATTGTTGCCTCCCCCTTGGGATATACCCAGTCATATAAGGATGTTGAAAAAAAAGCCTTTGAAACAGAGGGATGTTCAAGTTGCCAGCAAAAAAAACAACGGATGGCAGAGGCTAAGGATCACTCATCTCTTGAGACAAAGGAAGAGTCTCGTAATTCACCCAATGTCATGAAAATGGGATGGAATTTTGCTAAGGCTGTCGGAGCATACGTTAAAAGCGGTATGAAAAATGTTAGCGAGGAAGAATTCGCTGAAAGAATGAGTATTTGTGACACTTGTGAGTGGAGAAGTGGTAGCAGGTGTATGAAGTGTGGATGTTTTGTAGACAAAAAGGCTAGCTGGGCTTCTGCTGATTGCCCAATAGGCAAATGGCCGAAAACAAACTCATAATGGTGTATAATACTATAGAAGATATCCTACGAAGGAGATTTTAATATGGCGACTATCGCATTCTATGCTGGCAATGGCACAGCCTTAGAGCACCTATCCGGCTCTGGACTGGGGTTTTTTGGCGGGGCTTTTGGCCAATCAGTAGAATTAAACAAATATCAAGATACTACATTCATTACTAATAGCAATGGAACTATTGAAGGTCCATCGTCTGATAATGTAAAATATGTAAATGATGGTAGTGGATATGTTACCAGTATTACTCCCGCTACTGGTCTAAAATTTATCCCAAACAATAGAGCCTCCTTGAATATCCGATTTACTCATGGAAGCGCTATTAAAACTCAAAACACATACCTACGTATCTTTGACAGAGTAGCAGCAAACAATCCTGCTAGTGGCGTCTGGACCAAGGTAGCCCAGCTTATCCATCCTTGGAAAACGTTTGGTAGTGCCGGAACTCCAGCGGGTCTAGGTTCTGGAGATGAATTCTGGTGGGGTTCTGCTTTACACGCAAGCACTCCCACGCTTGGAAATCCAGACGTTAGACTACCCAATAACTCATTCACTGTTGGTGGAAGTGGAATTGTTGTGACGTTGGCAAAATCTCCCGGTCCTAGTGGTGAATACGCTAAGAACGGTACTGGAAGCACTTACCAAAGCGTGCAACACGATTGGTATGTAGCTCTTAGCGCTTCTCCAAGAAGTATCGGTTCCAAGACTCAGTACGGTCTATATGTTAGCCTAGAATATCTCTAGGAAATAACGACGTAAAAAAAGCCCCGGCGGCGTAATGCTACCGGGGCTTTTTTGTGTAAGAGACTTTGTTTTATTCCAAAGCACCCTTCTCGGAATTCCACTTGACCCACCCTTTATCGGGCAGCCAGTTACCTTCCTTATCCTTCCTACGGGGGAATAATCTTCCACCCTGTTTCATGGAGCCAAACTCAAGTCTTGCTCCGCAATCCATACATCTAATTTCGTAGAACTGGTTGTCATCAACGGTTCTAACTACAAACCTTAGATTCTCTGACGCGCACTTTCCGCAAGCTACTTCGTCAAAGATTTCCTGAAAATCAGACAGTTGCTGAAAAGCGTCTCTCTGGGTTTCAGCATCAAGCTCTACCGAAATTCTGCCACTGCGTGATGTGTAATTAATTTTCATCTTACTCTCTCCAATCGGATTCATAGCCTTGAATTTGTTCAGGAATGCCACCCTTTTGTTGGTAGTCATTCAATTGTCTTAGCATTTTTTGTGCTGTATTTCTTGTTACATTACTTATGCTCTCATATTGTGTAGATCCCATATTGACAAATTTACGAACATCAATGTCCAACTGTTTACATTTATTATTTATAAAAGTTACCTGTTGGTTACTAATATTATCTTCAGGATTCCAATCGGCATTTGTGGTTGTGGCCTGTACTATGCTAACAATATCTTTTCTGGCAAGCTCTTCTGCGGCAAGAGCGCGTATCTTTAGAGCCTTTCTCAAAGCTCTGCCTTCCGCTCTAGTGCTAGCTGTAGCAACAGGATGAGCACAGAACAAATCATCTGTGTTGCCATGCCAAACATCTGCTACTTCTCTAAATGTTTTAATATAGCCGGTGTTCATCCAATCAATGACAACCTTGTAAACCACAGTGGCTCTTCCCGGCTTGTTTGCATCTGTAGAAGGAAATACTTGCTCAGGACCACTCTCTATAATGGTTCCTAGCATAAGCTCAGACACACGACGTAATCCAGCACAAATTGGATTTCCATCAATGAGTTCGCTTTTGTCAAACTTGGTCATCACATAATCAGACCATTCACGAGAATTGTATGCCGGTGCTTCCGAATCCATAGTGCCAGCGTATGGCTCTTCGAACACATCTATTTCATCGATTTCCTCAAAATCCTCGTCTAGATTAACTTCATCTACAATCGTTGTTTCTTTATGCAACTCTATTAGCTCCTTTTTTTTCAGTGTAGACAATACATCTGCCGGAACTCCACTTTGTTCCAGACTAGACTTTAATTCTGTTACCGTCATATTAGAATAATTAACCATTACGCATCAATCTCTAAAAACCTATTTGATTTTTCTGGAAACTTCTTCTCTACTTGTTCCAAAATGTTGACAACCTTTGTTAATAGATCTCTGCGTCTTTTGGCTGAAAAGTTTTTAGTTATATGTTTAATTCTTAGAACTACCAAGCCAGATTGCAAAAGTAATCCAGATTTTTGAGCGTCAGACTTAATAACCTTTTGAAGATTTTCTTCTCCCCAAATTGGAAAGAAGTGAGATGGACCGTCAACTTCTATTGCCACTTTAGATTCAGGAAGAAACAAATCGATTTCTAAATTTTGATTGGCGATCAGCCCCATCTTGTGGAATATAACCTCTCGTCCGGTCTTTGTCAAGCCTTCAAGCAGAAATTTTTCCATTTTGGAGCCTTCTTTGGCGGCTCGTCTGACGGCCTCTGCTGCCGCTTTGCGGAGATTGGCGCGATCCTCGTCCGACATACTGTCCCACTGTTTCTTGGCCATCTCAGAGCGTTTCTGGCGATCCTCATCGGACATAGCTTTCCAATGAGAAAACATGCCTTCGCTAATCTTAATTTTGTCAGATTCTGAACGCTCAGTCCCTTTTGTTGGATGTTTATGTCTTCCGCTTTGAATAGCTGTAGATTGAGCAACGCTTTTATCTCTAAGTTCTACACCCAGCTTAATTAAAGCTCGCCGTATTTTATTTGGATATGTTCCTAGAGATTCAGATATTTCATAAGTGCTTTTATTGTTTTTTACATATTCATCTACAATAAACTTTTCTTGCTTTTTAGTTAGAGACATTATTTATTACCTCGTATAACTGTTGAATATTGAAGTCTTCTACTACACCAGATACATCTCTGTTGCAGTAATTTTTGATAGCTAGCGCGTGTTCGTCACTTCTGGCAATAAGCTTTATTTTTGGATTGTTAAAAGCTTTTACCATATATTGAAAGTCTTTTCCATGCGGTCTCATCCATTCAAGATCCCAAACATAGAAAAACTTGTTGGCTGGATTTGCAGATTTTGACAAGTGTAGTGCTGTTGAAGCGGATGTAGCTATTAGCGTACCATCAAAGCTCCAAATTTCATTTATACCCATTATAGCAAAATTCGGGGGAATTATATGATTTGTAATATTCTCTGTGAATGCCACAAAATCGTTATTGCTTTTTGAGCACTCTTCATTTAGGTTGGTAACTACATTGTATGATAATTGAGAAGCACCTAAGTCGCTTAACATAACTCCTATTTTATTCATACTACTTTTTATCCCTTATTAGTCTTTCGAACTTTTTTATGTCTTCTATATAGTCTGCTTTGTTATATTCTGTAGAGCATAACGACAACATGATATCATCGCCAGTTTCATATGTTTGCGAGTCCCAAATCATCTTATCTACAAAAACACTCTCGTGTTCTTCCATGACGGTGGTTTCTGTTTTATAACCATCGTACATATGGACTGATATTTTTCCTCGCACGCAAATTAAAAGTTGTTGTGTCTTGTAGTGTGCGTGGTGTCCACGCTCGTCTCCTGCTGGAACTCCAGACACATAGAATATTCTTTTCGGAGCAAAGGTGAGTTCCGAAAAGTCTATGGGAACCAATGTTCCATTATCCTCAATGCACTGCTTTAAGCACCCGTCTAGCTTTACGGACTTGCTCAATTATATACTCCACATTTTCGTCGGTAAGGTTTTCATTAAAAGGAATACTCACTGTTGTTTTGGCGTCTTTCTTAGATTTCTTAAAATACTTATACGCCGTTTGTTCTTTGTAGACGTTATATACGGGGCGTAAGTGACATGCTTGGTAATGCACTCCGCAGGATATGAAGTTCTCTCGCATCTCATCTATAAAGCTGTCTCTGTCTTTAACGTTTATTCTATATAAATGACTACTCTTATTAGCCTTGTTAAACCCCTTATTGTAAGCCTTCCTTATTTCCGCTAGTCTTTCATTCTTTTTTTCTAGATTGTGCAGATTTTTTCGAGCGATATGAGCTTGGATAGAATTCATGTTCATTTTCCATCCGGGGAATATCAACTCGCGATCCCAAGAGTTGTTAGAGTCTGTTGATCCATTCATAACCGCTTTGCGAAACCAGTCTATCTTCTCCCTGTCATCAGACACGACCATCCCGCCATCACAACTTCCTACCGGCTTTGTAGGATAGAAACTAAAAATCATTAAGTCTTCCGGGCTTGCCTCTTGTTTGAAGAGATCCCTCTCAACCTGCTGTGCTGAATCATAAATGGAGTAGTCTTTGAAGGTGTGTAGTCTGTATACATTTCCGACCCAGAGTGTGTCATCGCGAAAGTTTAGGTAATTCCCCGACCTAACGATGGCGTTTGGAACCACCGTAGGTATCACGCTAGGTATTGTAACCGTCTCTCCTTTATTCCATAGGGCGAGAGTAATCAGGCTGGTAGCACTGTTGGCCGAACAGGCATATCCAGCACCGACATACTTCGCAAACTGCTCTTCAAATTCGGTGACTACCTTGTCGTGCAAGAGGTGTGTAAAGTCTCTTGTGTCTATCTGGTGGTCTTCAATGTTGAACAGGCTAATCATTTGTTTTCTGTTTCCCAGTCCTCTCCAAACGCGCCAACCTCTGCTCTTAGCTCGTCGTTTGGGTCGTACTGTTCTGATAAGTAGTACAACATAATAGATCCGGGTTCCAAGGCTTTGTACCCATGATAGACCCCCGGCGGAATTACTAATACTCTGGGGTTCTTGTCAGATAGATATTCAAACTTTGTGTCGAAGTATTGTCCACCCTCTCCCGGTACTCCCGGTATTTCTTCTGCCAGACCAACCTT
>MDTE01073154.1_pt1 | contig 14461 bp, 13 predicted proteins | sample 811231 | NCBI WGS metagenome assembly MDTE01 (sample SAMN05326651, study PRJNA326480) | marine metagenome | isolation source: seawater | place: Indian Ocean: Red Sea | collected 2010 | reverse complement strand
TTCAGTCGACTGGAAGACGAAATGATACGTTTATGCAGTCCCATAAATGAAATTAGACAATAAACGCGAAAATTAATTTTGGGAGCGCCACTAAATTGGGTCATACACACCCTTGATTATTTTCTAGTTTGATATGTCACAATACCTAACTAGATCTTCAAGGTTTGTAATATTTGGTAAGACAGATGATACGAGATCGCTTTTGAGGACATATTCCAGAGCATCTGATTTAAGGTTCCTTTCCTGGTAAAGGATTTCTGCCAATTCATCATTTGTCGTGATGACTCTTTTTAAGCCAGGATTTACCTTTTCCAAATCATGTTCAGTAAATTGCCCTATTTGTTCAAAATCCAAGGTTCCGTCAAATAAACCGTAGCAATGTGTACGTCTCGCCAATATCCCAGTGGAATATTCATTTAAGAGATCAGCAAATTTGTCTATAAATTCAGTTTCTGCCAGATTGTAAGGAATGTGCAGTGCTTCGGCCCCTCTATCTTTAACCAATATTTCTACAACTTCACCCATATCGTCCGAATAATCAACTGAAGCCCCCCACGCCAATATTTTTCCATCTTCTTTCAATCTAGAAATAGCCTCAAATGGTTCGTCATTTTCCACATCACTTAGGTTTGGATAATCAATCATATATATATCTATATAATCGGTTTTAAGACGCTTGAGAGATCCTTCGCAAGCAGATATAAGATAATCATAAGACACATTTTTAGGCTTCTTTTCCTGACCAAATTTGGCAGGTCTAAAATCAAAACCTCCTTTGGTAGAAATTACGATTTCATGCCTTAGGTGTGACGATAAATTGGATATAAGTTCCTCACCAAACCCATTTCCAAACCGATCCGATGTGTCAAAGAAGTTTACTCCCAAGTCAAATGCAGCTTTAATGAGGCTTCGTGACTTATCCTCATCATCAATATTCCAACCTTTCACGGACAAAGTCCAAATACCAAAACCCAAACGGGATACAGAAATACCGGTATCCCCTAAAGATACATATTCCATACAACACCCAAAAGCAAATCCAAAAATTATGGATATTTCAATGGTTAATAAAATAAAATAATTTCGTTAATCTATTGTAGGTTAATAAATAGATCTCAAACCAATTAGAAATAACCCCTTATACAAACATGAGACAATATCTACTATTAGCTACATTTACAAATGTTTAGAGGATAATATGAAACACCAACACGATGACGTAAAACTAACCAGCCTAGCGTCCTGCGCTGGTTGAGCATCTAAATTTAGTCCAGAGGACCTGTCGCAGGTACTGCGGCAGCTACCAATAGTAAACGACGATAATGTACTAGTGGGGACTTCCACTAGCGACGATGCCGCAGTATACAAGTTATCCTGGGATTCGGCCTTAGTTTTGACAGTTGATTTTTTTCCTCCAATAGTTGATGACCCATTCAATTTCGGGGAGATTTCCGTAGCAAATTCTTTGTCAGACGTTTACGCAATGGGTGGTACCCCTTTGGTAGCCTTAAATATTGTAGGGTTTCCCTCAGATTTAGATAAAGGCATATTGACGGAAATTTTAAAGGGTGGTTATTCAAAAGCTAAAGAAGCAGGTGTTCTTATCTTAGGAGGGCACACAGTAGTCGATGCAGAACCTAAATATGGATTAGCAGTTACGGGTACCGTAAACCCTGGAAGCCAAATAACAAATGCAGGGTCAAAACCTGGGGACATACTTATATTAACTAAACCAATTGGGACTGGAATAATAACCACCGCTGGGAAGCAAAACAAAGCTGACCATTACCTGATCTCTGAAGCTATAAAAATAATGTCACGATTAAATAAATCGGCTTCTGAAGCAATGACACGAATAGGGGTCAACGCGTGTTCAGATATCACAGGGTTTGGGCTTTTGGGGCATTTACGTGAGATGGCCGAAGGGGCAAAACTAGATTCGGAAATAAGCGTCTCTAACGTCCCCATTATAGAAGGGGTTATGGAACTGATAGATCGTGGCATTGCCCCTGGCGGAACTTTGAGAAACCTAGAATCTTTGGAAGGCCATGTTAGCTGGGAAGAAGGAATGTCAGAAAACTCAAAAATATTGATGTCAGATGCTCAAACCTCGGGAGGGCTATTGATCTCGGTGCCAGAATCGCGGGCAGCAGATCTTATCCAAGAATTAGAAAAAAATGGAGAGCATCAGTCTAAAGCGATAGGCACGATGGTTGAACGCAGCGAAGAAATGGTAAGCATAAAAGTAAATTCATGATCACAATCATACTTACAACAAAAAGCTACATTAAAACATTCTCATCTCGTAAACTAAAAAACTAAGCCTATTCTACAGAAATGGCTTAATCCTGGAGCGAAACTGAATTGCAAAGCCTAACAGAACTTATTTCCCAAGAAGTTTTTATTGCAATAAGTAATGCCCAAAATAAGGCATTATTACCGGACTTGGAAACAGGCCCAATACCAATAGAGAGACCACAGAACCCTGCCCATGGTGACTTTGCCTGTAGCTTACCTCTCAAGCTAGCCAAGCAAATGAATATGAATCCAATTGAAATAGCGGATATCATTACAAAGGTGTTATCAGTCGACGGAGTGATCGGATATGCCGAACCCGTATTACCAGGATTCATAAACCTGTTTGTCAATAACAATTGGATTCTAGATCAGATAGATGTATTACGGCAAAACCCCGAAGAATACTTCTCTCAAGACATTGGGGAAGGCGAACTGGTACAAATCGAATACGTAAGTGCCAATCCAACCGGTAGGCTTCATATAGCCCATGCTCGCGGCGCAATATTAGGAAGTACTTTAGCCAACTTAATGAAGTTGGCTGGCTACAATATCCATCAAGAATACTATTTAAATGACTCTGGCAGCCAAATACACAAATTCCATACTTCTATAGAACTCCGATACCGGGAACTGTTAGGAGAATCAATTGAAATGCCAGAAGACACCTATCCTGGTCAAGATATCATCGACATATCAACAAAAATAAAGAATATATACGGCGACATATTTTTCAAATCTGAGTTAGAAAAAACCCAAAAAGAAATGTTCCCCCTAGCAACAGAACTGGTACTAGAAGGGATATTAGAAGACGTTACCACGCTAGGCATACGATTTGACGAATGGTTCAGTGAAAAAAGTTTAGTGGAGAATGGAGAGCTTGAGAATTGCATAAAAGCGTTGGAAGAACAAGGCCTTGTACAAAATAAAGATGGCGCCACCTGGTTACTATCTACCAAGCTTGGCGAAGAAAAAGATAATGTGATTATAAGACGTGATGGAAGACCTACATACTTTGCAACTGATATCGCTTACCATGTAAACAAATTCCAAGTACGCAAATTCAGCAAAGTCATAAACATTTGGGGAGCCGATCACCAAGGTCAAATACCAAGATTAAAATCAGCTTTGAGCACCCTTGGAATTGATGAAACCAAGTTATCTATAATGCTTGTACAGATGGTTAGCTTTAAGCAAGGCGAAATCGCTGAACGACTTTCTAAAAGACGTGGCAATGTCATTCCTGTTGTAGATTTCGTAGATGAGATTGGCGTTGACGCCTGCAGATTTTTCTTCCTTTCAAGATCACACGAAAGTCAACTGGAATTTGATCTGGATCTAGCAAAAAAAGATTCGTCAGATAACCCTGTGTATTACATCCAATATGCTCACGCAAGGATATCAAGCATATTAAGATTAGCTGATTCCCGAGGGATCAACTTCGAAAATGGCAATGTTCAGGACTTAGGCGAGCCTAGTGAATTATCCCTTGTTAAGACGATACTAATTTTTCACGACACAATACAAACCTGCGTAAGAAATATAGAGCCCCACCACTTACCGCATTACTCCCTAGAATTAGCCAACGCTTTTCACACCTTTTACCAAGAATGCCGAGTTATATCAGATGTTGAAGATGACATAAATGTTACTAAAGCCCGGTTAAAATTAGCAGATGCAACCCGTACTACTCTCAGATATTGTCTCGAAATTATGGGCATGTCAGTTCCAGATAAAATGTAAATAAGGAAGGTAACAATCAGCACATGAAAATATCCGATATAAAGCTTAGAGAATTAAACGGTGCTATGGAACATAAAGAACCTTTTTGGGAAGAAAGGCTTGTTCGTCCAACCGACATATATCCTGAATACAGGAATATGGGAGGTGATAAAGAACGAATAAGCGAAGGGCTTTACGCAATGCATTCCACCTTTGTCGAAATTCATACTGACGATGGACTTATAGGCCTAGCCGGACCTTGCTCTATTCTGGAAGCCTTCATAATCGACACGCACCTAAGAGATATTTTGATAGGTCAAGATCCATTAGCTATAGAGCACATATGGGACTTAATGTATCGCCACAGTATTCACGGCAGAAAAGGCGAAAACATGTTAGCAATAAGCGTAGTAGATTGCGCTTTATGGGATATAAAGGGAAAAGCCCTTAATCAACCTGTATACAAAATATTAGGTGGGCCAACTCGTCAATTAATCCCGGCCTACGCAAGCGCGCTCCAATTTTCGGTAACCCCCGGGGACGCTCACCGTAAAATTCAAAACTTGAAAAGCGAAGGATATAAGGCCACTAAATGGTTTTTCCGTCATGGTCCCGGTAGTGGGAGGGAAGGGAAAATAGCAAATATTGAATTAGTGGAAGCTTTGAGGGATGGAGGCGGCCAAGACATGGAAATAATGATGGATGCTTGGAGCAGTTGGGATATCCAATATAGCCTTGATATCGCTAACAGCATTTCCAAGTTCAATTTAAAATGGTTGGAAGAACCGGTTATGGCGGATAAGCCGGACAGTTACATTGAACTACAAAGAAACAGCCCAATCCCAATCTCGGGCGGAGAACACGAATACACTCGATGGGGTTTCAAGTACCTCGTTGAAAACAGAGCAATGGACTACTTACAACCCGACATTTACTGGGCAGGAGGGATAAGTGAGACGTTAAAAATTTGTGCCCTTGCTTCAACCTTTGACATACCAGTAATACCACATGGCCATTCAGCACATGCCACGGCACATTTGATCGCATCACAATCACCAGCAACCTGTCCCCTTCAGGAACATCTAGTGAAGTGGAATCAGGTACACCAATTCTTCATCAAGGATCCTCTTACCCCAGAGGAAGGGTATATCAACATTGAAAAACTTAGCGCGCCCGGTATGGGTATAGAGATTGACACAAATAAAATTCAGTCTGAAACATATCTCTCTTGGACTAATGCAAAAAACCGCTCTGTTTATAACTAAAACTGCATAGTTTACACATAAACAATATGACGAGGATTTCATCACATGATAATCACAGATATCACAACTACAGTCCTGAAAATACCAGAAGGGACACCAATTCAAGATGCGACTATCTTGGCTCCTCGCCCCGGGGTACGTAGTCAGCTTTTCGTACACATACATACCGATGAAGGTTATGAAGGATTAGGTATGGCAGAAGCCACCCCTGGAACACGTGAGGTTATTGAATCCGCATTGAAACCTGTCTTGGTTGGAAAGGACCCATTAGACATAGAATATTTATGGAATCAAATGTTTTGGAACGTCCGAGGATTTGGTAGGAAAGGAGTGGCTTTTTGTGCAATATCTGCTGTTGATATAGGTCTATGGGATCTCAAAGGTAAAATATTGGGCTTGCCACTATACAAATTGCTTGGCGCTTATACAGATTCAGTTCCGATCTATGGCAGTGGAGGATGGACAAATTTCACTGAAAACGAATTAATAGCGGAAATGGAGGGGTACGTAAATTCCGGAATACCGAGAGTAAAAATGAAAGTTGGCAAAGACTTCGGTAAATCCGAAGTTGAAGACCTAAAAAGAGTCGAAGCTGTAAGAAAAGCAGTTGGTGACAACGTCACAATATTTTTGGACGCAAACAACGGATATTACAGGAAACAAGCCATATACATGTCAAGAGAATTTGAACAATTTCAAATAGGTTGGTTGGAAGAGCCACTGATACCAGACGATATACCAGGGATGGCAACAATATCTAAGTCAACATCTATACCTATAGCCACAGGAGAACATGAATATACAAAATACGGTTTTCGAGACCTTGTCGAAAAAGGAGGAGCTGATATTGTCCAACCTGATATAGGAAGAGTTGGCGGAGTCACAGAGTGGATGAAAGTTGCCCATTTGTGCCAATCATTCAATCTACCTATCGCACCACATGCGATGCAACTCCCTCACTTACATGTGGCATGCGCTATACCCAATCTAAAGGTTGTTGAATACATGAACGTGTTATTAGAAGGAGATAGAATTTGGTATACAGATTTTCCTCAACAGCAAAACGGAATGTGGTCACCTTTTAAAGATCGCCCAGGTCTAGGGTTGGAATTAGATCACTATTCAGTGAGTAAATATTCAGTTTAATAAAAAACAAAAGTCAAATGGCAATCATGAATTTATATTCATTTAGAATCAAGTGATCCAATAAGGATTGCACTCGGTGGGGCCAAGGATCAACAAATTACGGTAGGAAAATATGGCACAAATTAAGATAATGTATTGGAAAGAAATTCCAATACAAATACAAGCTGAAGATGACTGTACTGTTAAATCAAAACTACTAGACGACAAATTCCAAAAAGCTGCAGATGCCATTTCAATGATTGATGGAAGTTATGGAACTGATGACTACCTGAATGGATGGCAATGGGGAGAGTACAAAAAAGTGGATAAAGACATCGATATGGCACTAAACTGTGAAGTGGACAAATTCAATAAATACATGCCAAAGGATTTTGTGTCCCGTATAAAACAACTTCATGAAAAAGGACTGAGGAAAGAAACTCCTGGGGCGATCAACCACTGGCTGAAACTGAACTAATGTCCTTAAAAATAGGAGTGTAAAATTTGCACCAAAACCTTACAGAAACCAAATGAGATGAATTTACTAAACCGATTATCAAATGGAGAAACTTTAATTTCCGACGGCGCCACCGGAACTTTCCTGCAGCAAAATGGCTTGGAGCCTGGGGGAGATCCTGAAGCCTTCAACGTTGATAACCCTGAAGTCGTAAAAAGAATGGCAAAGGAATATTACGATGCAGGTTCAGACATAGTATTGACTAATTCATTTGGTGGAACTATTTTCCGTCAACGGCATTATGGTTTTTCTGAAAAAGTCTCAGAATTTAACATGTTGGCAGCTCAACATGCCAAAAGTCAGGCCCCTAAGGGAAGGTACGTATTTGGATCAGTTGGGCCAACGGGGGAATTCCTAGAACCTTTGGGAAACGTCAGCGAATCAGAAATGTACGAGGCGTTTAGGGATCAAGTTGTGGCATTAGAAAGCGGTGGGGCAAACGGTGTTGTAGTGGAAACGATGACAGCAATGGAAGAAGCTTCAATTGCCATAAGAGCAGCGAAGGAAAACACCAAACTCGTAGTTGCAGCCACTATGACATTTGATAAAGGGCCAAGAGGATACTTCACAATGATGGGGATAACTCCTGAAAAGGCCGCTGAAGGATTGGAGGCCGCGGGAGCTGACATTGTGGGATCCAATTGCGGCAATGGGATTGAGAATATGATAGAAATAGCTAAAAAGATGAGAGTTGTCACGGATAAGCCTATTTTAGTCCACTCCAATGCAGGTATACCAGATTTGAAAAAAGGTGAAATCATATATCCAGAATCGCCCATGTATATGTTAGAAGGCTTCCTAAAACTCAAGGAGGTTGGAGTGAACATAATAGGTGGATGTTGTGGCACGGGACCGGAGCATATAAAGGCTCTATCAGACACTATCAAAAAGGGGAAGGAATGATATCAAATCCTAATACAGACAAAACACCAGCGCAGGTAATCAAAGAGTTCGGAAATTGTATCGAATTAGTACCCACCGATAAACATTTTGAAAATATATCGATAGGGCTGTATGTCAAAAATAGGATCTTTACCGTGTGGAGTTTCAGTAATAAGAAAGGCGTTCCCAAACGGATTAACCAAATTAGAGATCAACTAGTATCACTTGGCGGCCTAAACCCAATTAGTTCCTCCAGTAGCCAAGCAGAGTTTTCTTGTAATGTGATGCACAATCGGCCTGTGAAATTCCTCATTTCCCAGGCGGTTAACAAAGATCCCAACTTTTCTCATCCTGAAGGCCCGATGTCTATCAAAGATACCAAATCTGACTTGACGATTTTAGTGACTGGAAAGCAAAGAGAAAACCACTACGTCTATCAAGTCGAAGTTGTTGGGGAGGCAAAAAACCCAACGATGCGGCTCCGCATGATTATGGCAGGATTTGTAAGATATGGAGAAATGGAAAAAGTCGGAGATAACGAGGTCGTTTTCCACTGCAGGGAAAGACATGACTCCCTTATAAGGCTGCTCATGCCTTATTCAAGAAACATAAGTAGTGTAGAAACCATGATGGCCGCAGAATCTATGCGGGGTCAAATGACAACTAGTACACTGGGTTTCAGTCAGACATAAAAGAAGGTGAAAAGTATGGATAATAAAGACACTATGACTTCAAAAGAGAGAGTGTTAAATGCTCTCAACATGAAACCTGTTGACAGAACTCCTGTCGCCAATCCAACCAGTGTAGCAACTGTTGAACTAATGGATTTAGTCGATGCGCCTTTCCCTGAGGCATGTCAGAACCCTGAATTAGCGGCCAGATTAGCCGCAACTGAATATACGGAGCTAGGCTTTGACTGTGTAAGTCCATATTTCAGCATAATCCAGGAATCATCAGCTCTTGGGTGTGACATGCAATGGGAAGGTAAAGATAACTGGCCAACCGTAAGGATGAATAACCCCATATGGAAATCATCGTCTGATGTTAAAGTTCCACAAGGGTTCCTTGAGCACAGAGATATCAAGGCCATAACTGAATCAATCAAAATATTGAGACAGGAACTGGGGGATGATGTTGCCATTATAGGTAAAACAATGGGCCCATGGACTCTAGCGTATCACGTCTTCGGAGTTGAAAGCTTCCTCTTAGGAACCGTAGACGATCCAACTGAAACAATGAAATGTCTAGAGAAATTAACGGAAATATCCATATTGATGGGGCAGGCGCAAATTGACGCAGGCGCCGATGCTTTAACTTTTCCCGACCACGCAACCGGTGATCTTGTAAGCGGAGAATATTACAAGAGATTTCTACAAGATATACACAGCCAGATGGTTGACAAATTACCATCCCCACTAATACTACATATATGCGGCAAAACCATAGATAGAATGCCTTATATTGCGCAAACAGGTATGGCATCCTTTCACTTTGATTCCAAAAACGATCCGCAAGAGGCAATGGATGCAGTCAATGGAGGAATAGGTCTTGTTGGCAACATTAACAACCCTGAAACCTTATATGCACGGGGCCCGAACGAGATTAGAAACGAAGTATATAAATGCCTCGAAGCAGGAGTACAAATGATCGCTCCAGAATGTGCAATCCCACTTGCAACGAAGATCGAAAATCTTATGGAAATACCTGCCGCTGTGAAAGAGTGGACAGCGGAACGACATCCTTAGATATAAGCCATTTTGCTGAATATACTAGTATAATGGGACGCTGTTAGATTAAATACGATCTATCTGAAATAAGCTAGATCCAATACGAGGTAAGATATGCCAGTAGAGAACGAGGAGTTAGAGGCACAACTGGCCTTTGTCACCAATCCGCAAGAACAACAACACATCAGATCCCTCTGGGACACCGCCGATCCCTTAATGCAACAAATCTCGGTAAGTCTGATTAAAGGGAAAAATGAAGAAGTTTACCAACTAACCGAAAAAGCCCTAAAAGATGGATTTAGTGCTAATACCGTTCTTGATGACGGATTGATAGCAGGTATGGCGATCGTAGGGGTCAAGTTTAGAGACAACCTAATTTTTGTACCTGAGGTACTGGTTGCTGCAAGGGCTATGAAGGCGGGGATGGAGCACATAGAGCCTATATTGTCTGCATCCGGGGTGGAACCAATAGGTAAGGTTATTATGGGTACCGTCAAAGGGGATTTACACGACATTGGTAAAAACTTATGCATAATGATGTTAAGAGGTGCAGGTTTCGATGTCATCGATCTCGGTGTGGACACATCTTCAGAAGAATTCATAGAGGCAGTCGAAGAGAATGATGCTACGATTCTAGGTATGTCAGCGCTACTAACAACAACAATGCCAAACATGGGAAAAACCATTGACGCATTTGAAGAAGTTGAAATGAGAGATTTTGTTAAGATCATGGTCGGGGGAGCGCCTTTGACACAAGAATTTTCCGACGACATGGGTGCGGATGGATATGGGAAGGATGCAATCTCCTGTGTTGACCTTGCGAAATCTTTTGCAACGGAATCTAAAACAACATGATTGGATTGAGTAGCCACATTGACTGACCCTCAAGAAAACGAACTACATGAATTTGATATCCCAAAGTACCACTCGAGTTTGAAAAAACTCGATGAAATCTTTAGAAACATATCAAGCAAAGTAAATGAAGCTTCTCTTTCTAGATGCCCATATAAAAACGCTGATGACAGATGTACAGCCAAATTTGGATGCAGAAATCAAGACAGAAAAGTGACTAAATCAGAATTGTTTATTTGCCTTGGTAGCGACAAATTAAATTACCAGTCTGCCTGGAATCTGCAGGAATCCATCTAACTTAGTACCTAATAAGGCTAGCTGAAGGTAATAATAACTCTATGTGCCCCATATTTTCTGAAGGGAAAAGGATATCATTCGACGAAAATAAAACCATCTTTGATTATGCCGATATATTAAAGGTCAGGGTACCGACGTCTTGTGGGAGAACCGGGGAATGTCATGAGTGTATTGTAGAAATACGCACCGGTAAAGACGGGTTGAATGCACCAACATATCAAGAAAGCTTTTTGAAGGGTAATTACCGCTTGGCTTGCCAAACAAGAGTTGTGGATCCAAATGTAGACATAGAATTCACACCTCTGAGACGACAGCCAAGGATCCTTTCACACACAGTGAAACGAAATGTAAATTTAAACCCAACCACCCAGAAGATATCTAACAAAGTTTTTTTGAATAGCCAATATATTGAAGACTATAAAGGAAAAATTTTAGGCATCTCTGGGGATATAGGAACCACAACAGTAGTATTAAATCTTATCGACTTAGAGTCCGGTACCGTTTTATACACATCTTCCTTTGAGAACCCGCAGGGTTTTGGGGGTTCTGATGTTATGAACCGTATATCCTATGAATCTACAGCTTACAAAGGAGAACTTCGTAAGGTAATCATATCTTCCATAAATTTTGAAATTGGAGTAATGACACGAGAGCTCGGATTACATCGACGACAAATATATGACATTGTTTTAGTTGGTAACTCTACCATGAGAGACATTCTCTTCGGAGTAGACGTTCAATCCATAGGGGAAAAACCATATAAATCATTGATACAACATGATTACGAATCTGGGCTCAGGCCAAACACATCTCTTCAGCACAAAGCCATGAAAATGGGGATCAGAGTGTCTCCGTTTGCAGAAGTGTATAGTGGGCCACTTATCAGTAGCCATATAGGTAGTGACGTCTCGGCAGATCTATTAGCGATAGAGATGGATAAATCAGAAACCAATATAATGCTCGTTGACATAGGCACTAATACAGAAGTGGTAATAGGTAACCGTGACCGCATGGTCACCGCTTCATGCCCAGCTGGCCCGGCTTTTGAGGGAGGTGAGATACGATATGGAATGCCCGGATATGACGGGGCCATAGAGGCAGTATCAATAAAAGAAGGTCAATCCGATGTATCTGTCATTGGCAACAATAACCCAACAGGTATATGTGGTTCTGGACTCGTTGACTTACTGGCAGAACTACGACGAACCAATCTCATGAATGACCTTGGAGTTTTAAAAGACGGAAACGATCGATTCGTATTTGAAAAAGAGTCTGAAATGGCACTGTACAGATCCGATATCAGTTCATTAGCTCAGGCGAAATCTGCTAATTATTCAGGCCAATATATCGCTTTGAGAACTTTCGGAGAGAAAATCGAAAACATTAGTGGTCTTTACCTAGCAGGAGGCTTTGCCAACTACGTTAACACTGAAAACGCTAAAAATATTGGATTCATAGCGAATTTTCCTTCAGATAAGATACAAAAAGTAGGGAATGCAGCTCTTGAAGGAGCCACAATCATGTGCCAATCAATTGAAATGCGTAAAGAACTTGAAAGTCTTGTGAGTAAGATAGAACATATTGAACTAGAAACAACAGATGATTTTTTTGATATTTTTGTAGAAGGATGCATGTTCAAACCGATGCCCACAGAATTAATCTAGTTCATAAGGAGAATCAAAGTGACCTGGAAAGTTTTAATTACTGATTTCGTATGGCCATCTACGGATCCTGAACGAAAAATACTGGAAGCTGCGGGGGCAGAAGTTATAGTAGCACCATCTGGAGATGAAGATACATTGACCGCTTTAGCCTACGATGTAGATGCCATCATGACATGTTTTGCTCAGGTGACAGACAAAGTACTGAGATCGGCTAAAAAATGTGTGGTAGTAGGACGTTTCGGGGTAGGCGTAGATAACATAGCTGTAAACACAGCTACCGAGTTAGGAATTGCTGTGACCTACGTACCCGATTATTGCGTAGATGAGGTATCTGACCATGTAATGGCTATGCTACATACTTGGAACAGAAAAATTTCGATATTTGACCAATCCGTGAAGAAATATGGGTGGGATCATCTGGGATTAAACATGCGTATAAAGAGGCTCAGAGGAAAGACAATAGGAATAGTTGGATTTGGGCGTATTGGACAAGTTGTTGCTGAAAAATCTCATGCCTTTGGTTTAAAAGTGCTGGCATCAGATCCTGTAGTTTCTCCCGATCTAGTTTCCAAACATGGGGCCACTTTAGTGTCAATAGATGCATTATTAAAAGAGTCTGATTTCGTGACCCTGCACGCTCCCCTAATCCCCGACACATTAAATATGATAGGAACAGAAGAACTAAGTTTGATGAAAAAGGATGCGTTTATAATAAATGCCGCCCGTGGGCCATTAATTGATGAAAACGCTCTTTATACCGCCCTATATAATGGAGATATAGGGGGAGCTGGACTTGACGTTATGGTTGACAATGTACCACCAAAGGATCATCCACTACTCACCCTAGAAAACATAATTATAACCCCACACATCGCCTTTTTTTCACAAGAATCCACGCTTGAGCTTGAACAACGTGCTGCTAAAGAAGTGGTTCGTGTATATAGGGGTGAAATGCCTGATAATCTGGTAAACCAGAAAGTTCTTGACCACAAAAGCCCCAGGCGCGTTCTTAAAAATTGACCAACCACGTTTATTACCTTGGACACATATAGACCTTGTTAGTATATGCGAAATCCCAGACTATAATCTGCTCAATTAAGCAATTAACAACATTCTTGACGAGTGACTAGGTCTAACCTAACATTTAGGCTAAATGTTACTGGATCTTCATACACACTCAACTGCGTCGGATGACTCACGGGCCACCGTCGAGCAATATGTGAAGTGGGGTGACGTGATACGCAAGAAAGGTGGTAATATAGACGGCTTTGTACTAACAGAACACCGACAATTCGACCATAACCTTGACTATTCACGTCTGTCCTCAGAGTCAGGTTTACTCATTTTGAAAGGTGCAGAACTCGACACGGATTCAGGCCACTTCTTGGTATATGGAATAACTAGTGACATAACCAATCGTTTAGATTTTTCCAATGTAAATTTACGTGCCATGGACCTTGTTTACACATGTGATGAATATGGAGCTATAGCCATACCGGCTCATCCTGGCAGGACGGGAATTGGATTTGCGGAATTTATCAAAGATGGAGTCGCAGAATTTCAAAGCATAAGGACCGTAGAATTGCTGAATGGATCAAATCGGCCCGGGGAAGGTGAGCGTGCTGAACAATTAGTTGAAAAATATGGATTTAGAGGCACCGGAGGTAGTGATGCTCATATTGTGAGTTCTATAGGAACGTGCATGACTAAATTCGCGAATGCTATCACTAACGAAGAAGACCTTGTCAAAGAATTACGCAGCTTGAAATTTGAAGCGGTGACTGCGGCCGACACATCCAATTAAAGGGATTGAATTATGACTACAGATGAAGGCATTAAATACGATCGAAGCCTGCTAGGTAAATCACACAATATCGGAACTATTAAAGTTACAAAGGAAATGATAATAAAGTTCTCACGTTCCACGGGGGAAACGAATGAGATTCACCTTGGGAACGAAGGGACTCAACAAACAGTAATAGCACCTCCAACCATGTGCAATATGTTCGTTACCGGTGCCTCTCGCCCAGATATAAAACTAGATTTCGGGGACATAAATTTGTTTGCTGGCCAATCCATAGAATGCAAGTCAGACATTAAACCGGGGGATGTACT
>MDTE01113038.1_pt1 | contig 14462 bp, 12 predicted proteins | sample 811231 | NCBI WGS metagenome assembly MDTE01 (sample SAMN05326651, study PRJNA326480) | marine metagenome | isolation source: seawater | place: Indian Ocean: Red Sea | collected 2010 | reverse complement strand
GATCTCGACGTAGCCGAAGATCGACGCCTGCATGCTGTAGTAGTCCTTCTGCAGGATCGGGTCGAACTTGTGGTCGTGGCAACGGGCGCAGTGTACGGTCATGCCGAGCACGCCGCGGCCCAGGGTCGCCAGGACATCGTCGAGGTAGTCGTGACGCCGTTCCGGGTTGTCCTTCTCACGGAACTGCACGCGCGGGCCGGCCCGCAGGAACCCGGTGGCGATCAGCGTCTCGTCGGTGACGTGGTCCAGTTCGTCGCCGGCGATCTGCTCACGCAGGAACTGGTTGTACGGCTTGTCCTTGTTGTAGGCGTTGATGACGTAATCGCGATAGCGCCACGCGTTCGGACGGACGTAGTCCTGTTCGAACCCAGTGGAGTCGGCGTAGCGCGCGATGTCCATCCAGTGACGCCCCCACCGCTCGCCGTAGTGGGGCGACTCGAGCAATTCGTCGATGACCCGCTCCCAGGCGCCGCGCTCGATGTCGGCCAGGAACGCCGCGACCTGCTCGGCGGTTGGCGGCAGCCCCGTCAGGTCGAGATACGCGCGCCGGAGCAGCGTCAGCGGATCCGCCTGGGGTGCCGCTTCGACGCCCGCCTCGCGCCGGGACGCGTCGAGGAAGCGGTCAATCGGATGGGTGTAGGCGGCCGAGGCGGGCACGTCGGCCTGCGTCGGAAGCTGGAACGCCCAGTAGTCGCGGGCGTCGGGTGGCAGCGTCGAGTTCTCGAGCGCCGACAACGCGGCGGCCGCGCTCGTGGCGCCACCCTCGTCCCAGTGCGCACCGTCGTTGATCCACTGCCGGACGGCCGCCACCTCTCCGTCGCTGAGCGAATCGCCGCCCATCGGCATGGGCGGATCAGCCAGCCCGGTCAGCACTTGATACAGACGGCTTTCGTCGGCGCGCCCCGGCACCAGGGCGGTGCCGCGCGCGCCACCCGAAATCGCATCGTCACGGGTGCGGAGATCGAGGCCCGACAGCTGCGACGCCTCGCCGTGGCAGTTCCAGCAGCTTCGCTCGAAGATGGGACGGATGTGGTCGGTGAACGTGACCGGCTCGGACTGCGCCGCGACCGGGGCGGCCCAGAACACCAGCAGGGCCGCGAGCGGAAGCTGCCAGCGTCGTACCAACCGCACCGGATTCCGGACTTGCCGCATCGACCCCTCCACACGACGCGAGAAACCTAGACAATATCCCGCATAGCATAGCACTGACTAGTGCCCATTGGGAGGGTTTGGCCCCCAAAACTGGGCCTTAACCAGGGTTTCTTGGCGAGGGTTTCGCCTGGCAAGGCCGGCCAAAGGAGCAGACCGGTGGTCTGTGACTGCGGACGCAACGCGGCCAGGCGGAAGCCTCGCCGAGAAACCTCAGGGAATCAGCCCCGCCTCTTCAAGGCGGGCGTTCCGCAGGATGTTCTCGAGCCCGAGATTCCCTTCGTGGCAGGCGTACTCGTAGAGCGGCTGGTGGGTCTTCTCCATCGGGAACATCAACGTCCACGGGCGGGTCCAGGTATCCGGATCGTCGGCCGTGATCTCGTAATGAATCACGCCCGGCGCCACCCGAGTGAAGCGTTCGGTGAGCCGTAGTCCCCCGGTGGCCCCCCGAAACGCCCCCTGGGCCACGTAGCCGGTCGACTCCACCACCAAGGTGTCGCCTTCATAGCGGCCTCGGGCTTCGCCGTGCCACTGCGGAATCGGCGCGGCTGGCAGCGGCTGGCCAATCGGGATGATCCTGGTGTCATGGACCATCTCAGACACGATGACCACGTGGTCCGGGGTCTGAAGAATCTGGTAGTTGTTGTTGTACCCACCGGGCAGCCGCGGCGTTCCGAACGACAGGCACCGCTCGCTGAGTCCCCGGTGATCGGCCGCATCCGAGGGATGAGCCCGTCGATACGCCGCGCGTGTCTCGTTCCTGGCACGCGCCTGCTCCGTCAAGGGCGGAATGCGCCCGTCCGGCGGGTCGACGATCAGGGACGTCCGGCCGTCTCCCGTCAGATCGCTCCCATAGTCCAGCCACCACTTGGCGTGCACACTGGGCGACCGGTCGTAGTCGGCGCGTTCGGCCAGGCTCCGCTCGAGGAACGCAGCCGCCTCCCCGTCAGTGAACAACGCCTGGTCGGCGAACTCGCGGGGCCGCTGCAGTGGGGTCATGGTCCGGTAGTCCCAGATCCCCTGCAGATCCGGCGCGCCCCACGCGGTGCGGGGCGGGTTCCAGGAAGGGTCCTCGGGCACGGCGGCTGGAGGGCTCGACTGGGCTGACACGGGCGTTGCCACCAGACACACCGCCACCGCCATCGCACTCACGACCGTCATCCGTCGACCGAGGCTCGCCATCGACATCTCCTTGCCGTTCGAGAACTGCTCGACCATAACTCGACCATAGCATGAAGCAGACCGATGTCGTTGCCCTTGGGACCCACGCCGCCCCGGCGGATAATCCCCTCTGTCGCCCGTTCTTTCTTCGAGGAGTCTCCAATGCGCCTGATTGGTCTTGCCGTGCTCACCCTGCTCTGTGTCACCCCGGTCTCGGCCCAGGAACCAGAGGCCACCGACGTCACCGCCGACGCCATCCAGGCCTTCATCGACGCGCTGCCTCGCGACCGCGTCAGCGACCGGCCGATCCGGGTCGTGGACGTGACCGGCGACTACCGGGTCGGGGTCTATGGGGTGTATCGCCCCCAGAGCGTCCCAGGCGGCGCCAACAAGCACGAGGTCAACACCACCGAGATCTACTACATACTCAAAGGCGCTGGCACCCTGGTGACCGGCGGCACGCTGCTCCCCGAAGGCGACCCGATCCCCGGCACCAGCGCACGGAGCCCCGGAATCGAGGACGGGGTCTCGCGTCGGGTCTCGGCCGGCGACGTGGTCATCATCCCGGGTCATACCCCGCACTGGTGGAGCGAACTCGAGTCGGACATCGAGCACCTCATCTTCCGGCCGGACCCGGACAACCGCCTCCAACTCAGGTAGGCCGTTGGCCTGATTGACAGGGTCCTGGGTTCCCGACAGACTGTGTGATTGTCATGACGTTGAAACCGCTGCCGCTTCGGCCAGTACTCCTGGCCACCGCCATCACCGCGCTGGTCGCGCTGACGCTGGCGACCGTCCCGGCGGTCGCCCAGGACCATGTCGGCCAGTACGAGCAGGCCGACATCGAGTTCGGCGCGAGCCTCTACAACGCGAACTGCACCCGCTGCCACGGTGAGGCCGGTGACGAAGTCGCCGGGACCGATCTCGCTTCGGGACAATACGCGCGCGTCGAATCCGACCAGGAACTGATGCGCCTCATCCGGATGGGCATCCAGGGCACGGCGATGCCGCCCAACGACTTCAACCAGTCTGAGCTAACCGGCATCGTGTCCTACCTGCGTTCGATGCGCGACTTCGATCTGAGCGCGGTACGACTGGGCGACGAGGCCCGCGGCGAACAGCTCTTCAACGGCAAAGGCGCCTGCGCCACCTGTCACCGCGTGCGCGGGCAGGGTCCCCGCACCGCGCCGGACCTGACCGATATCGGGTCCATCCGCACCGCGGCCACCCTGCAGGCGGCTCTGCTCGACCCCACGGGCACGATGATCCCGGTCAATCGACCGGTCCGGGCCGTGCTTGGCGATGGCACCGTGGTCAACGGCCGGCGACTGAATGAAGATACCTATGCGATCCAGCTCATTGACGAGAACGAGCGCCTGCGCTCGCTCGAGAAAGCGACGCTTCGCGAGCTGACCGCCGTGACCACCTCACCGATGCCACCTGCCAGTGACGCGCTCGACGAACAGGAAGTGGCCGACGTGCTGGCCTATCTGCTGACCCTCCAGGGCCTCCAATAGGCAGGACAGAGTCTCATGAGACGACACACCTTCATCGCTTTGCTCGTCGGCGCGCTGACCGCCGGCACCGCCTCGGCCCAGGTCACCTTCGAACGGCTGCTCAACGCCGACGAAGAACCGCACAACTGGCTCACCTACTCAGGCACCTACTCGAGCACCCGCTACACGAAGCTGGACCAGATCACGGCCGACAACGTCGACGATCTCGAGCTGTCGTGGGTCTTCCAGGCCGGGTCGCTCGAAGCATTCCAGGCGACACCGCTGGTGGTCGACGGCATCATGTACCTGACCGAACCGGTGAACAACGTGGTGGCGCTCGACGCCAAGACCGGCGGCGTGTTCTGGAAGTACGAGTACACGCCTTCGCCCGAGGCCCGACCCTGCTGCGGCGCCGTCAACCGCGGCCTGGCCATCCTGGACGACATGCTGTTCCTGGCCACGCTCGACGGCAATCTGATGGCGATTGACGCCATCGCCGGAGAGCCGCTCTGGAGCACGACGGTGGCCGATCCGACGCAGGGCTATGCGCTCACACTGGCCCCGCTCGTGATCAAGGACAAGGTCATCGTCGGCGTGGCCGGCGGCGAGTACGGCATCCGCGGCTATATCGATGCCTACGATGCGGCGACCGGCGAGCAGGCATGGCGCTTCTACACCATCCCCGGACCGGGCGAGCCCGGGCACGAGACGTGGGAGAACGACGCCTGGATGACCGGCGGCGCCTCGGCGTGGCTGACCGGCTCCTACGACCCGGACCTGGACCTGACCTACTGGGGGATCGGAAACCCCGGCCCTGACTGGAACCCGGCCCAGCGGCCTGGCGACAACCTGTACTCGGACTCGGTCGTGGCGCTCGACCCGGACACCGGGGAACTGGAGTGGTATTTCCAGTTCACCCCAAACGATCCGTATGACTACGACGCGGTCCAGATCCCGGTCCTCATGGATGCCCCTGACGGCAGCGGCGGCACCATCAAGCTGATGCTCTGGGCCAATCGCAACGGGTTCTTCTATGTGCTCGACCGGGAGAACGGTCAGTTCCTCAACGGCACGGACTACGTCCCGGTGAACTGGGCCAGCGGTCTCGACGACTTCGGACGCCCGGTGCAAACACCCCAGCCTCCGGGAACCACGACCTTCCCCGGAGTCCAGGGAGGCACCAACTGGTATTCGCCGTCCTACAGTCCTGACACCGGGCTCTTCTACGTGTCCGCCTGGGAGTCGTACGGGTCGAACTTCACTCCCGAGGAACAGGAATACGTCCCCGGCAGGGTCTTTCTCGGCGGCCGTCCGGCAAACCCGTTCGGGGCCGGCGCCAATGTCCCTGGACTTCGACGCGGCCACATCAATAACTGGACCGACGCCGCCGGGGGTGGTGCGGTGATCGCTATCGACCCGCGCAACGGCGAGCAAGTCTGGAAGTTGCCGATGACCGACGTCACCAGCAGCGGCATTCTGACCAGCGCCTCGAACCTGCTGTTCACCGGGAACCGCGAGGGCTACTTCCACATCCTCGACGCCGAGGACGGCGAGGTGCTCTGGAAGAAGCCGCTGGGCGGCATGATCGCCAACGGCCCGATGAGCTACATGGTCGATGGCAAGCAGTATGTGGCTATCGCCGCCGGCCACTCGATGTACGTCTGGGCCCTGGCCGACTGAGCAGGGACGGTGCGACGGGTCCACCGACATCACCGGTTCCCGATCCTGGGGCTGACGCTGCTGTTGGCCTCCTGCACCCAGATCCCGACCGCTCCGACGCCCGACGACTCAGTCGCCTATTCGCAGCAGGATCTCCGGGTCGGCGACGGCCCGGCGGCCATCCCGGCGATCTCGTCCGCATCACCTACACCGCGTGGGTCTACGACGGGGGAGCGCCTGACCTCAAGGGGCTGAACTCGAAACCGCGACCGTCCAGTTCGTGCTGGGGTCGGGTCAGGCGGTGGTCGCGGGCTGGGACCGCGGCATTCCCGGCATGCAGGCGGGCGGACTCCGACGTCTCGTTGTCCCGCCGTCGCTAGGCACCGGTCTCGACGGATTCGGCGTCTACCCGGCCAACACCACGATCGTGTTCGAGATCGAGCTGCTCAGCATCGACATGCTGGCCACCGACTCCGCGGAGTTCTCGATCACCGAGCTGAGTATCGGGAAAGGCGTAGAGGCGGTCTCGGGCGCAAACGTGATCGTCTCCTACGGAGGCTCGCTGTACCGGGAGGATCAGCCGGACAACAAAAGACTCCTGGTCGATAGCTCGGAGGCCCTGCCCTTCGCGCTCGGCTTTGGGCAGGTCATCGAGGGGTTCGAACGCGGCGTGATCGGGATGAAGGTCGGCGGCCGACGCCGGATGGTGGTACCGCCCGAACTGGCCCACGGTGAAACCGGCCGGGGCCTGATTCCGCCCAACGCGACGCTGGTCTACGACATTCACCTGCTCGCCAGCACCGAACCGTAGCAAGAGGTGACGTGTCGTGTTCCGCGACCTTGGCGCGGAACTGCCGCGGGTCTGTGACCGACGAAGCAACACCGCCACGCGCACGCCAACCCGACCTACCGGATGACCTCGGACGAGTTTTTCGACACCGTGGCGCACGCTAGCAGGAAGACCTCCGACATCATCTTCATCGACGGCTTGCACGAGGCCGACCGAGTAGACCGGGACATCGCCGGCGCGCTGCGATGTCTCGCCCCGGAGGCACCGTCATGCTGCATGACTGCAACCCACGCGATGAGGCGTGTCAGATCGTGCCGAGGGTCCAGACCGTCTGGAATGGGGATGTCTGGAAGAGCGCCGTGCGGTTCAGAGCGCGCAACACCGACTTCGGCTGTCTCGTGGTCGACGCCGACGAGGGGCTCGGCATCATCCGCGAGGGCATCGAGAGCGACTTCCGCCTGACGATGCCGGAAACGCTGACCTGGAGCTGGATGGATACCCACCGCAAGAAAGCGCTGGGGTTGACCTCGAAGAAGAAGTTCATGGCGCGGTTCTTCCCGGAGCCGCCCGGCGCCCAGACCGCCTAGCGGTCGGCCGACACCCGCACGAGCGCGGCCTCCACCGCCGCCAGATCGACTTCCCACGCGTAGTCGAACTCGTCGGCGCCGGCCGACCCGACCAACCGACCGTGCACGAAGCCGGCCCCGCCGCCCATCCCGGCACACACGTGCACCAGCGTCGCCGGGAGCCGATCGAACTTGAGCACTGGCGGCACGAGCGCCAGCGCCCTGGGCGTCCGCTCGGAGAGCAGCAGGTTGTACAGCCCTGACCCCAGCGCTCCCGCCACCAGTTCGCAATCGCGGAAGGTCATCATCGTCTCGAGCGCCGTCAACCGGCTCGGCTCGACCACCTCGAAGCCGAAACGCCGACACAACGCCTCGACCGCCTTCTCGTTCGCCAGCCGCCGCCGGGCATTCCCACGCCGGCTGAGCCAGACCCGAGCCGGCCCCAGCCCCGGCCGGGTCTTGCGGCTGGGGGTGACGCGCAGGGCTGAACCGGCGCGAAAGATCTCGAAAGGCTGACGATAGCGACAGCTCCCCGGCGTGTAGACCTTCGGCGCGAGAATCAGCCGGTCGACGGCTGTGATGCCGTGCGGATCGTGGAAGCGGATCCGGTCCTCACCCACTCCGAGCACGCTCAGTAATCGCAGGAACTTGTCGGGGACCTCCGCCGGCACGAGGATCGGTAGCTCGGTGGCGCCCAACAGCTCCAGCACTCCGAGTCTCGGAAGGCACTTGATCATCCAGACCCCGAAGTGGTGAATGGCGGGATCGGCGAGAAACAGCGCTGCCCCATCGAGAGCCACCGTTCTCTCCTGGACTCTTGCTTCCTCGAGCAGCGTCCGGAGCGCACCAGCGAAGCGGCACTGCCCATCGGCGACATGCAGACCATAACGTTCGGCGTGTCGCCCGATCGACTTGTCCAACACATGGTCGTCTTCGGTCACCACCAAGCCGGGCCCTACGACCCGCGCCCGGGTCACGATCGGCAGATTGAGAGTGCCGACCGACAGTGGTGGACTACAGATGGCCGGGTCAGCCTCCGGTTGCCAGCGGTTGTCGAAACAGAGCGGGGCCGGCTGAGACAGGGTGTCGACCGGCGCCCGGAACTGGACGAGCGCTCCGGGAGCCGGAATGGCCGACAGGTCCAGCGCGTCGCCGGCCGTGCCGGCCATGCGCGTCAGGTGCCGCCGCGCCTCGGCCAGCGGGTAGCTGAGCGCCGGGTCGATCACGGCAGCGCCAGCGCGACCCACTCGCCCGGCGAATCCAGCGAGCCGATGGGCAGAACGATGTATTGCCGTCCCTCATGCAGGTAGGTGATCGGCGACCCGACGGTCCCGGCCCGCAGCGTGGTCTCCCAGACCACCGCCCCGGTCTCCTTGTCGAACGCCCGGAACCCCTTGCCCGCCTCGGGCCCGGCTCCTGGCGGAGTCCGCACCATGATCGGGTCGCCCTCGCTCACGAAGAGCAGGCTCTTGGTCAGCAGCGCCATCGCCCGACCGGGTTGCCCCAGCGGCGGCAGGTTCAGATGAGCGATGTCGGGATGGTCTCGAGGTCCGTCGCCATTGGGCACCATCCACTCGTGGTCGCCGGTGTTCATGTCGATGGCCGTGACTCGGCCGTAAGGCGGCTTGAGCAGCGGCAGCCCCCGTGGCCCCTCCGGGAACGCACGGTCTCCCCGGGTGTAGCGGACGTTCATCCGGTCGGGGTTCCCCGGCGTCAGATCCGCCGCGAAGGTCCCGGTGACCGACGGCACATAGAGCATGCCGGTTTCAGGATCGAATCCCGCGCCACCCCACTCGGCACCACCCACCGACCCAGGCAGTTGGAGCGTCCCCCGGGTCTCTCCGTCGGCGTCACCCCGGACCGACGGCGGCGTGTAGATGGCGCCCAGCACGTACTCGTCGGCGATCGCAATCGCCTCTTCCCGAAGCTCCGGCGTGAAGTCGATCAGCGTCTCGTGCGAGATGCCGTGTACGTCGAACGGGGCCGGCTTGGTCGGAAACGGCTGGGTCGGCGCGATCCACTCCCCCGGAGTCTCGGAACCAGGCACCGGGCGCTCGACGATCGGCCACACCGGTTCGCCGCTGACCCGGTCGAACGTGTACGCCATGGCTTGCTTGGTGAGCTGCACGACCGCCTTGATCTCACGCCCCTCAACCGTGAGATCCATGAGGATCGGCGCAACGTTGTTGTCGTAGTCCCAGAGGTCGTGGTGCACGGTCTGGAAGTACCAGACCATCTCCCCGGTCTCGGCCCGCAGGCAGACGATGCTGTTGGCGTACAGGTTGTTGCCAGGCCGATGCCCGCCATACATGTCGTTGCTGGGTGCGCCCGTCGGCAGGTAGACCAACCCGAGCTCGTCGTCCGCGCTCATGTTGGTCCAGACATTGGCCATCCCCGAGTACTGCCAGGAGTCGTCGAGCCAGGTCTCCACCCCGGGCTCTCCAGCCCGGGGAATCGGATTCCAGGTCCACCGCAGCTCGCCGGTGCGAGCGTCATAGGCCCGGACATACCCCGGGCGGTTTTCCTTGGTGCGGGGGTGGTCCTCCATCAACTGCCCCACAACGACCACGTCGCGAACGACCAGGGGCGGCGAGATGTAGTTGAACGGCTGCGACTCCGGCGAGTCGGCGAAGACCCGAAGATCGATCTTGCCGCCATCCCCGAAACCGTCGATCGGTCGGCCGGTCTCGACGTCGGTGGCAAACAGATACGGACTGCGCACCGAGAGGATACGGGCTGGTTCCCCCTCTTCACCAGGCCAGTAGCCGACGCCGCGGTTCGCCGCCCCGCGCGGCGTCTCGTCGTCGCTCAGGAACGGGATCTCCTGCACCCAGATGGTCTCGCCCGACGCCGGGTCGAACGCCTCGACCATGCCGATGCCGTTCGAGGCGTACAGCACTCCATCGACCATGATCGGCGTGGACCTGAGCTGATTCGAATAGCGCAGGTCCGGCCATCGAGCGTGCAGGCTCGCGTCGACTGCCTGACGCCGCCAGACGACCTCGAGGTCCTCGACCGTCTCGGCGTTGATCTGGTCGAGCGGCGCGTAGCGCGTATAGCCGTTCTCGCCGCCGTGGACGTGCCACTCGCCATCGGTCCCGTGCTGGCCCGACGCCGATGCCACCACGCCTAGCACGGCCCAGCCCACGACACCGGCCAGGAGCCTCGACCCAACCGCCGCACCTGCGCGCCGCATGCGGTGTCCGTCCCCGACTAGCGGAGAGCCGAATACTCGGTGGGCACCAGCATCTGGGCGTCGATGGTGTCGACGAGCGGATCGTCCGACTGCTCGACGGCCACGATCAACCGCTGGAACTCCTGATTCTGGCCGAGCTCCCCCCACATCTCGCCGCGCGCCTCGAGGGAGGGATAACCCAGGATATAGACGAACGCATTCTCATTATCCGGACCGGTCACGTCGAAGTAGCCGATGTTCTCCATCCCGACCTCGGCGAACATCGCCGCGGTGTGGTCGCGGAACCGGTTGGACAGCTCGGTCCGCTTCCCATCGACGGTCTGGTACATCCGCAGCTCGAACACACGCGACTGTGACTGCTGGGCCGACAGGCCCCAACCGGTCCCCACTATCCCGAAGATCACGCCGACGGCCGCCAGGGCTTTCCACTTCATCATTGGTGCTTCTCCGTATGTATGTCTCTGGGCGCATTGCAAACGCTTCCCTCCGCCATGTCAAGGCGACCACCGACGCCGCGAGGTACACTGGCGGGCCATGTCGTCGTCGCCGGTCGTCGAGGTATCCGGAATTCGCAAGACCTACGGCTCGACCGTGGCGGTCGACGATGTCTCCTTCGAAGTGCAGGAGGGAGAGATCTTCGGCTTGATCGGGCCCAACGGCGCCGGCAAGACCACGACGATGGAGTGCGTCGAAGGTCTCAGGCGGCCCGATGCCGGCCGCATCGGCGTGTTCGGCCTCGACCCCATCGCGGACGCCCGCGCCCTGCAGACCCGCATCGGCGTCCAGTTTCAGCAGGCGGAGCTCCAGAAACGGATCAAGGTTCGCGAGGCGGTCGAGCTCTGGGCCTCACTCTATGACACGCCCGTCGACGCGGCGCGGCTGCTCGACCAGCTGGGCCTCACCGAGAAGCGCGACGCCCGGTTCATGACGCTGTCGGGCGGCCAGAAGCAGCGGCTCTTCATCGCGCTCGCGCTCATCAACGACCCGGAGCTGGTCTTCCTGGACGAACTGACCACTGGCCTCGATCCGCAGGCCCGGCGCGCGATCTGGGAGCTCGTGCGTGACATCAAGCACCGTGGCAAGACGGTCTTTCTCACCACCCACCTCATGGAGGAAGCGGAACGGCTCTGCGACCGGGTCGCGATCATCGAGCACGGGCGCATCGTCGACCACGACAGCCCGGACGGGCTGATCGCGCGTCACTGCCCCCAGCGCCGGATCGTGGTGGCGACATCTCACGCCGGCGCGGCTGACGCCTTCGGTCGGCTGGCGCCGGTCGACGGAGTGGCGACGGAGGGCGACGAGTTGACCGTCACCGGGCAGGGCGACGATCTGGTGACCGCGGTGATTCACGCCATCTCGGAGCATCGAATGCAGGTGACCGCATTCCGCACCGAGAATCCCACGCTCGAAGATGTGTTCCTGACCCTGACGGGCCATTCGATCCGGGACTGAAGACGATGCTTCGCGGTTTGTGGACGCTGACCTGGCTCGAGATCAAGATCTTCATCCGGGAGCCGATGGGCCTCATCGGCACGGTGGCCATCCCCGTGCTGATGTTCGTGGTCCTCGGTCGTTCACTCGCCTCCCGATTGACGACCTCCAGCTGGCAGGGAGCAGAGGTCGTGCGTGACGGCCTGCCTGTCTTCGTCGCCGTCTTCGTGGCGATCAGCACCGTGCTCTCCCTGGTGGCCATCATCTCGATCTACCGCGAGGGCGGCATTCTGAAGCGGCTCAAGGCGACGCCTCTCGAGCCGGTCACCATCCTGGTCACTCATGTGCTCGTCAAGCTGATCTTGACCGCGATCACCATCGGCTTGATGGTGCTTGCCGGCCGTCGCTACTACCCAAGCGGCGCGGATGTCCCGGTCATCTCGTTCAGCCTCGCGCTCCTGGTCAGCACCTGGAGCATCCTGTCGATCGGATTCATCCTGGCCAGCCTGGTACGGACGGCACGTTTCGCGCCCCCTCTGGGCAGTCTCGTCCTGTACTCGATGCTTCCGTTCAGCGGGCTGTTCACCCCCGTCGACGCGCTCCCGGCGCCGCTCCAGACGCTGTCAGCCGTGTTGCCTCTCACCTACGCCGTGTCGCTGCTGTCCGGTATCTGGAACGGCAACCCATGGTCCGCGCACCGGGGCGACCTCGCGGCCCTGGTCGTGGTCTTCGCCGTCTGCACGGCCATCGCCTCCCGCGTCTTCCGCTGGGAGTAGCTCACGGCTCCGTCCGACCCGGGCCGCGCTACACTGAATCGATGTTCGACGTCACCACCCGGAGAAACGACATGCGCACCATCAGCTACGTCGGCACCCTCGGCCTCCTCCTCGCCGCGACGGCGGTCACGGCGCAACCGCGACCAATGACCACGCTCGATCTGGTCTCCATCGATCGTGTGTCGGACCCGCAGGTGTCGCCTGATGGCCGTCGAGTCGCCTTCGTGCTTAGCGAGCTGGACCTTGAAGCGGACGGACGGCGGACCGACCTGTGGGTGACCGACGTGACCGGCGGCACGCCGCAACGGTTGACCACCGATCCGGCTGGCGACTTTAATCCGCGCTGGTCGCCCGACGGAGACGCGATCTACTTCCTCTCGGCCCGCTCCGGGTCATCGCAGGTCTGGCGTGTCTCCCCCGCCGGCGGCGCACCGGAGCAGGTCACCGACCTGCCGCTCAATCTGGCCAATCTGACGGTGTCGCCCGACGGAGGGTCGCTCGCGGTGTCGATCGAGGTGTTCACCGACTGCAAAACCCTCGCGTGCACGGCTGACCGGCTACGCGGTGAGCAGGAAGGATCGCGCACGGGGCAGGTCTACGACTCTGTCTTCGTCCGACACTGGGACCGGTGGGAGGATGGACGTCGCTCGCATGTCTTCGTCCTCCCGATCAGCGGTGGCCCGGCCGTCGATCTCATGGCCGGACTCGACGCCGACAGCCCCTCGGTGCCGTTTGGCGGCGCATCCGACTTCGCCTTCACGCCCGACAGCGAGTCGGTGGTCCTCAGCAGCAAAGTGGTCCGCGGGGACAAGAAGGAGCCGTGGTCGACCAACTACGACCTCTGGCTGGCCCCGGCCGACGGCAGCGCGCCGCCGCGCAACCTGACCGACGCCAACGACGCCAGGGACACCGGCCCGGTGTTCTCGCCGGATGGGGGCACCCTGGCCTATCGCGCGATGGAGCGGCCCGGCTTCGAGTCGGACCGCTACCGGATCATGCTCCGTGGCTGGCCGGAGGGCGAGCCGCGGAAGCTAGCGCCCGACTGGGACCGTTCACCGGGAACGCTCCTCTGGTCGGCTGACGGCAGCACGCTCTTCGCCACCGCCGCGAACCTGGGGCACGTCTCGCTCTTCGCCATCGACGTCGCGACCGGCACCGTGGAGACGGTGGTCAACGATCTTGGCTACGTGAGCGCTCCAGCGCTGGCCGGCGACCGCGTGCTCTTCGGCCTCGACCACCTTCGCCTACCGGTGGAGCTCTATACGGTGTTGCCCAGCGGGTCTGGCCTCCGACAGATCACACAGCTGAACACGGCCCGTATCGCCGGGCTCGCACTCGGCGCGCACGAACAGTTCACGTTCGAAGGCGCCGACGGCGACACGGTCTACGGGATGATGGTGCGGCCGACCGGATTCGACGCGTCGCGGCACTATCCGGTCGCCTTTCTGATTCACGGCGGCCCCCAGGGCTCATTCGGGAACCACTTCCACTATCGATGGAACCCGCAAACCTACGCCGCCGCGGGCTACGCGGTCGTCATGATCGACTTCCATGGCTCGGTCGGCTACGGACAGGACTTCACCGACTCGATCAGCGGCGACTGGGGTGGCAAGCCACTCGACGATCTACGGCTTGGCCTGGACGCGGCACTCGAGCGGTATACGTGGATGGACGGCGACAACGTGTGCGCGCTCGGCGCCTCCTACGGCGGCTACATGGTCAACTGGATCGCCGGTAACTGGCCGGATCGCTTCCAGTGTCTCGTCAATCACGACGGCGTGTTCGACATGCGGTCGATGTACTACTCCACCGAAGAGCTCTGGTTCCCCGAGTGGGAGCACGGGGGCCCCTACTACGAGGCGCCCGACGAACACGAGAAGCACAATCCGGCGCGCTTCGTGGACCGGTGGCAAACCCCGATGCTGGTCATTCACGGGCAGGAGGACCACCGGGTGCCGCTCGAGCAGGGACTGGCCACCTTCACGGCGCTCCAGCGCCGAGGCGTCCCGAGCCGTTTTCTCTACTTCCCGGATGAGAACCACTGGGTCATCAAACCGAACAACAGCATCCAGTGGCACGAAACCGTGCTCGACTGGCTCGACCAGTGGCTTCCTGACACCCCGCCAACCGACCAGTAGCGAAAGGACGCGTCATGGCCAACGACAGCACGCGCAGGAGCTTTATCAAGACCAGCGGACTGGCCGGCGCCGCTACGCTCGGAAGCGCTCTCGGCTC
>MDTE01012067.1_pt1 | contig 14464 bp, 20 predicted proteins | sample 811231 | NCBI WGS metagenome assembly MDTE01 (sample SAMN05326651, study PRJNA326480) | marine metagenome | isolation source: seawater | place: Indian Ocean: Red Sea | collected 2010 | reverse complement strand
CTTCGATGACATTGATTACATCAATCTTTGTCAATTTATCTTTACTATTGATTTCGTTATTTGAATTTTCACTCGGTGTGTTTTGTTGAGGTTCTTCAATTTTGGGTTTCTTATTATTGTTTTCAACAAATTTATTTACAGTTTCCATTGAACAAGAAAAAATAAATAAACAAAAAACAAATATTAATATATTATTAATCATTATGAAAACTAAACAAAATCCTATTAAAAAAGGATTGTATATAGTTGCTACACCTATAGGAAATTTGCAAGATATATCTTTTAGAGCAGTAAATATTCTTAAAAATTCAGACTTGATTTTATGTGAAAACCCACGACATTCTCTAAAATTATTAAATGAATTGAAAATTAAGAAAAAATTAATCTCTATACACGACTATAACGAAAGTGAAATTATTCGAAAAATTTCAAAAGATCTTAAAAATTGTACAATTTCGCTAATTTCAGATGCGGGTTCACCAATGATATCTGATCCGGGATTTAAACTAATTCAACATTGTATAAAAGAGGGCATTTTTATGACCTCAATTCCTGGTGCATCAAGTATAATTTCATCCCTTCAACTTTCTGGGATACAGAATAATATTTTTTCTTTTTTCGGATTTGTTCCTAAAAAAAGAAACCAGGCATTACAATTATTTGAAAGCTGTAAGAACAATAAAGGCGCGCTAATTTTTTTTACTTCAGCTTACAAATTGATTGAAAATTTAAAACTAATTAGCGAGGTATTTAACAATAGACAGATCGCTATTTGCAAAGAATTGACTAAAATTAATGAGCAAGTTTTAAGAACAAATTCAGAAGAAATATTAGAAATTGTTAAAAATAAAGATTTTAAAATAAAGGGAGAATTTGTCATTGTTTTAGAAGGAGAGTATAAAAAAAGCAGAAATATTAATAAAAAAGTAATTGAATCATTAGATAGAATTGCTGTAAAATTTAGTTTGACTGAAAGCGTAAAAATAGTTCATAAAATAACGGAATTATCAAAAAAAGAATTATACGAAGTGGCCTTAAAAAAAATAAAAAAGAAAAATGTTTAAATATTTAATTAGTTTTTTAATTTTACTACAACTTTTTTTATCCTCTTGTTCTCCAATGGGAGCAATTGTGACAACCACATCTGCAGGAGCAGTGGTAGCTGAGAGCGATAGAACGGTTGGTGAAGCTGTAGATGATGCTGCAATTAAAATTAAGATTGCAGAAAAATTTGCCAAATCAAAAAGTGGGATATTTTTAGATGTTGATACTACAATAAGAGTGGGAACGGTTCTTTTAACTGGGATAGTTGATACACAAGAAATAAGAATTGAAGCCGTAAAGTTAGTTTGGGAAGTTAGTGGTGTTAAAGAAGTAATAAATGAGATAGATGTAGGTGATAAACAAAATATTAAACAGTACACTTCAGATCTTTGGATATCTTCTCAAGTAAGAGCAAAAACACTTGCTAAATTAGGTTTTGATGCGATGACTTATAATTTTGAAACAATAAATGGTGAAGTACATATTATGGGAGTTGCCCCTAATTCAAGTGAGCCTGAAGAGTTGATTGGGGTTATAAAGAAAATAAAAGGTGTTAAAAAAATATCAAACCACATCATTATAAAAGAATTATAATAGTTTATTTATACTTTATACCTCCTAAATTTTCTTTTCCTAATAAATGCAAGTGAAAGTGTGGGACCTCTTGATTGGCATCCATACCGTGGTTCGTTATAATTCTATAACCACTTTCAATAATATTTAATTTTTTTGCGATTTTTTCTACCGTTTTAAAAAAATACGAAATTTTCTTTTCTCCTGCATTGATAACAAAATCATTAAAAGATACATATTTTTCTTTAGGAATAATTAAAACATGGATTTTTGCAATTGGATTAATATCCTTAAAACATAATATATTTTCATCTTCATATACTTTGTCACAAGGAATTTCACCTTTTAATATTTTTGAAAAAATATTATCATCATCATAGTCAATCATTTTTTATATCTAGATTTTAATTCTGTTGCCAGATCTTTTGGTAAGATATTTTTTTTGTTTATTAGGATTAATAAATGAAAAATAAGATCTGCGGCTTCTTCAATTGTTCTTTTTTTTGAACCTTTTAAAAAATCAATTATTAGTTCTGAAGACTCTTCCATTAACTTTTGTGCGATTTGTTTATTTCCTTTTTTCATTAATGCATATGTATAAGAGTCTTTTTTTCTGTTTTTTTTTCTTTCATTAATGATCAAATAGATCTCATCTAATATTTTAAAGCTATTATTTTTTTCAACCATATTTAACTATACCCTCATTGGAATATTGTTTTCAACTAGATATTCCTTAATATCTGATATATTTAATTCACCATAATGAAAAACTGATGCAGCTAAAACGGCGCTGCACCCCCCTTTTATTATTGCATCTCGAAAATGTTCTGGCTTTCCAGCGCCTCCACTTGCTATAATTGGTATATTAACTTTTGACGAAATAGTTTTTAATAATGTGTTATCAAAGCCTATTTTTGTACCATCTCTGTCCATTGAAGTAATCAAAAGTTCGCCTGCTCCAAAGCTTTCAGCCTTTAAAGCCCAATCTAATACATCAATATTTGTTTTTTTTGTTCCACCATGTGAATATACCTTCCAAGAACAGTCTTCTTGTTTTTTTGCATCTATTGCAACAACTATACATTGGTTTCCAAATTTTTTTGAAGACTCTTTTATTAAATCAGGATTATAAATACCCGAAGTGTTTATAGAAACCTTGTCTGCTCCAGCCAATAAAATTTTTCTGATATCATCTGTAGATTTAATTCCTCCTCCTACTGTTAAGGGTATAAAAATTTCTTCAGCAGTTTTTTTAATAACATCAATAATGGTTTCTTTATTTTCAACAGATGCTGCAATATCTAAGAAACAAATTTCATCTGCACCTGCATCGTTATATATTTTGGCTTGTTCTACTGGGTTCCCAGCATCAGATAAATTAACAAAGTTAATTCCCTTTACAACACGTCCATCTTTTACATCAAGACATGGTATTAGTCTTTTTTTAAGCATCTTTTTTGTTTTTAAACAATGTGCTTAAGTCGATAGTTTGATTATAATAAGCTTTGCCAACTATAACCCCTTCTATATTTTTAATTTTTAACAAACTCAACCCATTGATATCTTGCATATCTTTAACTCCCCCGCCTACAATTACTTTGTGTTTGGTTTTATTAACAAATTCTTTTATTTTTTCCATATTTAAACCCAAAAGTGTGCCGTCTCTGTTTACATCAGTAAAAACATAGCCCCTTATTTTTTTTTGATCATAAAATGTTAGAAGATTGTCTTTATTGATATTAGATTTTTTTGACCAACCCGCTATCATTGGCATATTATTTTTATCGTCAATTGCTACCAATATTTTATTTGGGAATTCATAAATAGTTTCTGCCAATTTATCTGGCTCTTCTGTTGCCATTGATCCAATTATTAAATTATCAATACCTTTGTTAAACCAAAATTTAATCTGATCACAACTTCTGATTCCGCCCCCTAATTGAATATCTATTGATGTTTTGTTTTTAATTTGAATAATTATATCTTTATTTTCACTTGTATTGTTAGTTGCGGCATCAATATCAATTATATGTATTTTTTTAAAACCCATTTTTTCAAATTCTAATGCCTGTTGGATAGGATCTTCATTGTAGATTTCAGATTTTTCATATTCTCCTTTGTAAAGCCTTACACACTTTTTGTTTTTTAAATCTATTGCTGGTATTATATCCATTTTAATTCAGTAAAAAAAAGTTAGATAAAAGTTTTATTCCAGCTTCTGAGCTTTTTTCAGGATGAAACTGTGTTCCAAAAATATTTTTTTCATTAACTATAGAGGGGAAGCTCATATCATAATCTGTATAAGCCAAAATATTTTCTTCCATTTCAGCCATAAAATAATAACTATGTACAAAATAAAAGTGATCGTTTTCAATGCCAGACATAATTGGGTGTTTTTTTGTGTCCTTTAGCTTGTTCCATCCCATATGTGGTAAAACGCTTTTTTTATTAGGTATTTTTATAATATTTCCTTTTATCCAGTTTAGTCCTTTGTGCTCCCCGTTTTCAAAACTTTTTGTCGCAAAGAGTTGCATTCCAACACAGATTCCAAATATTGGTTTTTGTTTAATTAAAACTTGGTTTTGTAATTCTTCTATCATACCATCAAGGTTTTGAAGCCCTTTTATACATGACTCAAACGCCCCTTGTCCTGGCAAAATAATGTGTGAGGCATCTTTGATAAATTTATAATCACTAGTCTTTTCTATAATATGGTTAGGGTTGTTTTCAAAAGATAAAGCTTTTTTTACTGAATTAATAGCTGATTGGATGTTGCCAAGACCGTAGTCTAGAATAACAACTTTTTTTTTCATATCGTTATATTATAGCATACCTTTTGAAGAAGGTATTTTGTTTTTTATTTTTTTATCTATTTCGATAGCCATTCGAACACTTCTTGCAAACGCCTTGAAACAAGATTCTATTATATGATGATTATTTTTTCCATAAATATTTTCTATATGAAGATTAGAACTTGATGCTTTAGCAAAAGATTTAAAAAATTCTTCAAAGAGTTCGGTATCCATCTCTCCTAGTTTTTTTAAACCAAGCTTGACATTCCAAACCAGCTCGGACCTTCCTGAAAAATCAATTACTGATCTAGTAAGGCATTCATCCATAGGAACGTAGAAAAACCCGTATCTTCTTATGCCTTTTTTATCTTTTAATGCTTTGTTTATTGTCTCTCCTAAAACTAAGCCGCAATCTTCTACTGTGTGGTGAAGATCAACTCCCACATCGCCTTTTGCATTTAATTTTAGATCAATCAAACTATGATTGGAAAAAATTTCTAACATATGATCAAAAAAGCCAATTTTTGTGGAAATTGAGTTTTTCCCAACCCCATCAATATTAATTGAACAATTAATTATTGTTTCTTTTGTAGATCTTTTTAAGCTTTGTTTTCTCATTTTGAGGTAATTACCAGTTTGAATGAATTAATTCTATAAAATTAGGTTGAAAAAAGAAAAATAATTGCCATTTGATAAATATATGAAAAAAAATAATATAAAATCTACTACAATTATAGGAATTCGGAGAGATGGAGAGGTTGTAATAGCTGGAGATGGGCAGGCCTCTATGGGCCCAACAGTTATAAAATCAAAGGTTAAAAAAGTTCGTCGATTAGGAAAAGATCTGTCAGTAATTGCTGGTTTTGCTGGATCAACAGCAGATGCCTTTGCTTTATTTGAAAGGTTAGAATCAAAACTAGAAAAGCACCCGGGGCAACTTCAAAGGTCTTGTGTTGAGCTGGCAAAAGACTGGAGAACCGATCGTTATTTAAGAAGATTAGAAGCAATGATGATAGTTGCTGATAAAAATATAAGCTTACTTTTATCTGGAACTGGTGATGTAATTGAATCTGATGATGGAATTTTGGGTATTGGTTCAGGAGGCCCATATGCAATTAGCGCCGCTAAGGCTCTTATAGAAAATAAAAGTTTAAGTGCGAGTGAAATAGCTAAAAAGGCTTTAAATATAGCATCTGAGATTTGCGTTTATACAAATAATAATATTGTAATAGAAAAAATAGATTTATAGTAATGAGCTCTTACTTTAGTCCTAGAGAAATAGTTTCTGAACTTGATAAATTTATAATTGGCCAAAACAGCGCTAAAAAATCTGTGGCTATTGCATTAAGAAACAGATGGAGAAGAAAAAATATACCTGGTTCTATCAAAGATGAAATTTTACCAAAAAATATTCTGATGATTGGCCCTACTGGTTGTGGAAAGACAGAAATTTCTAGAAGGCTTGCAAAATTAGCTGATGCTCCTTTTGTAAAAGTTGAAGCTACAAAATTTACTGAGGTTGGTTACGTTGGAAGGGATGTGGAACAAATTGTTAGAGACCTTGTAGAAATCGCAATAACAAAAACAAAAGAAAAAATGGGTAAGGCTGTTAGGGCAAAAGCGGAGAAGAATGCTGAGGAAAAGGTTTTGGATGCGCTGGTAGGAAACAGCGCAAGCAGTGAAACTAGAGAAAAGTTTAGAATAAAACTTAGGTCAGGAGAGTTAAACAACAAGGATATAGAAATTGAAGTTTCAGCAAACCCCGGAATGCCCACTATGGATATTCCAGGAATGCCCGGGTCTCAGGTAGGAATGATTAATTTAAGTGATATGCTAGGAAAATCATTTTCAATGCCTAAAAAAAAGAAAAAAATGGCAGTAAAAGATTCTTATGATTTTTTAATGGCCCAAGAAACTGAAAAGTTGCTGGATCAAGATAGTATTATAAAAGAATCAATTAACGATGTTGAGCAAAATGGAATTGTTTTTTTAGATGAGATAGATAAAATTACTTCAAGAAGTGATAGGGGTGGTGCCGATGTATCAAGAGAAGGGGTGCAAAGAGATTTGCTTCCTTTAATAGAAGGCACAACTGTGGCTACAAAACACGGTACTGTAAAGACGGACTATATTCTTTTTATAGCGTCAGGAGCTTTCCATTTATCAAAACCATCAGATATGTTACCCGAACTACAAGGAAGACTTCCAATTAGAGTAGAATTAGAAAGCCTGGAAGAAGAAGATTTCAAAAGGATTCTTAAAGAACCCGAAAACAGTTTAATAAAACAATACACTGCTCTTATAAAAACCGAGAAAATAAGCCTGAAATTTAGCGAGAAAGGGATAGCAAAACTTGCAAATTTAGCAGCGGAAACAAATAAAAATGTTGAAAACATTGGTGCTAGAAGACTGCATACAATAATGGAAAAGCTCTTAGAGGATTTAAGTTTTTCAGCTTCAGATATGCAATCACAAGAGGTCTTAATAGATGAAAATTACGTTGATAAACACGTGGGTGAGATAATTAAAGGACAAGATTTATCAAAATTCATACTTTAGAATTGATTTTTTTTCAATACTTTATTAATTCACATTATGTTTAAAGAAATAAAAAACTTATTTTTTTTATTTTTTTTACTGAGCTTAATTTTAGCAATTTTTCCTACTTTAGATATACTATTTTCAAGTTTTTTTTATAAAGGAAATAACCAGTTTGTAGTGCAGCATTATTTGGTTGGTTGGGTTTATTTTTATGAATTTATTATTAGAGATGTTTTTATGCCCCTAATAGTTATTTTTCTTCTCTTTTTTCCAATATTAATTAAATTTTTTACATTCACAAAAAAAAGGTTTTACTTATATGACTTCAATTACAGAGATATTAGTTATATTTGGCTATCAACTGCAATAGTTGCGTTCGTTGTAAGCTACATTCTTAAAAATAATCTTGGGAGGGCTAGACCTGTTGACACTATAGAATTTGGGGGGGATAAAGAGTTTAGCTCGTGGATAAAATATTCTTCTGAATGCATTGATAATTGTTCTTTTGTTTCTGGTGACTCTAGTGTTGGTTTTTTTATTGCTTGTTTGTATTTTATAACAAAAAAAATCAAATTTTTTTACATTAGTATTGCAGCTGGGTTAATTATAGGCTTAGTAAGAGTTGGTGCTGGTGGTCATTTTTTAAGCGACGTTCTTATGTCTTTTGTTATAGTCAATTTTATTTTATTAATTCTTTATTTTTATTTTGAAAAATGGAACAAAACAAAGACATAAAATTTTTAATTATTCTTAGTTTTCTTTTTTTATTGTTTAAAATTATCTCAATTTATTTTTCTCAATTGGAGCTGCATGGTGATGAAGCACAATATTGGGTGTGGTCAAATGAATTTGCAACGGGATACTTTTCAAAACCCCCTTTGATAGCATATGTGATAAATTTTTTTACAAGTATTTTTGGTAATGCCGTTTATACATTAAAATATATTTCAATTGTTTTTTATCTGGGTACTTCTTTTTTAGTTTATGTTTTATCAAGAATGATGTTTAATGAAAGAATTGCAATACTTAGTGGGCTAACTTTCTTTTTATTGCCCGGCGTATCCTTTTCATCTTTTATTATAAGTACTGATGTGCTGTTATTGTTCTTTTGGACATTAAGTTTATACTTATTTTTAAAAAACAACGACAAACCAAGCATTATATTAAGTTTTTTACTTGGATTTTCTTTGGGACTTGGTTTCTTGTCAAAATATGCGATGCTTTATTTCTTTTTGTGCAGTTTTATATATTTAATTTTGGACAGAAACATCTCAAAAATATTTTTCAAAAACTATAGATACAATTTATTTGCATTTATTATATTTTTGTTAATTATTAGTCCAAATTTATTTTGGAATATATCAAATGGCTGGATCACCTTTTTACACACTTATGACAATGCTTCATTAAATAAAATAAGTTTAAGTTATAAAAATTTCTTTGAATTCTTATTTGCTCAAATATTTATATTTGGCCCGATAATGTTTGCGTTTTTCGTGCTTTATTTAAAAAGATTTATAACTTTTGAAGGCAGGGTTCTTTTTTTGTCTTGTTATAGTTTTCCCATACTTATCATTATAATCATAGAAAGTTTTTTAGTTAGAGCCCATGGAAATTGGGCAGCCGTTTCTTACGTTGGTTTAACAATTACAATGGTATCTTTTTTAGAGAATACAAAATTTAAAATCAACTTGACCAATAATTTGATTAACATTTTTTTAGGTTTTTTATTATTTTTTTTAATTATTGGTAATTACAAAATAAAGGCTTTTGAACAACTTAGGGGTTATGAAAATTTTTCAAATATTATTTTAAAAGAATCAAAAATTCATAATATTCAAAACATTGTTGTAGAAGACAGAATGATTTATTCTCTGCTTTCATATTATTTGCAAGATAATAATCTAAATTTTTACACCCCTAGAGCAAGTTCAAAAAACATAAGCAATCACTTTCAGTTAGCAAACGGGTTGCCTGATAATTTTTCAAAAAATTTTATTTATATTGGTTTAGACGGTCATCTTGATTATTTAAAAACTAATTATAAAAAAGGATCAGTTAACAAAATTGATATAAACGAAGTCAAAAAAAATGTTAATTTACAAAAGTATAATATTTACTAAAAGAATTTTTATTATTATTATTATATTTTTTTTCACAAAAAATTTGAAAGCAGATTCCGTTGAAGCTGTCTATGACATTAAATGGAACAATATTGTTATTGGAAATTTAATTTGGAACTTTAGGTTAACTAAAGAAAATTACGAATTTAAAATACATTTAAAAAACTCGGATTTTTTATCTAAAATTTATCCTTTTTATGGAGAATATTATTCAGCGGGTTTAATAAAAAAATCAAATTTTATACCCGAAAAATACTATAGTGTTTGGGATACTAAAAAGAAAAAAAGGATGGTGACAATTTCATTTATAAACCAAAAAGTATCTAAATTGTACCTGGAGCCCAAACAAGAAATTGATCCTTATGTTAATTATTATAATTTGTTAGATGTCTCAGATCCTATAAGCGCTTCTTTGGAACTTATTATTAACAATGATGATAGATCGGTAGGAAATGTATTTGATGGAAGGAGAGTTTACAGCATAAAGGCTGTAAATGGGATTGAAAAAAATTTTAAAAATAAAGATTTTGTAATTAGTGGTTTTGAATATGATTTAGAAATTTCCAAATACAAAAATGTGTGGAAAGATAATAATAAAAAGGATTTAAAAAAAATCACCGTATTAACTGCTAAAATTTCTAAAGACCTCGTGTTGCCTATAAAATTTAAGATAATTAGTAGAGGGGTTGTTTTAAAAATAATTTATACAAATCATAAAAATTTAAATTAGTTTTTATTTTTCCTTAAATAAACATAGAAAGAGCCTTCTCCACCGTGCGATATGTGGGCTCTTGTGTAATAAAGTATTTTATCTTTATTTGTTGGTTTTTCAGCCCAAGCAGGAATATTTGATCTAATCTTTCCATAAAATAGTTTTTGCTCATTGTCAGATGCGGCCTTCCTTTTTAAACCCATCCCTGTAACAAACAATATGCAACGTTTCCCTAACAGATATGATTTGTTTATTTCTTCACAAAACCTTTCTTCTGCTTCTTTTAAAGTATGGCCATGTAGGTCAACTTTTTTATCAATTTTGATTTTTCCTTTTTTTAACTTTTTCAGCATATTTGAATTTTCGTTAATGGTTTCATTATAATTACTTTTTTTAGTTTCTTGTTTTTTTGTTTCTTTAGTTTTTTTTGTTTCAATCTTTCCTTTTTTGTCTTCAATTAATTTTTTTTTATATAGCTTTTTTAATTCTTCTATTTTTATATTTTTTGATTTTTTAAGAGGAACAACATCGCTTAGCGTGTTTTCAAAAAAATCTTTATCTTTTTTTTCCATTTTTTTTTACTTTTTCAATTAATATTTTTACTCTTTTTGGCGTTTGCTTGTTCCATTTTGAAAGCTTCATTTCTCTTATTGCTAGTTTATAATTTTCACTTTTTATTGCTTTAATCATTTTTTTGAATGAGCTAAAATTTTTATAACCTAGTTGAAAAATCATTTCTATTAAAACCTCTTCTATTTCGTCTTTTAAACAAACTTCTCTAAAAATTTTTTTATATATTTTTATTGCTTTTTCTAAATCTTCGGCAAAAATGTTATTGAGTAATTTTTTTTCATAAATTCTGCCTTTTACAAATTTATCTTTTTTTGTTATCAGGTGGCCAAAACCTATTGTTGGGTTGCCAAGTTGATCTAGGTATATTTTATTTGAAAAGCCTTCGTTTTTTTTAATTGATTTTGTTAGCCTGTTAATATTCACTAAGATTAGGTTGAGGCTAAGACCCAGTTTGGAACGCTACTGTTTTTTAGCTTTTCAAAGGTCCAGGTGTCTTTTTTAGTTATTTGTTTATCATTGCTATTGTCTATCTGTGAACTTGAATATGTTAAAGATATTAATATTTTTTTATCTAAAATTTCAACATTATCTATAGATAAAATTTCAATTGATAAAATTTGGAGGTTATTATTGTTTTTTTTCTCATCAATAATTCCACCAAAAATTGAAAAGATCTCAGTTGTTACAAGGGGTTTAAGTTTTTCTTTATCACCTTCATTAAAGCTTGTAACAATCATTTCGAATGCTCTTTTTGCGCCCTCTAAGAACTCAGTGTGGTTAAAATTATTCATATTTTCATATGCGGTTTTGAGCTTTTCATACTTTGGATCCAGATCTATGGCTTTGCTTGTAGTTTCTTTTTTTTGCATTGGTTCAACTATATCTACAGGGGCTTCTGAAGGTCTTTTGTCAAAACCTGTTTTTTTTCCCAGAACGCCGCTTAATCTATAAAAAAGAAAAGCTGCTATTCCCGCAAAAATTAAAATATCGATTAAGTGTAAATCACCGTAAAACATTATATTAATATTTAATTATTCTTATGAAAAATACAATGTATATTTAATAGTTTAATATTCATGTTTGGCCCAAAGGCTGTTTTTAATTGATTTAATAAAATTTTTGTGCGCTTCTATTTCCTCTTTTGTAGGGTTGATTAAGTTGGTTTTGTCTTTTAAGGCTGTTTTATTGCTGTTATTTTTCTTTGTGCTTGAAAATTCAAAGCCCTGCTGTCTTCCGCCAAGTAATTCGATATAGACCTCCGCTAACAAAGAAGAATCCAGAAGCGCTCCATGAACCTCTCTTTTACCTTTGTTAATATCAAATTTTTTACAAAGAGCGTCTAAACTAGCTGCCGCCGATCCAAACCTTTTTCTAGCTAAAGATAGCGTATCAATTATTTGGTTATCTAAAGGTGGTCGGCCGCAAATATTTAATTCGTTATTGATCATTTTTATATCAAATTGTGCATTATGCATCACTAAAATATCATTAGATAAAAATTTCATAATGTCTTCAACCTTGTTTCTAAAAAAAGATTGTTTTTTTAAAAAATCATTATCTAGTCTGTGAATTTTAATTGCTTCGTCACTTGCTTCTTTGGTTTCTGGATTAAAATAAATTTGGAGTGTTTTTCCGGTAGGCATATGGTTTAGAAGCTCTATACAGCCGATTTCTATTATCCTGTCTCCATTTTCTACACTAAGGCCGGTTGTTTCTGTATCTAATACAATTTCTCTCATTATGATTTAATATCTAAATTAAAACTTAATATAATTCTTTCATCGTCAGACATGTTTGGCTGTACATGATGAACTAGGTAGCTGGGAAACATTACCAAAAGGCCCGCGTATGGAGTGATTGATATGTTTCCTTCGTTCCATGTGCCAAGTGATTTGTATGGGCCCTTTTTAATACTTGCGGCTGGTCTTGGATCATCAAAAATTAAATTACCAGAGTTTTTATTTGCTTTTATATAATACGCGGAACTAATTAAGCTATTTGCGTGTATATGACCTGCGTTTGATGCTAGTTTTTTATTTATAATGGACCAACAGTTTGTTATTTTTAGTTGGAAGTTTTTTAAATCCCAGCACATATCTTCTGAAACTTCTTTTATATGAGGTGATATTTGTTGAAAAAACTCTCTAACGGTGTTCTCACCCATATCCATGTCTTTACTGTGCCAGCCAAGATTGTTGGATTTTTGTGTTCCTTCTGGATCATTTTTTTTTAAATCATAAATATATTGCAAAAGCTTCTCGTTGATTGATTTAAAATTTTCTATTTTTGATGTCCAAATGGGCGTTGGAAATTTTCCTGTAACATTTGATTTTCTTTCCATTATTTTATCTTTGTAATATTTTTTATTATTTTACCAACCTCTTTTTTTGTATAACATTTTCCTTTAGAGGTTTGCACCACAAAATCAGCAAGTTGTATTTTTTTTTGTTCGGTCATTTGCATTTTCATTATTTTTAGAGCCTTGTTTTTGGTCATTCCTTTTCTTTTTAAAACCCTTTTAAGCCTTTTTTGAAATGGCGCTTTTGTTGTAATCACATAATCACACATTAGGTTAATTTTATTTTCAAACAAAAGGGGGGTGTCTAAAACCACTATGTTTTTTTTGTTTTTTTTGTTTTTTTTTAAAAAAAGCATTCTTCTTTTGTCGAGTTTTTTAAAAATGATTTTTTCTAAAATTTTAAGTTTTGATGGTTTGTTGAAAACATAGTCTCCCAAAATTTTCTTATCAATTTTGTTTTTTTTAATTATTTTTTTTAAGTCTATAATTTTTTTTAAAACAAACAACAATTCTCGATCTTTTTCTTTATATAGCTTAGAAACCTCTTTATCCGAGTCAAACACTGGAATTTTTTTTGTTTTTAAAATTTTTGCAATCGTCGTCTTGCCCGAACCTATTCCACCAGTTAAACCTACTACAATCATCTTGCTTTTATGCACCTATTAACCAACCCTCTATCTACTTTTGGCACAAACCCAAACCAATGCTTAAACGTTGGAACGGCTTGAAAAATTAGCATATATATACCATAGTTAGCCTTTAAGTTTAACCTAAGAGCCTCTTTTATAAACTTAGTGTTTTGTGTCTTGTAGTTTATATCAAACACAACACATTTTTTATTAAGTTTATTTAAGTTTATATTAAGAGCTTTCGGGGAGCTTGTTGGGGTTGTGTTTATCAAAAGATTAATGTTTTTTGATTTTTTATTGAAATTTTTAATTTTTTCGAAACGAACGCCTTTGTTTTTTTCTGTTTTGTAATTATCGGGGTCTTTTCTAACAAAAATAATTATTTTTTTATAATTCATTTTTTTAAGACAATAAACCAAAGCCTTTGCGGCGCCCCCGTAGCCTAAAATCCCGGCGTTATTGTTTTTACATTCTAGTTTTTTGTTTTGGTAGCGGAGAGCCTTTTCAAAACCGTACCAATCGGTGTTTGTTCCGTAAAGCTTGTTCTTTTTTTTATAAATACAATTTATAGCTTTTATTTCTTTAGCGTGCCTTGTTTTGTTTTTAATTATATTTGAAGCTCTTTCCTTAAACGGAATTGTTATGTTTGCTCCTCCAAAACTAGGGTTTGTTAATAGTTTGGCAAAGTCATCTTCAAAATTTGTTTTTCTTATTTTTATTTTTTTATAAGAGTGTTTTAGTTTATACTTTTTAAACCAATATTTGAAGATTGTGGGGGAAAGGGATTTTTCAACGGGGTTGCCAACTACATAAAAAACTTTTTTCAAAACCGCCTCTTTCTTAAAAACTTTAAAAATTGAATTATTGGAAAACCCATAACATTATAAAAATCACCTTCGATTTTATCAAAAATATTTGGGCCCATTCCCTCAACCTGGTAGCATCCTACGCTATTTAATATGTTTTTATTACATTTTAACAAATAATTATTTATTTCTTTTTTGCTGAGTCTTCGGATGTAGACAGTTGTTCTTTCACTGTGTTGCCAAATAATTTTGGTATTAAAACAAACAGACACGGCGGTGTAAATGTGGTGTTTTTTTCCGGATAAGAAGGTTAGTTTTTTTTTGGCTTCTTTAATATTTTTGGCCTTGTCTATAATTTTTTTATTGCAGACG
>MDTE01181950.1_pt1 | contig 14467 bp, 13 predicted proteins | sample 811231 | NCBI WGS metagenome assembly MDTE01 (sample SAMN05326651, study PRJNA326480) | marine metagenome | isolation source: seawater | place: Indian Ocean: Red Sea | collected 2010 | reverse complement strand
GCACCTAAACAAGAAGCTAAAAAAGAGGAACCAAAAAAAGAAGCACCTAAACAAGAAGCTAAAAAAGAGGAACCAAAAAAATAATGTGGACTGTTCGAATATTTACTTTGTATCCAAAGATGTTTCCTGGACCTTTTCTTAAAGGTCTTTACGGCAAAGCATTGGAGAAAAAATTGTGGAAAATAGAAATCGTAAATATTAGAGACTATGCTGAAGATAAACACAAAACAGTTGATGATACCCCGTTTGGTGGTGGAAGTGGTATGCTTATGAAACCAGATGTTCTGGCAAAATCTATAGATAGCAATATAAAAAATAATGAAAGGATTTTTTATCTCACGCCAAAAGGAAAAAAATTTGATCAAAAATTTGCAAAAGAACTATCAAACGAAAAAACTATAAACTTAGTCTGCGGTCATTTCGAAGGAATTGATGAGCGTGTCTTAGAAACAAGAAATATTGAGCAAATTAGTATTGGAGATTATATTCTTTCAGGGGGTGAGACAGCGTCATTTGTAATTATTGATTCTGTTTTACGATTATTACCCAACGTACTTGGAAATAAAGCATCAAAAAATGAGGAGAGTTTTGAACAAGAATTATTAGAGTATCCTCAATACACAAAACCACAGATATGGGAAAAAAAAAGTGTCCCAGAAGTATTATTATCAGGAGATCATGCTAAAATTAAGGACTGGCGTTTATCTCAATCAAAGGATATAACACGACGCCGAAGAAGTGATTTGTGGAAAAAATTTTTAGAGAAAGATGAAAAATGAAAAACATAGAAGATATTAATAAAGCAAATGTTAAAAAAATTACATCTAAGAAAAAAATACCTGAATTTTTTCCAGGAGACACCATTCGTGTAGGCGTTAGAATTGTTGAGGGAAAAAGGACAAGAACACAAAATTTTGAGGGAATTTGCATAGCAAAAAAAAACAGAGATATAAACTCCTCATTTACAGTTAGAAAAATTTCATTTGGTGAAGGAGTAGAAAGAACTTTCGCATTGTACAGCCCTGTTGTTAGTGCTATTAAAGTTATTCGTTCAGGAAAAGTAAGAAGAGCAAAATTATATTATCTTAGAGATAGAGAAGGAAAGTCAGCAAGAATAGCTGAAAAAATTAAAAAGAATATTGGAATAGATGTAGAAGTAAAGGCATCGCCACAAATAGAAACTACAGAAGAAGTTTCTAGAGATGAAAAATTGAAAGAAACTGAAAAAATTACAGAAAAAAAAGAATTAAAAAAATCAGATAAAACTAAGTAATTTTTGATGTCTAAAACCTTATACGATAAAATCTGGGACGACCATCTTGTTCATCAACAAAGCGATGGAACATCACTACTTTATGTTGATAGACATTTAGTTCACGAAGTTACAAGCCCCCAAGCTTTTGAAGGTTTAAGAAATAATGGAAGAAAAGTTAGAAAACCAAATCTAACTTTAGCAGTTGCTGACCATAATGTTCCAACAACTGATAGAACAAAAGGAATTAGTGATCAACAATCGAAAATACAAGTAGATACATTAAGAGAGAACTGCAAGGAGTTCGGAGTTCCTTTATTTGATATGAATGATAAAAGACAAGGTATAGTCCATATTATTGGACCTGAACAAGGATTTACCCAGCCCGGAACAGTAATAGTTTGCGGTGATAGCCACACAGCAACACATGGAGCTTTTGGTTCATTGGCTTTTGGTATTGGAACTTCCGAAGTTGAGCATGTTTTAGCTACCCAAACTCTTATTCAGAAAAAATCGAAAAACTTTCTTTTAAAAGTCGTTGGCAAGTTACCAATTGGTGTTACAGCAAAAGATGTAATACTTAAAATTATAGGAACAATAGGGACCGCAGGCGGGACAGGTTTTGTTATTGAATTCTCAGGTGATGTTATTAAAAATTTAAGCATGGAAGAAAGAATGACTATTTGCAACATGACTATAGAAGGCGGCGCAAGAGCAGGGCTTATACAGCCAGATGAAAAGACTTTTAAATATTTAGAGAACAAACCAATGTCTCCAAAGAAAGACCGTTGGAAAAAAGCTTTAGAATATTGGAGTACCTTAAAATCTGATACTAATAGTAAATTTGATAAAGAAGTTGTAATAAATGGAAGCGAAGTTGTACCCCAAGTTACTTGGGGAACTTCACCGCAGGATGTTGTACCAGTTAATGGATTAGTACCGGACCCAAATAAAGAAAAAGACAAAGATAGACAAACTTCAATAAAAAGATCATTGGAATATATGGGTTTACAACCAAATACAAAAATAACAGACATAAAAATTGACAAGGTTTTTATTGGCAGCTGTACAAATGGAAGGATACAAGATCTTAGAGAAGCTGCAAAACTTCTAAAAGATAGAAAAATTGCAAAACATGTTAATGCAATGGTTGTTCCAGGATCTGGTTTAGTAAAAAATCAAGCAGAGCAGGAAGGTTTGGACAAGATTTTTAAAAACTCAGGTTTCGAATGGAGAGAACCAGGCTGCTCAATGTGTCTTGGCATGAACGAGGACCAGCTGAAACCAAAAGAAAGATGCGCATCAACCTCAAACAGAAACTTTGAAGGAAGACAAGGAAGAGGAGGTAGAACACACCTTGTAAGCCCCGCAATGGCAGCAGCCGCTGCAATAGAGGGTCATTTATCTGATGTGAGAAAATTTAATAATTGAAATGAAAAAATTTAAGAATATTAAAAGTATACCCGCTTTTCTACCTATAATGAATATAGATACAGATAAAATTATTCCTAAGCAATTCTTGAAGACTATTAAAAGATCTGGGTTAGGAAAAAGTTTGTTCTATGAGATGAGATATGACGAAAAAGGGATACCTATCGAGGGATTTGTTTTAGATAGCAATCCATATAAAAATTCTGAAATTTTAATTACTGGAAAAAATTTTGGATGCGGCTCATCAAGAGAACACGCTCCTTGGGCACTTTTAGATTTTGGGATTAGAGTTATAGTAAGCGAAAGTTTTGCAGATATTTTTTACAATAATTGTTTTAAAAACGGAATTTTACCAATTGTTGTAAATGAAAAAATTATAGAGGAACTAGCAGAATATTTTAATAGAAAAGAAAATATAGAGGTTAAACTTATGGAACAAGAGATTATTTATGGAAATAAATCATTTAAATTTGAGATAGATTCTTTTAAAAAAAAGTGTTTATTAGAAGGTCTTGACGATATTGCTTTATCTCTTGAAAGAATTAAAAAAATAGAAAGCTTTGAGACCGACATGGTTAAAAGCAAACCTTGGATTTGAGTTATGACAACAAATAAAAGAAAAATTTTATTATTACCAGGAGACGGTATAGGTCCAGAAGTAGTTGGTGAGACAAAAAAAGTTATTGATTGGTTTAATAAAAAAAAATCTCTGGATTTTAAAATTGATCAAGGACTTATAGGTGGTGCAGCTATAGATAAGCACGGCGTACCCATAACAGATGAAGTATTTTATAAAGCTCTAGAAAGTGACGCTGTAATTTTCGGTGCATGTGGAGGTCCAAAATATGATAAATTAGAGTTTTCAAAAAAACCAGAAAGAGCTCTATTAAAGTTAAGAAAAGAACTTAAATTGTTTGCAAATTTAAGACCTGCAATTTGCTTTAAACAACTTGTTGATGCCTCAAGTTTAAAACCAGAAATAGTTTCTGGTCTCGATATATTAATTGTAAGGGAGCTAACTGGCGGGATATACTTTGGTGAACCTAGAGGAGTTAAACCTATTGAAAATGGAGAACGGAGAGGAGTTAACACCCATGTATATACAACCAAAGAAATAAAAAGAATTGCTAAAGTTGCCTTTGAGTTAGCCGCTAAAAGAAATAATAAAGTTACATCTTGTGAAAAATCTAATGTAATGGAAGCAGGAGTATTGTGGAGAGAGGAAGTTCAATCCTTAAAAGATAAAGAATATAAAAATATCAAATTAAACCATATGTTAGCAGACAACTGTGCTATGCAGTTGCTTAGAAACCCGAAACAATTCGACGTAATTCTTGCTGATAACTTATTCGGAGATATGTTGTCTGATGAAGCGGCAATGCTAACAGGTTCACTTGGATTGCTACCCTCAGCATCTCTAGGTGATAAAGATAAAAATGGTAGAACAAGATCATTGTATGAACCAGTGCATGGTTCTGCACCTGATATCGAAGGAAAAAATGTCTCCAACCCAATTGCGACGATACTAAGTTTTTCGATGGCTCTAAAATATTCATTAGGGTTGGAAAAGGAGTCTGACGTATTGAACAAAGCTGTTGAAAAAACCTTAGAAGATGGCTTGAGAACTCCAGATATAATGTCAAAGGGACAGAAAAAGGTGTCAACCTCTGATATGGGTGATGCAATTATATCAAATTTAAATTAAAATAATCTTAAAATGAATTTAGCTATAATTGGTGCCACCGGCAACGTTGGCAGGAAAACTATTGAAATATTAGAAAAATCTAAAATTAAAATTTCTAAATTATTTTTAGTTGCATCTAAAAATAGTGAAGGAAAAAAAATAAAATTTAATGGCAAAGATATACAAATACAAAACCTTGAAAAATATGATTTTTCAAATGCTGAAATCACTTTTTTTGCCGCTGGTAGCTTAATAGCTGAGAAGTGGGTTCCAAAAGCAAGTAAAAAAACAGTTGTAATAGACAATTCAAAATTTTTTAGAATGGACAAAGATATTCCTCTGGTAGTTCCAGAGGTAAACCCAGAGCAGCTATCTATGTACAAAAATAAAAATATAATTGCTAACCCTAATTGTTCAACTATTCAAATGGTTGTAGCACTAAAACCTTTACATGAACAATTCAGTATTAAAAGAATTGTAGTTTCAACTTATCAATCTGTTTCTGGTGCAGGCAAAGAACCAATGGATGAGTTGATAAGCCAATCAAAAGATTTTTTGCAGGGTAAAAAAATTAATCCGAAAAATTTTACAAAACAAATTGCTTTTAATTTAATACCCCATATAGATGAATTTATTGATGAAGGGTATACCAAAGAAGAATGGAAAATGATCAATGAAACAAAAAAAATCCTTGACCCAAACATCAAATTAACAGCAACATGCGTTCGAGTACCAGTGATGGTTTCACATTCAGAGTCTTTAAATATTGAATTTGAAAAATCGTTTGACATTGAAAAAGTAAAAAATATTTTAAGCAAATCAAAAGGATGCAAAGTAATAGATGAAAGAAAAAATGGTGGATACATTACGCCTTTAGAAGCAGAAAATAGCTACTTCACCTTCATTTCTAGAATAAGACAAGATGCTTCTAATAGTAAAAGTCTTAATATGTGGGTCGTTTCTGACAATTTACTTAAAGGCGCAGCTTTGAATACAGTCCAAATTGCTGAAACACTGATAGAAAAATATTATGGAAAATAAAAACAATCCTTTATCACCACATCTACAAATTTATAGATGGCATATATCATCACTTTTATCTATAGCGCATAGAATTGTTGGAATTATTAATTTTGTTATTATTATATTATTGTCTTTTTTACTAATAGCCATTGATACCAACTTTGAACTTTTTCAAGTAATTTTTAAGTCCTTTTTTGGAAAATTTTTTTTGATTGCTGTATGCTGGTCCTTTAGTTTTCAAATCTTAAATGAAATTAGACATTTGTCCTGGGATATGGGATATGGTTTTGACTTGAAAATTTCAAAGATTACCGGGATATCAACTATAATTGGATCTTTCATTTTTACTGTTTTATTTTACCTAATAGGAAAATTTTTTTTTTAATATGATCAAATCTACACGAAAATGGTTAATGATAAAAATTTCTTCTTTTCTACTAATTCCTTTTATGATTTGGTTTATTATTAATCTTGTTTCATTGTCTGATGCTAACAGTTCTCAACTTCTAGCTTTCTTATCTGATAAATCAAATAAGATTACGTTTTCTACCTTTATATTACTTACTTTTGTGTTTTTTACGTTAACAATTACAGAAGTTTTTGAGGATTATATTGGTGATGTAAAAATCAAAAATGCCGCAAACAGATTACTTGTTTTATTTAGTATAATAATCACATTATTATTAATTTTATTTTTATTTAAAATTTGAATTTTATGAACGCTTACAAAATTATAGATCATGAATATGATGTTGTTGTATTAGGCGCCGGTGGCTCAGGGTTAAGAGCTGCAGTTGGTCTTTCCGAGGCAGGACTAAAAACGGCTTGTATATCAAAAGTCTTTCCAACAAGAAGTCATACTTCTGCTGCACAAGGCGGTATCTCAGCCGCACTCGGTAATATGGGAGAAGATGATTGGAGATGGCATATGTACGATACAGTTAAAGGTTCGGACTGGTTGGGAGACCAAGATGCTATAGAACACCTTTGTAAAGAAGCACCTAAAGCCGTAATTGAATTAGAAAAATATGGAGTTCCATTTAGCAGAACAAAAGATGGAAAAATTTATCAAAGAGCTTTTGGTGGTATGACTAAAAACTATGGTAATGACTCAGTGCAAAGAACGTGTGCTGCAGCAGATAGGACTGGTCATGCAATTCTTCATACGTTGTACGGACAAGCTTTAAAGCATAATACAGAATTCTTTATAGAGTATTTTGCATTGGATCTTCTTATGAAAAATGGCGAATGCAAAGGCTTGATAGCATGGAACTTAAATGATGGAACTATTCACAGATTTAGATCGCATATAACCATTCTTGCCACAGGTGGTTATGGAAAAGTTTATTATACGGCAACCTCAGCACATACCTGTACCGGTGATGGGAATGGGATGGCTTTAAGAGCAGGATTGCCACTTCAAGATATGGAGTTTGTTCAGTTTCATCCTACCGGAATTTATGGAGTAGGCACACTAATATCTGAGGGAGTAAGAGGAGAAGGTGGTTTTCTTTTAAACTCAAAAGGTGAAAGATTTATGGAAAGGTACGCACCTAAGGCTAAAGATTTAGCATCAAGAGATGTTGTAAGCAGATCAATCGCTGTAGAAATTAATGAAGGTAGAGGCGTCGGAAAAAATAAAGATTATGTAAATCTTCACTTAGACCATTTAGATCCAAAAGTTATAGAGGAAAGATTACCTGGGATTGCTGAATCTGCAAAAACTTTTTGTGAGGTTGATGTGAGAAAAGACCCAATACCCGTTGTTCCTACCGTTCATTACAACATGGGAGGCATACCAACAAATTATAAAGCTGAAGTATTAACTTTAAATGGTAAAGAAGCTACAGTACCTGGATTAATGGCTATTGGAGAAGCAGCGTGTGTTTCAGTCCATGGCGCTAACAGACTTGGCTCAAACTCTTTAATAGATTTAGTAGTTTTTGGAAAATCTGCAGCTAATAGAGCGGCTGAGCTTATTAAACCAGGAACTCCACATGAGGAACTTTCTAATGATGAAACCGACAAATGCTTGGCTCGTTTTGATAAATTCCGTAATTCAAGTGGTTCAAGCAAAACAGCAGAGCTTAGGTTGTCAATGCAAAAAACTATGCAATCAAAATGTGCGGTTTTTAGAACTGAAAAAACATTAAAAGAAGGTATGGATCAAATTAGAAAACCGTTCGAAGGTATGTCAGATATTTCTGTTTCAGATAAATCATTATTATTCAATACAGATCTTGTTGAAACTTTAGAATTTGATAATCTTATAAGACAAGCGATGACAACAATAGACTCAGCTTTTCATAGAAAAGAAAGTAGAGGGGCTCATGCAAGGGAAGACTATAATACTAGAGATGATAAGAAGTATATGACTCATACTTTAGCATGGCAAAAAGGAAGCGATGTTAAAGTTGCCTATAGACCCGTCCATGCTAAAACTTTGACAAATGACGTACAATATTTTCCACCAAGAGAGAGAGTATATTAATGGCTCAATTTAGCCTTCCGCAAAATTCTAAAATTTTAAAAGGCAAATTTTACAAAGATAAAACTGGATCAAATAATTTAAAAAAAATAAACGTATATAGATGGAATCCTTCTAACAATGAAAATCCAAGAATTGATTCATTCGAAGTAGATTTGAATGAGTGTGGACCTAAAGTATTAGATATTCTCTTTAAAATTAAAAATGAAATTGATCCTACATTGACTTTCAGAAGATCTTGCGCCCACGGAGTATGTGGTTCATGCGCTATGAATGTTGATGGAGTAAATACTTTGTCATGTATTAAATCCCACTCAGATATTAAAGGCGAATTAAATATTTATCCCTTACCTCATTTAAAAGTTATAAAGGATTTAGTTGGTGATTTAACTACACTTTATAAACAATACGAGTCCGTTGAGCCCTGGTTAAAAGCAAAAATTGGTGAAAAAACACAGACAGAAATCAAACAGTCACAAGAAGACAGGGCTAAACTTGATGGTTATTATGAATGTATACTTTGTGCGTGTTGCTCAACTTCTTGCCCAAGCTATTGGTGGAATGGAGATAAATATTTGGGCCCAGCAGTTTTATTGCAAGCTTATCGTTGGATAATGGATAGCAGGGACGAGGAAAGAAAAGAAAGATTAAAAAAAGTTGCTGATGAGTTAAAATTATATAGATGCCATACGATTATGAATTGCACTAATTCTTGCCCCAAAGGTTTGAATCCTGCTAAAGCAATTGGGTCTATTAAAAAAATGCTTGCAACGAGCTAAAAGCTTAATTAATCATTAATAATTAAATGAATTCAATAGAGCATTTTATTAATGGTAAAATTGTTAAAGGTTCTTCCAAAAGAACTGGAAAAGTCTTCAATCCTGCTACAGGCGATGTAAGTTCACTTGTAAATCTCGCTAGTACTTCAGATTTAAACAATGCTGTGGAAGCAGCAAAAAAAGCTTTCCCAAGTTGGTCTGAAAAAACTCCTTTATTTAGAGCAAGAGTTCTTTTTAAATTTAAGGAATTAATTGAAAAAAATTATGATGAGCTCACTAAAATTATAGTCTCTGAACATGGCAAAGTTTATGATGATGCTAAAGGATCTTTGACCAGAGGTTTAGAGGTTGTAGAGTTTGCTTGTGGAATACCACAATTACTTAAGGGAGAGTTCACAGAGAATGTTGGTACAAATGTTGACAGCTGGTCTATGAGACAACCTTTAGGAGTTTGTGCGGGTATTACACCATTTAACTTTCCTGCAATGGTTCCAATGTGGATGTTTCCAATTGCAGTTGCATGTGGAAATACGTTTGTTTTAAAACCATCAGAGAAAGATCCATCCTGCTCTATGAAATTAGCAGAATTATTTTTAGAAGCTGGCCTTCCCCCAGGTGTATTTAATGTCGTTAATGGTGACAAGGAAGCTGTAGATGCAATAATAAATAATAAAGATATTTCTGCAGTAAGTTTTGTTGGTTCAACGCCAATCGCTAAATATATTTATGAAAATTGTGCAAAAAATGAAAAGAGAGTTCAAGCTTTAGGTGGAGCAAAAAACCATTGTGTTGTTATGCCGGATTGTGATTTAGACCAAGCAGTTAATGGTTTGATGGGAGCTGCTTATGGTTCAGCTGGCGAAAGATGTATGGCACAATCAGTTGCAGTTGCTGTGGGTAAAATTGCTGATCCTCTCGTAAAGAATTTATCAGAAAAAGTAGAGTCTTTAAAAGTAGGTCCCGGTCTAGACAAGAAGTCTCAAATGGGCCCTTTGGTTACCAAAGAGCATTTAAACAAAGTTAAAGATTATGTTGATATTGGAGTTAAAGAAGGAGCCAAGTTAATTGTGGACGGCAGAAATTTGAAACTCCAAGGCTACGAAAAAGGTTTTTATATGGGAGGCTGCTTATTTGATAATGTTAAAAAAGATATGAGGATCTACAAAGAAGAAATATTCGGTCCCGTTTTATCAGTTGTAAGAGCAAAAGATTATAGTGAAGCCCTTTCTTTAGTTAATGATCATGAGTTTGGAAATGGCACAAGTATATTTACAAGAGATGGTGATACTGGAAGATCATTTGCAAGTAATGTAAAAATTGGAATGGTAGGAATAAACATACCAATACCTGTTCCAATGGCATTTCACAGTTTTGGTGGATGGAAAAGGTCTTTATTTGGAGATCAAAGTATACATGGACCTGAAGGTGTTAGATTTTATACAAAATTAAAAACAATAACTTCAAGATGGCCATCAGGAATTAAATCGGATCCAGAATTTATAATGCCAACAATGAAATAATTATGAATAAAAAAATTTCTTTAATTGGAGCAGGACAGATTGGAGGCACGTTAGCACATATGATTGCTTTAAAAGGTCTTGCAGACATAATTTTATTTGATATAGCCGAAGGAATTGCAAAGGGAAAAGCATTAGATATAGCTCAATCTTCAGGAGTTAGTGGATTTAATGTAAGTTTAGAAGGAACAAACAAATATGAAGATATTAAAGACTCTGATGTAATTATAATTACAGCAGGTGTCCCAAGGAAACCTGGAATGAGTAGAGATGATCTTTTAGGAATAAATTTAAAAATTATAAAAGAAGTAGCGGAAGGCATAAAAAAGTTCTCTCCCACAGCATTTGTAATTTGTATAACAAATCCTTTAGATGTGATTGTTATGGCATTACAGAAATATTCAGGTCTTTCCGCAAAAAAAATTGTAGGAATGGCAGGAATATTAGACACCTCTAGATTTAAATACTTTCTCTCTCAAGCACTAAAAACACCAATAAATAAAATAGATTCATTGGTTTTAGGAGGTCATGGAGATACAATGGTTCCGATGCCAAATCACACTAAAATTGATGGAAAATCACTGTCATCTTTAATTAGTGAAAATAAAATTTCAAAAGACCAATTAAACGCAATAGTCGACAGAACAAGAACAGGAGGAGCTGAAATTGTAAAATATTTAGAAAAGGGATCAGCTTTTTATGCGCCAGCAGCCTCAGGAATAGAAATGGCAGAGTCTTATATTAAAAACTTAAAGAAAGTTTTACCTTGCGCAGCCCTTTTAAATGGAGAATATGGTGTTAAAAATCTGTATGCAGGTGTTCCTGTGATTATCGGTAATAATGGAGTTGAAAAAATTATTGAATTAGATTTATCTAAAGAAGAGAAAGATAATTTCGACAAGTCTATTAAAGCTGTCCAAGACTTATTTTCTGCTGCTAAAAAAATTGATAAAACTTTATAACTCTTTTTCTTTTTCGTAAACGCAAAGGATGTTTTTTCCAACTTTATAACCAAGACAAAAATCAGCAACTATTGTAAGTGGTGTGAAAACTTTATCCCATAATATTACTTTTAATTTTGATGGATAGACATCTTTTTTAAAAAAGAAGTTATTAAAAAAATATAAAAAATATCCAAAAAAATCTAAAAAAATTAATTTTCTTACTTTTAAATTTTTAAAACTATTATCTTTAAAAAATTCTATTTCGTATCTTTTATGATGACCTATTGCTTTATCAAATTTACTATAAAGTTTTTGATGAGCAGGAACTAGAATAACTAAAAATCCACCATCATTTAGTTTTTTTGCAGCCTCAGCAATTTCATTTTTGTCTTCCTTGATATGCTCTAACACGTTTAAATAAATTATTGTATTAAATGTACCATCGATCTCAGTTATTTTTTTATTCGTTATTTTAATATTTTTGAGTTCTCCAAACTTTTTTTGAAGAATTTGATTATTTTGATCGTCTAAATCACTAATTAAAACCTCATTAAAATTCGCCTGGTAGTTTTCAGTAAAGCTTCCAATACCAGCGCCAATTTCTAAAAATTTATTTTTAAAATATTTTTTTGTTTTAAGATGGATATATCTTCTCCATATTGTGGCTTTGTCAAATATTTCTAGTTCATCTCCAGGATATTGCATTTTATCTCTCTAAATTTATTTCTTTATATTTGCTCATAAAAATATCATGATTTCCAAAATATTTAGTGTCTAATTTAAAATCATCTGTTTTTGTTAAATTAACTTTTAGGTTATTTTTTTCAACTATTTCTTTAAACTGTTTAATTTTAACAGAATCAAAATTTTTCCTGGCAAATGCAAAAGCGATAGAATATCCGTTATCGTTAAAACTATAGTAAAAATTATTTTTTGATTTAAAATGTTTTTTAACAACTATATATATTGGAATAATTTTATTTAATTTGATAAAACCTCTAATTTCCTCAATTATTTTTTTGAAATTTTTAACTCCGATTACCTCATACTCTTTTAAGCCATCTTTACACATTAAAGGAATCATATGTTTATATTTTGAGGCATAATGGAAATTATGAATATTAATTTTTTTTTTATTTCTGTTAACATAAAAAAAAAGCAAGTAAAATATTTTCCAAGTGAATTTATTTAATGCAAAAGCTGAAATTTTAAAAAATAATTTTTCTAAATGATTTGAATTCAAAGATATTTTTTTTAATAAGTTTTCATTACTTTCGTAATAGCTTGCTTTAAAGGCTAAGCCAAAAATTCTTTTTCTAAAAAAAGGGTCTAACTGAACATATTTATAATCTGAATCCTCTTTATTAAGTTCAGTCAAAATATCTTCGGTATTTTTTAAAGGTATTGTTTTTAGTTTTAAATTTGGTGAAACTATTTTTTTTGTTTTAATTTTGGCCTCCAAAATAATACCAAAAAAACCAAATGATCCAATATAATTGTAGAATTCTTTATCATCTCTATTAATATTCAATATCTTTCCCTCATACGAAATTATTTTCATTGAAATAACAGTATCTCCAAAAGAACTATAGTTAATATTAGAGTCTTTACCAAAAACATTACCCGAAATAGCACCACCTATAGTTACATGCTCTCCACCAGGTACAGCATATAAAGACATATTTTTCGGAATAATTTTCTCAATTACATTGGATATTTTCATTCCACTTTCAACAGTAATAAAATTATTATCTAAGCTTAATTCCTTAATACTACAAAAATTTTTAAGTGAAATTATAATTGGGGACTTTTCGGAAGACATCGATTTACTATCGTAAGAACATTCCCCACTTTTAATCGCGAAACTTTTTTTTTCCTTTTTTAAAATTGATATAATATCTCTCAATTCATCAGTATTTTTTGGATATATTACTTGTGCTTTATGTGAAAAAGTAAGATTCCAAGCTTGTACAGTTTTAAATTTATTATCAAAATCACTTAAAATATTTTTCATTAATTTTTTTTTAAAAAATTTAGAATTATATTAATCGTCTGATTATTTATACCATTTGATAAAACCTTATTTAAAGAATTAAAAAAATAATCAATTTCCTTTTCTTCAATTATTAACGAAGGTGATATGCACAAATGATTTGAGTTTGAAGAGTCATTTATAGTGGTCAGTATATTATATTTTTCATAAAGCTCACATGAAATTGCAGTTGCTGTGAGTTTTTTTAAGAAGAAAGATTTGTCCCTCACGAATTCTAACGGGATCTTTTCAATTATATTTCCCAAGCTCACAAAGAAAGATTGAAAAATAATACCATTTAAAATACCAGTTCCTTTGATTTGTTGAATTTTATCTTTATGCTTTTCTTTAATCTCATCTAATTTCTTCGTTAGATTATTTGAAAGTTTTATAACATTATTTTTAAAATTATCATCACTCATAATGTTTAATGCCTCAAGAGCAGTTACACTTTCTTCTCCAAAACCATTATAGGTCGTAGTATGCAAAAACGTTTCTTTAAGTTCACCGTAAGCTTTATTATAAACTTGATTATTTATAACCAAACAAGAAATTGATGACTTACCACCCCCAAGAGTTTTTGATAAACAAATTATATCCGGTTCAATATTATTGAAATTTTCAAAATAAAACATTTTCTTTGATTTAAAAAACCCTGTAAAAACCTCATCAAAAATTATTCTAAAATCATACTTTTTTTTTAATAAAAATAATTTTTCAATAAATTCATTACTGCAAGACTCCAACATGCTTGCACTAAATGGTTCAATCACTACAGCATACACCCCACCTTTCTGACTGCATTCAACAATTTTGTTTTCTAAACTATTTAAATTATTAAATTCAAAATTTTCACAATTTTGCATTGATGGAAATTGATTATTAACTTTGTAAGATCCGGATATTGATCCGCTTCCTATAAGTTTTCCATGATAAGATTTGTTTGAATATAAGATATATTTTTTTTTACTATTATAAGATTTGAAACTAACTTTAATTGCTGCTTCTACTGCTTCAGCTCCAGAATTTAAAAAAAACGACTTTCTTAAATTACTCGGTAAAAGCGACGATATACTACTAGATAGTGCAGCCATGTATTTTGAAAATATAACTTTATGTACCTCTACTCTTTTTTCTTTTTGGAAATCTATTCTGGCTTTCAAAATTCTAGGATGATTATGACCCAAACCAAGTACCCCAAGACCCCCTGTAAAATCTAAAATTTTTTTACCTTTGTTGGTGTACAAAAATGTTCCCTCGGCTGATTCAAATATATCTTGTCCATAAGGTAGAGAAGAAAAAATTTTCGTCTGATTT
>MDTE01084944.1_pt1 | contig 14467 bp, 15 predicted proteins | sample 811231 | NCBI WGS metagenome assembly MDTE01 (sample SAMN05326651, study PRJNA326480) | marine metagenome | isolation source: seawater | place: Indian Ocean: Red Sea | collected 2010 | reverse complement strand
TCGCAGCCTCTTGATATATGCCGACATTTCTAAAGCTTACAAAATAATATTTGAGAGATTTCAACTCTACACATTTTCCGCCAGAAGGAAAATATTCGATCTTTACATAGGATATATCAGGCAAACCACTAAACGGACAAACTGCACTAAATTCGTCTGTTTCAGTCTTTATGTATTGTTCTGCACCATCAAAATCAAAAACCTCTAATAGGCTTGGTTTGATATGAGATTCATCTAAAAAATCAAATGATTTACCTTCTGCTTTTGGCATTTTACTCTCCTTTGTAAATACAACCGGTAGACTCGGTTTCTTTAACTTCTATTTGTTTTAGACCATTAAGAGATAGATCAAGTTGTTTCCAGATCCAGCGACATAAATTTTCGCTTGAAGGATTTTCAAGGCCATTTATTTCATTTAAATATGTATGATCAATGCGCTCATAAATTGGTCTGAACGCAGAATCAATATCAGCAAAGTCCATTACAAACCCTGTATTTTTATCAATTTTACCTTCTACTGTTATTGTAATTTTAAAAGAATGGCCGTGAACGCTTTGGCACGGATGTCCATTGGGCAGTTTAGGCAAAGAGCGAGCTGCCTCAATTGTAAATGTTTTATATACTTCCATATCTAAATTTAAGGAATACCGAGAATCTTATGTGTCTGAAGACTAAGCTTCCATTTTGGATGATCCGCAACAAATTTTTCAGATTTTTTAATATTATTTTTTTGGTCAACACCATCCATAGGTTGAATAAAAAAATGGTCAAATTTCAATTTTTCATGTATTCTTGGATTCATTCCACATTGAGGATAAACTACTTTTAATTCATTCCCATTTTTCAAAACAAGATCTGCGTTTACTTTTGGGCTTACGCATATCCAATCGATCCCATCAGGTGGAATGATTGTTCCATTTGTTTCTATACCAATTTCAAATCCTGCTTTATGGATAGCTTTTATCAGATTATTATCCAATTGTAATAATGGTTCTCCTCCAGTGCAAACGACATAAGGATTTGATGATATATCCTTTCCCCACAGGCTTGTAACTACATTTATTATTTCGTTTTCAGAATATTTTCCACCATTAATACCATCTGTACCTAAAAAATCGGTGTCGCACCAATCACAGATAGCTTCACTACGATCTTTCTCTTGACCGCTCCAAAGGTTGCACCCAGAAAACCTAATAAATACAGCCGGGCGACCAGTGTGGAAGCCCTCACCTTGGAATGTAAAATATATTTCTTTGATTTTATACACTATTTACTTTGATAGTATAACGGGTCTCTAAGATTAGCCTGTTTAAAACCCTTTATTCTTAAAAAACAAGCATCACAAAATCCACAGGGCTCACCATTGGAATTAGGGTCATAACAGGTTGTAGTTAAGGCATAGTCTACACCGAGTTTATTCCCCAGTTTTATAATCTCAGCTTTTGTTAGTTCGATTAGTGGAGTGTTGATGTTAAATTTTTTACCAGATACTGAAGCTTTTGTTGCTAGGCTTGTCATTTTTTCAAATGCTTCAATAAACTCTGGTCTGCAGTCAGGGTATCCCGAATAATCTAATGCATTGACGCCTATGAAAATATCAAAAGCATTGAGTGCTTCTGCCCAGGCTAAAGCGGTAGATAATAAAACTGTATTTCGAGCAGGAACATATGTAATTGGTATTTCAGTTTTTTTATTGCTTCGGTTTTTTGGAACCTCAATTGAATCGGTTAGAGCAGAACCCCCAAATTGAGCTAAGTCTATTTTTATAATACAATGTTTTTTAACTCCAAAAGCTTTAGATATTTTTTTTGCAGATTCCAATTCGAATACATGTTTTTGACCATAATCTATAGTTAATGTATACAATGCAAATCCGTGGTCTTTAGCTATAGCCAAGCATGTTGTTGAGTCTAGTCCCCCCGATAGTAATATTATAGCTTTTTCCATATTAAACGGATCTTTGTTTAAATGACCACGTAAACTCAAATTCTGCTATTCTTTCACCTATATTATTTTCCCCAATTGATTTTACTGTTACTTTCGCAGGTTTTCCACTTTCAGTGCATTTAAGCACAGCCTCTTTTATTTTTTCACCATCGTTACAGTTAAAGACGGTTATACCAGTGCCCTTTTTTAAGAAATTACCTTTCATCCCAGTAATAATAAATGCGCAAGTCGGATTGAGGCCAGTAGTGTGTAACAATGCGAAAAGACCAGTGCTAAGCTCTGCTGCCATGCTCAGTACAGCAAAATAAGTAGAATTGAAAGGATTTTTATTTAGATAATTATATTTTACTTGCACAAGTGACTTTTTACTATCGAGTTTTAAAATTTTCAATCCAGATAAAAATGCCATTGGTAGTTTTAATAATGAGCCAATCTTAAAAAGGAAAACACTGTTTAATTTTTTCAATATTTTATTCTGTTCTGGATTCATTTATTTTTATTAAGTCTATTTTTTACATTTCTCGCTATTTTTATAGCATTTGGTGTATCGCTGTGTATACATATTGTTTCGGTTTTAATTTTTTTCCAGATTCCATCATAGGTTTTTATTTTACCATATTTAGCTATAAAGTATGCTTGCTCAGTAGCGCTTTCTGGATCATGAATAACTGCATTATCCAAAGAGCGATTCCTAAGTGAATAATCATTTTCATAAGTACGATCTGCAAATGATTCAGATATTACATTAATTCCCATTTTATTTAATAGCACAATCATTGGTGATTCTGCCAAAAAAATCAAGTTAAGTTTGGGTTCTATTTTTAATAGGGCTTTCCCAATAATTGATGCAATTTTTTTATCTTTTGCTGCCTCATTATATAGTGCTCCATGCGGTTTAATATGACTAAGCTTAGTATTTTTTTGTTCGGCAATTATTTTCAGTTTATTTATTTGTTTAATTATTGAGCTTAGTAGGTCATTATCGCCCATTATCAATTTTTTTCTTCCAAAATTCTTTTTATCTGGATAACTGGGGTGTGCGCCAATATTTATATTTTTGGCTTTAGCTAATTGGATCATGGAGTTCATCATCTTTTTGTCACCAGCGTGACCACCACATGCAATATTAATAGATGTAACATGATTCATAAGGTTTTTATATACACCATTTTTATGTAATTGATTTATTTCCCCAATATCGCAGTTTATATCAATTGAATTCATAATTCTGACTATTTATAAAAGGGTTGATTGCTCTATTCTCATGGCCTCAGCAGTTTTCATTTTTACTAAATCAAACTGAAAACTATCGCCTTTTTTTAATTGCCCAACTTTACATATATCAATAGTTATTACATTAGCTATTACTGGATATCCGCCAGTGGTTTGGTGATCTACAAACGAAATAATTGGTTGTCCATTTCCAGGTATTTGAATTCCTCCCAAGGAAATTCCTTGGGTAAGCATCTGATTTGAATTTTTTTGTTTAATTAAAGGACCCTCTAGCCTGATACCCATCCTATCAAAATATTTTGATACTTTAAAAGTTTTTTTTAATAGTGTATCCCAGTTCAAATTATTAAACCAATCTTTCTGTGGGCCTTTGGTAATCCTGATAATAGATCTTTTTGTGGAGTATTTTAAATCAACTTTGTTAATAATATCATTATAAATATATACATCACGATTTATTTTAGGCTTACCTATATTCAAGAGGTCTCCTTTTTTTAATGCATGGCCGTTTTCCCCGCCTGTTTTTGTACCTAAATGTGTTGATGAGCTTCCTAAATATTTTTTTACATTTATACCTCCTTTAATTGCTAAATAACATCTTGATCCATCTGTAGTTTGTCCAATTTCTAAAACACTATTTTTTTTTATATTTATTTTTTTGTTAAATGGACAGACCTTATTATTAATTTTAGCTGAAAAAACACTTCCTGATAAGCAAATAGTTGTGTTTTTGTAAAAACGATAGATTCCACCAACTAAAGTCATCTCTAATGCAGCTTCACTAGGTTTGTTCCCAACGATTAGATTTGCAATTTTGAATGAGTAGTTGTCTGCTGCTCCGCATGTTGAAACGCCAAAAGGTCCATAGAGTTGCCTACCCAGGTCTTGTATCGTTGTCTGAATACCGGGATTAATTACTTTGATTTCCATAAAACTTATTGCTTCATTTTTTCATATTCTTTAAAACTGATTGACTTAAACCTGATTTCATAGCCTGATTGAATAATACTCAATTCTGGTTTTATTTTGTTAAATATTTTTAACGGTGTTCTTCCAATAATATTCCATCCACCTGGAGTAGAAAAAGGGTAAATCCCAGTTTGTTCCCCTGCAATCCCTATTGACCCAGATGGAACCTTTATTCTTGGGGTATTTAGACGCGAAGTTTGAAGAGTTTTATCAAGTCCTGACATATATGGGAAGCCAATAGAAAACCCAATGAAATGAACAAAATATTTTTTTTTAGTGTGTATTTTAATAATCTCTTTGAGTTTATAACCCGTATGGTTTATAACTCTGTTCAAATCAAGTCCCAGTTTTTGGTCATAACAAACAGGTATTTCTACAATTTTTTGTTTAATGATAAGATTATTTTGATTTTTTTCAATTAATTTTTTAATTATTGACTTTCCATCTGATAAACTAGTTTTATGATCAAGCCGGACTAATAAAGAATTATAACTAGGAGAAATATTAATTATTTCTTCAGCCGAGTTATTAATTATTTGTTCTGCTAATCTTAATAATTTCAGGCTAGTGATTTTGGATATTTTATCTCCAAAATTAATAAGTAAAGTATTATCAGACGCGGGTAATATATTTATCATTAATTTATTGTTGTAAAAATTTTGCAATTATTATTAATACCACCATAAAAGATAGTATATTAATCATGATATTGCCTTAAAAAGAATAGAATGAGATTATTATTAAATACAGTAATTATTGTTTTTTTATCTAACCTTTTAGCCCAAAATTTATATGAAGGTCAGATATCTTTTGATTATTCTGGAACTGAGAGCGGAACTTTTACAGGTTTTGTTCAGGATTCAATCCAAATTGGAGGAGCTATAAATCAAGAAAGCTCTGATAGTTCTTCCATATATTTTCTGAGTGTGACAGACCAAGGAGATGATGTGTTTGATTTATTTCTCGCGGTTTTGCAGGATACTGTTTTTCCATTGCAGGAGCGAGATTGGGAAATCCCGGGCTCTGGAGATGAAGATAATCCATTGAGTCTAGAGGCTGTATTAATTTTTATTCCTGGTGTTGATTCTACTTTGGTAGAACAATTGACTGGTAGTTTTGCCGATACGTCTTCAAACCAAGATTCGCTAAATATTGATACATTGGTTTCTGTTGTATTAGAGACTATTTCTGACAATATTTATATTGGTCTGAGTGGTTTATTATCTATTACAGAATCAAATGATTCAACTTTTTCTGGGGAGTTAGAAGCTGTTCTTTTAAAACCAGCTTTTCATTTCCCCCCCCATTTAATTACGATATCTGATGGAGAACTTTTTTTTCAACGTACAAATTTTGAAATATTATCAAATACTGATGAGGTTATTTTACCTTCTAATATTAAACTGTATTCTCCATATCCAAATCCATTTAATCCTATTACCAAAATCGGATTATATATTCCTGATCAGGAAATAGTATCTTTGGGTGTGTATAATTTGAGTGGTCGCCAATTAGAAAAGTTAATTGATAATAAGGAAATATTTGGTAATCATGAGATGATTTGGGATGGATCAAGTTATCCAAGTGGGATCTATTTTTTTCGACTTAATTCAAAAAATCTCCATGTTACAAAAAAAGCTGTTTTAATTAAATAATGGGATCAATAATCTTAGTGTCATATGAAATTGTTAATGATATGTTACTTCTAAAATGGAATGACGAAAGTGAACATGCCCTTTTAGTTAAATCTATTAGAGATAATTGTCCCTGTGCCTCATGTGCGGGAGAAAAAGATGTTTTTGGCAATGTATATAAAGGTCCACCGCAGATAAAAACCTCTGATAGCTATGTTTTGAATGGTATTCAACCGGTGGGTTATTATGCGCTTAGGCCCTTTTGGGCAGATGGTCACAGTACAGGGATTTTTTCTTTTGAATTTCTTTTTCATCTTGGTAAGGAGTTAGACCAATAAAATGGATACCTTTTATGCCAAAGGGGGTTTAGAATAATTGATTAAATACTTTAAGGTTCATTTTTTATTTATCTGGATGTTTTATTCGTGCACTTCAAATTATAAAGAAGCGGATGTGCAGATTATACCCTTATTGGGAATAATTAATGATCGTGATCAGGAAATATCTGGTATGGACTGGTATAAAAACAACCTGATTTTATTGCCTGAAAATTTAAATGGATATTTGTTTTCTATCCCTAAAACTGAATTACATTTACGAATAAGTTCTATAGATAAAACACCTATAAAACCGGAAAGAATACCATTTAAAACACCTAATTACAAAGAGAGTCTCCCCGGGTTTGATAGTTTTGAGGCTATTGCATTTAGAGGTGATGAAGTCTATGTTTCTATTGAAATCCGTTATCCAGATAGTATGGCGACTCTAATGGCTAGAGGTCATGTTAATCCTTTAACAAGAGAGGTGGTTCTACCAGAACAGAATCTGGTTCAGTTTAAAGTGCCAAAATTCATTGATAATATGTCATATGAATCTTTAATAATTGATGGAACAAATATTTTTGCGTTTTTTGAATCGAATGGGAAAAACCTTCTTGATAGCGCCTATGCTTTATCATATTCTCTGAAGTCAAAACTAATAAAAAAAAGCCGGATGCCTTTCATTGAATATAGAATAACAGATGTTACTAAAATTTATAATAATAGATTTTGGGCAATAAATTACTTTTTCCCTAGAGACAGTGCGATACTGAAACCATTTAATGATCCTTTAGCTCAAAAATATGGTGAAGGTGAAACCCATATCAGGTCAGATAGAGTAGAACGTTTGATTGAATTTGAAATCAGTAAGGGGGAAATTAATCTAACTGATCAAGCACCAATTCAGCTGGTTTTGGAAGGCGAAAAAACATCAAGAAAATGGGAAGCTATATCCAAATATGATAATGAAGGGTTTTTATTAGCAACAGATAAATACCCTACTACTATGCTGGTTTTTGTTCCAAATAGTTATTAAAAAATATTTTATTTGATGCAAAAACATTATTTCTATCTTTTTCTTTTTTTATCTTTTCAGAGTGTTTTTGCTTGGAACAAGACTGGTCATAGAATAGTAGGTCAAATAGCCTCGAATTATTTAACAAAAAACACAAAACAACAAATAAGAAAATTGCTTGGACACCAAGATTTAAGTAGGATTAGTAACTGGGCTGATGAAATCAAATCTGATTCAAATTGGGCCCATGCCTACGACTGGCATTACTGTACAATTCCAGAAGGAGAAAAATATATATCGGGTAAGTATAAAGGTGAAGCTGTAGAAAAAACAATTGAATTCATTAATGTTTTAAAAAATAAAAAATCAAAAAAGGATGAAAAAATTATTGCCCTAAAATTTATTGTTCACTTGGTTGGTGATTTACACCAACCACTTCATGTTGGCAATGGGACAGATAGGGGTGGTAATGATAATAAGGTTAATTGGTTTGGTGAAGAGACTAACTTGCATAGAGTCTGGGATAAACACCTTCTAGATCTTCAACAATTAAGCTATACGGAATATGCTGATTATTTACTTTTGGATATAGATTATAGCTTGATTCGCAAATTACAAAGTGATTCGCTGATGACTTCTGTTTATGAATCTCAACTATTTCGTGATCAGTGCTATAGCTTTTCTGGTAAAGATCTTAGCTGGAAATATTTTTATGAAAACAAAGAGCTACTTGAACGATGTTTGTTAAATGGCGGCATTAGGTTATCAGGGATATTAAATAGAGTATATAAATAGTTTAGTTGGTTTTACTTTGGCCAGCAACCGCAGCCGCTTTTTTTTGGATTTCATCTTGGTTGCCTAGGTAATAGTGTTTAAGAGGTTTTAAGTCTTTATCCAGCTCATATACTAGTGGAACACCGGTTGGTATGTTTAGTTCAAGGATTTTTTTATTATCAATTTTATCTAAATATTTTATGAGTGCCCTAAGTGAATTTCCATGAGCGACAATTAAAACATTTTTACCATTGATGATGTCAGGTGATATTTTCTTTTCCCAGCATGGTAAAAATCTTTCAACTGTATCTTTAAGGCATTCTGTGGATGGGAGCGTATCTTTACTTAAATTTTTATATAATTCATCAAATCGAGGATGCCTTTCATCATTCCAGTCCAACTCGGGTGGTCTTATATCATAACTTCTTCGCCAAATTAATACTTGTTTATCCCCATATTTTTTAGCCGTTTCAATTTTATTTAAACCTTGGAGTGCACCATAGTGTCTTTCATTTAGTTGCCAATGATAGTTGATTGGTATCTGATCACAATCCATTTTCTTAATACAAAGGTTCATTGTTTCAATAGCTCTTTTTAAAACGGATGTATGAGCAACATCAAATTTAAAACCCGCCTTGGTAAGTGTTTCTCCACTTTCACGAGCTTCATTTTTTCCTATTTCTGTAAGACCAACATCAGTCCAACCTGTAAACTGGTTCGAAAGATTCCACTCACTCTGGCCATGCCTAAGTAAAACTAGTTTATGCATTTAATATACTTTCCAGTTGTTTATCCATTTGTGAAATTGCGAAACTGATTTTTTTTACCAAAGTAATTTTTTAGTAGATTTTTATATGTGTGGCAGGAAAACTTTAACTAAAAGTAAAAAGTCTATAATTGAAGAGCTTAAAATTTCAGATTGGGATGAAACTATAGATTATATTCCTAGCTATAATATTGCCCCAACTCAAAAATCATTAGTAATGCTAAGAGACAATAATAAAAGGCAGATAAAATCAATGATTTGGGGTTTAATTCCTAGTTGGTCAAAAAATAAAAAAATTGGTGCCAAGCTTATAAATGCTAGATCTGAAACATTGCATGAAAAACCCTCTTTTAAATATTTAATCAGATACAATAAGTGCATTATTATATCTGATGGATATTATGAATGGAATACCACTAACTCTAAAAAACAAGCATACTATATATATAATAAACAAAAAAACATATTACCAATGGCTGGTTTGTGGTCTTCTTGGTCAATTAATGATAAGGAGGTTTTTTTATCTTATACGATTATAACTAAGAAAGCTGGTGAAGAAATTGCTCATATCCATAGCCGTATGCCATTAATTATTGATTTCGATCATATAGATGATTGGTTTAAATATGATAACCTAGTTGAATTAAATACTGACTCTGAGTTAATTGGGGAAAATCAATTAAGTTTTCACAAAGTTAGTTCTTTTGTTAATTCCTATAGGAATGATGATAAAGCTTGCATCCATCCAATCCATTAGTATCAATTGATGGTCTTACTTTATTAAAATAAAAGTATAACAAAAGACTATTATTTTTACTTAAAATTGACAACTCTTTTTGAAGAGATATTGTGTTAATAAGTTAAAGGAGTCACTCTATGGTCAAAATTCTGCGATCATTTTTTATTACATTATTTTTAATTAATGCATCAATACTGATTGCTCAGAGTAGTGTTTCAGGTACTGTTACAGATGCATCAACTGGTTCACCACTTGCAGGCGCTAATGTTTATCTAGCAGGGACATCGATGGGTTCTGCTACTGATGCAGACGGAACATACAATATAAAAAATGTAGGCAGTGGGAACTACACATTAGTAGTTACTTATTTGGGTTATGCGACGGAGGAAATGGGTATAGAGGTTTCTGATGCTGCGGTTACTCAAAATGCCCAGCTTGGCAGATCTACTTTGGAGATTGAGGCGCTGCAGGTTACCGGGACAATTATTAAAGATCGCCAGACTCCATTTCCGCACTCATCCATAACCGCTGATGATCTTGAACTCCGGACTGCCTCAAGAGATATAACAGCTGTAATGGCTGATGCGCCAGGTGTTTATTTTACAGAGAGCAAGGGTGGTGCTGGTGACTCAAGAGTTTATATAAGAGGCTTTGACCAAGAAAACTCAGCGACTTTGATTAATGGTGTTCCTGTTAATGATATGGAAAACGGTAGAATGTATTGGTCGAATTGGGACGGAATGACTGATATTGCATCCGCGATCCAAATCCAAAAAGGTTTAGGTGCAACAAATCTAGTAGCGGGTCAGCTTGGGGGTACTATAAATATTGTATCTGGAGCTGCTACAGCTAAGCAGGGCCTTGGTTATAAACAAGAATTTGGAAGTGACGGATTTTTGAAATCTACTTTTACGGCCAATACTGGTCTCTTAGATGGTGGCGTTGCTCTTTCTGGATTAGTAGCAAAAAAATCTTGGGACGGATATGTAAATGGGACTTGGTCTGAAGCATATTCTTATTATTTTGCTGCACATAAAACGTTTGGCAATGGCAAACATACCATTGATGCGAATGTTTTGGGAGCTCCTCAGCAGCATGGACAAAGAGATGAAGATCAAATGTATAGACCAGATGATTGGGCAGCATATTCTGCATCCTCTGGTCAAGATGTACGTAGAGTAAGTCCTCATAGATATGGTAGTGGTTGGGGCGAATTGACTAAAGAGGAATATGAAATGCTTCAAGATAATTATATTGGTCACAGAGGAAGCACGGATTGGGCCCATGATGTTTTGTTTGGTGGTATAATGCACACCAAGCAGGTAGGTGATAAGTACCTGATTAACACTAGAACTAACTATTATCATAAGCCTGTGTACAGTTTGAACTGGAAATGGAATATTGATAAAATAAGTAGTCTCTCTACAACTTTTTATGGATCAAAGGGTAGAGGAGGTGGAACTGGACCTATGAACACAAGAGATACATACATGGGTGATGGTGATACGGTTGATACATACTACAAGTATTTTAATCCTGCTGAATTATCCGATGGATCTGGTGAAATTGATTGGACACAGGTTATTGCTAATAACCAGCAGTGGTCTGTTAACTCAGAGTTTGATACAACCTATAGTGATTCAAAGCATAGATCAAAGCGAATCATTAGAGCCTCTGTTAATCACCATGATTGGACAGGTGTTTTATCAACCTACAAAAGGAATATTTCAGATGATTTAACTTTTACTACGGGTGTTGATTTTAGATCATACGCTGGAGAGCACTACAGAGAAGTGGTAAACCTTTTAGGAGGAGATTACTATGTACATCACTATGCCAAAGCGGGTGAAACAGGGACTGAGAGAATGCGCGGTGTAGGTGGTTTAATTGATTACCATAATACTGGTTATCACGATTGGTATGGCGGATGGGCCCAGGCAGAGTATGCGACTAAAGCTTTTTCTGTTATTTTAAGTGGTGCGCGATCTGTATCAAGATATCAAAGACAAGAGCAGTATAATGAGACCGAGGCAGATGAATTTTCTAAGGTTCTTATCTTTCCTGGTAGTGCTCTGAAGATCGGTTTTAATTATAATTTAAACGACAATATAAATGTTTTCTTTGCGGGCGGGCAGATGTCAAAGGCTCCTAAATTTTCAAATGCTTACCTTGCCTATAGTAATGTACCAAACACAAGCGCTAAGAATGAGTCCATTACTTCAATGGATTTCGGTGCCTCATATAGAAGTCAGTTGATTGATCTAAGTGCTACCTACTACATGAATACATGGGAAGATAAAGCGATAGTTATCTATGATGCTCCTGATATATACAATATCCCTGGTCTAAGTGCAAATCATAGTGGGCTAGAAATTGAGTCTAAGATTAGGCCAATGGATCTGCTATCTATTGATGCTGCTCTTTCATTTGGTAATTGGACATGGGGAAAGGATGTGACCGGGACTTTTAGCTCTGACTATGATAGAACGAATGAAACACAGGTGAATTTATACACTGATGGACTTAAGGTTGGTTATCAACCTCAAACGCAGATGGTTTTTGGTTTAAATTTGTTTCCGATAAAAGATCTAATGGTAAACGCATCAATGAGAATGAATTCTAATTTTTATGCTGGATTCGCACCTAGTGAAAGGGATAACCCAGATCATGCTGGAAAAGATGTTGTTAAGCTTGATGATTACAATTTGTTAGATGTTCACCTAACGTACAAAATGCAAATTATGGGAACAAATTTGACGCTAGGGGGTCATATACTTAATGCGGCTGATGCAACGTATACTACTTATGGTGAAGACCAAGGTTTTGAAGATGATGGATCAAATAGTATTGCAAAAGTATTTTATGGTTCTGGTAGACAAATAAGGATGAGTTTAAAAGTAAATATTTAATTTAAACTTTAATCTAAAAAAGCCCCTGTTTTCTAGTTTATTAGAATACGGGGGCTTTTTATTTATAAAGGTTTTTCTACTCCGCGTTTTTATTCAAAGTCAAATTGATTCCTAGAGTGGCCCAGGTAACATAGTCAACATCTTGAAGAACTCCTTTTGCTATTACTACATTTCCAACAAGACTTATTTTTAATGACACGGGCGCAGAGTCTAAATTTCTCAAATCTATAAATGGTGAGAATGCAAAGCCCGTAGTGAATCCATAGCCTAGTGAGTATAATCCTAATCCATATTTATATTGAAGGGTATAAATATCAGGTAGAAATGAGATTAACCTACTGATATCAGACCTCGCGACTGTATAGACTCCTATGGTTCTCAAATTTCTTGTTGGTTTATCTGAAAAATGGTCGACCCAACTAAGTTCCAATCCAATATCAGTATTCCCAAATTTAATTCTATCTTTTTCCCAAACGGTTACCTTAAAAAATGGTCTCGGTGGAAACCCTGCGATTACTGAGTCCCTGTATGATGATGGAGATAGTATTTCCCATGAAGTATATTGAATTACTTTTTTATCTTTTTCATTAATAGTAGTAGCTATTTCTATATCTTCTATATCTTTTGTTTGGTGGACTATAACTTCTCTACCTGTCCATTCCAGGTTATAGGCAAATTGATCAGGTTTCATGAACGGTATAATCTTTCTTTCTAATTCTTTTCCTTTATTATTAAGTTTAATTTGTATGGTTTCTTCTGACTCACGATTATGGATATACTCTATCGTATTTTTTATCTTATTGTTTTTATCAAAATATTGTATCATTCTTAACCATTTTGCATCCTCCATAAAAACAATATGCCGACCAGCAAAGTTTGTGTCTGACCTGAAGTATGAGCACTCAATTATTTCCATATCTGTAACAGAATCTATTTGGGTGGCATAAGTAAAGTTATAGCTATAATATTTAATACCGATGTGGTCTTCCACATAAAGCGATCTCGGCCTCCCGTCTTTCCTACTCTTGAAGTATGCTCTCCATCCAGGCCTTACTTCAGATAAAATTTGTGAATATAACTTCTGGTCTAGTCGGGAAATAGATCCTCTTGAATGAAATTCAACATAATATGCTGATCTGCTTCCGCTACGTGTCCACTTTAAGTGCCAGGTCTGTTGTTTTTTATTATTTTCATCAAACTCAGTAACTGTTTTTATTCTTTTATCTTTGTTATAGGTTACCTCAAAATAGGGTTCACCATAAAATGTTTGGGGGTTTCCCCGTATGCTTAATTTTCTTCTATAGGGGTTCCAGTATTTATAGCATATTCTTGATTGATCTAAAGATTTAGTTTTTGGTTTTGCTTCTGTTACTGGCTTTGGACCCAAAGAAGATGGTATTATAATTTTTTCTTCTAGGTTTTGATCTACAATCTTAATATGTATTAGACCATAACCAAATTTTTTGTGATATGCCTTTACAACAAATATTCCTGGATTAATATTATCAAACCTAGCCCAACCTTTTTTATCGGTTTTTTTTTCCTGTACAATTATTCCATCTGAATCGATTAATGATACTTTAGACTTTTTTAAATTCTTTTCTTTGGTGTTTATTACTAAAATAGAAATAGAAAACTGATTTTCTTTATTTTGTCCATGCTCAAATACTTGACTTTGAGATAAAGTTATATTCGACAAAAATAAAAGCAGTAGAACCTGCTTCAATTTTTGAGAACTAAAGAAAATTAACCCATCCCCCAGCTTAGTAAAAGAATTACAAGTGAGAACATCCCAAATCCAAAAACCGTACTAGTTTGAATCTTTTCATTATAATCAAATACTTCCTCATCGAGCGATTGATAGTTTAATGCCACGGTTAATTCTTCTCCTTCTTCAACAAATACATCCATAAGCCCCATTCGAAGAATGTCCTCTACGAGTTTTTCTTTGGGTGTTCTAACCTTTGTCATTTTTGTTTGATCTTCAGGGAAATATCCAACTCGATGCCACCCTGGAAGTACATCAATCCCATGTTCTAAGGGTGAATATCCGACGATTTGGTCATCAACATAAATAGGTAATCCTGGGGTATCACATAGAATTCTTATTGATGAACGGGCCCGTTGATCTTTCCAATTTAGTGGGTGTTGTTTTTTTTTA
>MDTE01136814.1_pt1 | contig 14468 bp, 14 predicted proteins | sample 811231 | NCBI WGS metagenome assembly MDTE01 (sample SAMN05326651, study PRJNA326480) | marine metagenome | isolation source: seawater | place: Indian Ocean: Red Sea | collected 2010 | reverse complement strand
GTATGACCAATAATATAATTTACTCTTGAATTATTTATTTCATTTTTTTTTGAACCTACTGAATAGTCATCAATACTAATTATTTTATCTTTTGTTTTTGTTAATAATAAATTTATCAAATTTGTTCCAACAAATCCACAACCTCCGGTAACAATAATTAAATTTTTCATTTCAAATTCTTATTTTTTTTAAAATCATTAAATACAAAATCAAAACCTTGAGAAAAACTAATTTTAGATTTCCATCCATAATTTTTAGCCAAATTTATGTCAAGTTTTTTTCTTGGGGTACCGTTAGGTTTTTTTTTATCATAAACAATTTTTAAATTTACATTCAATTTTTTCATTATAAATTTCGCATAACCTTTAATTGTATTCTCATAACCTGAGCCAATATTAATTAAATAATGATTAGTTTTTTTCTTTAAAAAAAACTCACAAGCACTTGATAAATCGTCTACAAACATTAATTCTCTTTTTGCTTTACCATTTCCCCATATTTTTAAGAATTTTTTTTTATTTTTTTTGGCATTATAGATTTTTGATAATAATGCTGGAAAAAAATGTGAATTTTTAAGATTATAATTATCATTTGGGCCATACAAATTTGTAGGCATTAAACAAATATAATTTAATTTATATTGTTGGTTATAAGTTTCACATAACTTTAAACCTGCTATTTTAGCAATTGCATAAGCATCATTAGTATCTTCGAGTTTACCACTGAGTAAATATTTCTCTTTAATTGGTTGTTTTGATAGCTTTGGATAAATACAACTTGAACCTAAAAAAATTAATTTTTTCACACCTGCTTTATATGAGGCATGGATTAAATTTGTTTGTATCATTAAATTTTGATAAATAAAATCAGCTTTAAATTTTTGATTTGCATAAATACCACCTACTTTTGCAGCTGCAATTATGACAAAATCAGGTTTAATTTTTTTTAAATATTTTTCAGTTTTAGATTGATCAATTAAATCTAGCTGTTTTCTATCTTTTGTAATAATTTTTTTATATCTTTTTTTTTTTAAATACTTAAGTATTGAAGATCCAACCATACCATTATGACCTGCTAAAAAAATTCTACTATTTTTATTAAAGGCCATTTAGATTTTCATATTCAGAGTTAATCATCTCATCTATTAAAGAACTTAACTTAATTTTAGGTTTCCATTTTAATTTTTTTCTAGCTTTTTTTGCATCTCCTAACAAAGTATTAACATCTAAAGGTCTAAAATAGTTCTTATCACACTCAATTATTGGATAACCCTCATTATTATAAGCTTTTTCTTTTAAACCTTTTCCTTTCCAAGAAATTTTTAAATCTAACTTTTTGGCACTTAAATTAATAAAATCTTTTACAGAATATTGAACACCAGTAGCTATAACATAATCATCCGGATTTTTTTGTTGTAAAATTTTCCACATTGCATAACAATAATCTCTAGCATGTCCCCAATCTCTTTTTGCATTTAAATTCCCTAAAAATAATTTTTTTTGTTTACCTTCTTTTATTCTACATAAAGCTGAAATAATTTTTTTTGTGACAAAAGTCTCACCTCTCCTCGGACTTTCATGATTAAATAAAATACCATTACAAGCGAAAATTTTATATGCTTCTCTATAGTTTTTTGTAATCCAATGGGCATATAATTTTGCAACACCATAAGGACTTAATGGATAAAATTCTGTTTTTTCATTTTGAGGAATAGATTGAACCTTGCCATACATTTCTGAAGTTCCTGCTTGATAAAATTTAGTTTTCTTTTCAAGTTTATGAAATTTTATAGCCTCTAAAATTCTTAATGCGCCTAAAGCATCAGCATTTGCTGTATATTCTGGAACTTCAAATGACACTGCTACATGTGACTGAGCAGCTAAATTATAAATCTCGTCTGGCCTGGTTTTTTTAATTATACTTGAAACAGAAAGAGAGTCAGTTATGTCTCCATAAAATAATCTAAACTTATAATTCTTCTCATGTGGATCTTGATAAATATGATCTACTCTTGAGGTATTTATGCTTGAAGATCTTCTTTTAACTCCGTTTACAATATAATTTTTTTTTAAAAGTATTTCAGCTAGATACGAACCGTCTTGACCTGTTATACCAAAAATCAATGCTGTTTTTTTTTTCATTATTTTCTATTATTCTACTTATCTTATTAAGTAAAGAAAGTTAAATATTTAAATCAATCTTTGACAAAATTTTTTTAATTGGTTTTTAGAAATTTTTAATTTTATTTTTTTTAATAACTTTTTATTAGATAATGTAAATGAATCTTTATTTGATTTAATGAGTCTTACATTTGTTAAAAATTTTTTATCTATCCATGAAATAATCTCTGATATATAAATTTTTTCTGAGAGTGAAACGTTAAAAATTCCATACACTTTTAAACTTATAATTTTATGTATTATTTTACAAAATTGATTGATACTTAAAAAATCTTTAAAATCATTTTTTACATCTAATACTTTTTTAGATTTAGAGACCTTTTTTTTGTATATCAAAAAATTATCAAAAAACAATTTATGACTATTTCTAGAATTATTATGAATTCTTTTGCCAATTATATTTGATATTCTTAGTGAAATTAACTGGTTCTTAATTTTTTTTCTTAAATACTTTTCTGTTATATATTTGTTTTTTGAATAGTTATCTATGGGTTTGATTTTAGATTTTTCGGTAATATTTTCATTTAATGCATAAATTTTTCTTGTATTAAAAAATATATAAAAAAAATTTATTCTTTTAAATTTGTCTATGAAATTAATGTCCAAATCATATTTTGGGTTATACTTGTCATTTACGTATTGCTCACATATTGAGGTATTTATAACGTGAGTATATTTTTTAAAAAATTTACTTTCTTTTTTTTTTACATTTTCATATGAAAGATTGTCTGTTTCGTATTTGGGAGATAAATACTTTTTTAGATTAGATCCTAAAAAACTTTTCTTTCCAATAATTAAAATTTTTATCATCTAAAAAAAAAATATACAAACTTTGTTATAATTTTATCTAAAGTCAATTTATCATTTACATTTAATTTTTTTGAAAAAAAACTTACAAAATCATGAGCTTGATTTCTTCTATACCACCAATTTTTTGAGAATAATTTATAATTTTTTGAAGCAGAATTTTCTAGTTGTCTGTAATAAGTAAGATGCTTATTTAAAATAAAAATATTTTTTTTTTTCAAATAATAATAAATTGCTGTTCTGAAATCGAACCATATGCTCTCGAATTTATTTATCCTTACATTTTTAAAAAGTTCTAATGCAAAATTTCTTCTTAATGAAATACAACTTTGTGGTGGAAATCTTGGCCAACTTGAAAACAAAAAATTTTTTTGCTTAAATTTTTTTTTTTCTATATTTTTTTTAAATTTAAAAATAGGTAAATCAAAAATTAAATCTATATTTTTTTGATTGTTAAACTCTTTTATAATAGTCTCAATTTTATTTTTTTTAAAAAAATCATCACTATCTAAAAAAAATATATATTCACCTTTCGATTTTAAATAACCTTTATAATAAGAATTAATTTGGTTAAAACTTCCGAATTTTGTTTTTTTTTGGTTTTTAATAATCATTACTTTATTTTTAAATCTGTTTAAAATTTGAATTGAATTATCTGTCGATTTATCATCAACAACGATTATTTCTAAATTATTTATTTTTTGACTCAAAATCGAATTAATGCTCTTACTTAAAAATTTAGCATTATTATAATTAACAATAATAATACTTATTTTTTTTTTAAATTGAGTTCTCATATATATATTCAAAGGATTTTCTAAATCTCATGCGTATTTTATATCTTTTTTGAAAATTATTTTTTTCAAGAAGTTTTTTGATATTTGAAAACTTATAACCCTTGTTAATCATTAAATCATAATGGTGTTCAAAATATATAAATCTTATTTTTTTTAAATCTATTTCTTTGATGCCTTTTAAAATATTATATTCATAACCTTCGGTATCAATTTTTAAAATATCAATTTTTTCTACTGATTGTTCAGAAATAAACTCTGAAATATTACAGATTTTTACATTTTGCTTATCTGGTTTAAAATTTTGATTACTTAAAAAAAGTGAAAATAATTTTTTTTTTCTTTTAAAATACTCTGTATTTTCATTTATATAATTAAGTGTTGATGATGATGTATCTTTAAATACATTAAGCTCTTTTGTTTCTGAAATTTCTCCGAAACCAAAATTAAATAATTTTATTTTATTTGAAATATATTTTTTACTAGTGTTTAATTTTTTAAAAAGATTAACGTTTGGTTCAAATGAATAAATGCTACTAACATTTAAATTTTTGCAGAATAGATCTATACTTTCTCCTTTATGGGCACCTATATCAAAAACACATATCTGGTTATTGTGAAATTCTTTTTTAAAAAATTTAATTATTTTTTTTTTATTATCTAAATCAATTAAATTGATTAGCATCATTGAAATTTTTAAAATAAAATTACCAATCATCTCTGTAAACCATATTTAATCCTAAAAACTTTTTATATTTCATTGTTTTGCTATATGAACAAGGTGTTTTTGCTGCCCAGCACATTTTGCCACCTTTAACTGAATAAATTTTAAAATCTCCTTTATTCAAAATTGTTATTGATTCATTTTCAGCCACATAAAAATATGGGCTATTAACAATCGGATAATTGTAAAAATTAATTTCTTTATTTAGTCTAACTATATTTCTACCAAAATATATAAAAACAGAAGTTATTATTAATATCATTATTAAAGAATTTATCTTTTGTTTATTTATATTTAATCTCTCAATCATTAAGCTAGTAAATATAATTAAGGGTAATCCAATTAAAACATAACCACCATATCTCATAGCTGGATGGAATAAGAACCATTCTAATAAAAACACAAACGGTATAATTAAAATTGATAAATAATGTTTAAAATTTATTTTTTTATTATTCTTATTAGAAAAAATATAAAAAATAAAAAATATCAAACTGTAAACAAATATTAACCCAAATAGAGTATCTGAGACTTTGTTGAAAAAATGTCGGTCAATCCAATTTTTAAGCCAATTAAAATTTTTTACATAATCCTTTTGAGGCATTTCAGAAACATAACCAGGTCCACCTCCTGCTTTTGCCCACCATTCATAATGTAGCTTCATTCTTTTTACTTCTTTTTTTGGAATCGACCACTCATTTTTTCCTATACATGTTTTTTCAGCTGGATATAAAATACAACCTGTTGTCAAATAATTAGTAGCAACATTTCCTAAGAGACTAAAAGATAAAACAATTATTATTAGAAAGTTTTTTCTTACAAAAAATTTTCTGAAAAATTTTTTTTTTAATAGTATCATTGGCACTAGCAACAAATACATATAATAAATTGCCTTCATGGATGATGCTAAAAAAATAAAAATTAGTAATAAATTTAAATATAACGATATTTTTTTATTCTTTTTTTCAAAATACATTAGATCTGCAAAAAATAAAAAAATTAATAAAAGTAAAATTTGAGCTGATCTATCAGTTCCATGTTCTCCAAGCCTATAAAAAACTATGTTAACAAAAATAAGAGAAAGTAGTGAGAAATAACTTGTAAAGTTATGTTTGATATTATTTTTTATCAATCTGTAAATTATAATATAATTAAAAAATACTAATATTAAAAATGGTCCAATGTGAAATAAATAAAATTTTATATATGGCATATACAGAAGTGAGTGAAAATGAAACAGACTTGAAAATGTTCTAAAACCATGACTAAAAATTCCTGTGCCAATTATGAATTTATTTTCTGATAAGTTTAATGAGTATGTCAAATGGTAATAAGGAAAATCATCATGATTTTTATAAACATATGCTCCAATTAAAAAAATCAACAATAACAGTAAAAAATATTTAACATCAGTTATGTTATTTTTATTTCTTCTTATATAAAAATAAAAACCTATAAAGCCTATAAAATGAACAATAATATTATGTGCAAAATTATGAGAATATAAAAATGATGATAAAATCGAATAAACAGAAAGTGAAAAAAAACCTATGATACCTAAATAACCAATATTTAATTCAAGTAAATCTTTGTAAACTATTCTGGAAAAAAATTCACCATGTCCAACTATGGATATAATAAAAATTAATATATAAGATATAAAAAATATGTGTTCAGCCACTTTGTTTATTGATAATCATTTATTGAGTTAATGCAAAAATACAATCTAAATAACAATTTTTCTTATAAAGAAATAGTCTTTTTTTTAATTCTCTATTTATCTTTAATAACTGGATTTTTTCTTTCTGAAAATTCAACCGGAGGTGCGATTTCCGATTATTATAATCAAAAAAATATTAGTATACATTTCTCAAATAATTTCCTTGATAGCCTATTAAATTACGATAAATATTCTTCAAGACATTCTCCAGTATTAATTATTTTTCTATCATTTCTTGAGAAAATTAACCTTGATGACAATTTTATAAGACTTTTACACTTACATATTTGCCTTCTATTACCTTATATATTTTATAAAATTATTAGAGAACAAGATTATACAAAAAATAAAAAAATTGCCCTAGTTTTATCAAGCTTATTATTTTTATCACCAACGTTTAGATCGTTATCCATCTGGCCAGATAGTAGATTATTAGGTCTTACTATTTTTAGCTTAAGTATATTTTTTTTTATCAAATTTTTAAATAAAAGAAATTTTAAATTTGTAATTTTAAATATCATTTCATGTGCTATAGCTTCATATATAAGTCCAAACTTTTCTGTTTTTTCAATTTTTTTTCTCATGAATTTTATTTTGTATTATGGATTTAAGAATAAAAAAATTTTAATTATTATAATATTAAATATTCTTATCTCACTTCCCGCAATATATTATATTTTTATACTTGATGTAAATTTTATAAATAAATCTGCTGCAATAGGAGGAATTAAAAATGAAAATATTATTTTTATTAATATATTTAATAATGTTTTAATTACATTCTCATTAATTTTTTTTTACTTAATACCATTTATAATTTCAAAAATTATAAGTATTAAGGAAATACTAAATTATAAAAATATACTAACTTCATTTTTAATTTTTGTAATTTTAGCTGTCAACTTTGATTATCAATATAATTTAAGTGGGGGTGGTTTTTTTTTTAAAATTTCTAATTATTTATTTGATAATAACTACCTTTTTTTTATCTTTTCATTTATTTCAATAATTTATGTTTTGCCAATTTTATTTGGAAATAAATTAAACTTATTGATTTTTTTATTAATAATTATAAATAACCCTCAGTATACAATCTATCATAAATACTTTGATCCCTTTTTAATTATATCATTTTTCTCAATTTTCTTATTAAAAAAAAATCTTAATTTAATTTTATCATTAAAAAATTTATTTTATATTTACTCTTTTTTTCTTTCATTTTTAATTTTGAGTGTTTACAAATAATTTATTAAATAAATTATGGAAGATATTACTCTAGTAATACCAGCAAAAAATGAAAAAGAGTCCTTACCCTCCGTGCTGGATGAGTTGAGTAAATATAATATAAAAAAAATAGTAGTTCTCGAAAAATCAGATATACAAACAATTGACGCAATAAAACATTATGATTTAAGAATTCTATTTCAAATTAAAAAAGGTTATGGAGCTGCTTTGATTGAGGGTATTGAAAGTGTCGAAACTAAATATTTTGCTATATTTAATGCAGACGGATCTTTTGATCCTAATGAGCTCAAACTAATGTTTGAAAAAATAACAAATGAGAATGCTGATTTAGTATTTGGGACTAGATATGAAGTTGGATGTGGTAGTGATGATGATAATTTTATTACTTCAGTTGGAAATTTTATATTTACAAAAATAGGAAAAATTTTTTTTAAATTAAATCTCACAGATATTTTATACACTTATGTTTTAGGAAAAACAAAACTTGTAAATAATTTAAAAATTAAAAATTATGATTTTTCTTACTGCATTGCTTTACCAATAACTGCTAAAAGAAATAATTTAAAACTTTGTAATTCAAAATCATTTGAACGTAAAAGAATAGGTGGCAAAAAAAAAGTTAATGCATTCAAAGATGGTATACTTATACTTTTATCAATGATTAAACTTTTTTTTAAAAATTAATCGTTGAAGTAATAAGTAAAAACCAAAATAAACCAATATATTCAAAATCAGAAGATTTATTTGAATATATGTTTGATTTAGATTTTTTGAAGCCACAAAAAATATAACTAAATTATATAAATTAATTGATAAACTTGAAAATATATTTGAATGGATGTCTTTTAACTTAAATTTTCTTTGAATATAAATAAATAAATATTGGTGAAGATGTTTATTATCTGGATCTAGTGGATTATTATTGGTAATTAATTTTCTTATTATAGAGAATAAATTTTCAAAGCATGGATACCACAATAATAATATTATAAAATAAGGCGTAACAAAGTTATTAGAGTTGTAAATATTTATTAAAATATACCCGATAAGAAAACTTAAACTATAAGCTCCGTTATCTCCCAAAAATAATTGGTTTGTAAAATTTAAAAACAAAATAAATAGAAATAAAACAAGAAAGTATTGAATATTTTCTGCTGATAATCCTAAACTCATTATTAAATTTGATTTATAAAGAACAACTAAAATTAAACTAAAATATCCAAGTAAAAGACCATTCAATCCATCAATAAAATTTGACCCATTAACTAAAATCATTAAACAGAAAACAGTGAACAAATAACTGGCATAGGTATTCTTAAAATTTTTATCAATAAAATCAATTCTTGTTGGTAAAACCTCTAGTTTAGTAATAAATACAAATAATAAAATTAAAATTAATTGTAAAAAAAATCTTTTTTTCGCAGAAGATAAAATATTTGAGTCTGATAGTAATCCAATTACAAATAAACAAAAAAATGTAGTCAAAAGTAATAAAAATTCATTATTAAAAATTAATATAACGGGTAATGTTAAGAAAATTCCTCCAGTAAGTGGTACCGATATATTTGTTAATCTTTGATGATTGGATCCATTATAACTTTGTAGATATTTTTTTTTTTTAATAAATAAATTTAAAATAAAAATTAAAACTATATAAATTAATATATTAAACATTAGCTTTACTTTTATAAGATTTAATCAAAAAATTTAAAGATAATAAAAAAAGGTAATACAGAGATTTCATATATCCATAATTTAAATAAAATCTATAAACCCCATACCCATCTTTTAATTTTTGAAAAGTAGATGAAGACAAAGAGTCCTCAAGACTTCTCCAATTTGTTAATGGCAAGTCTAAACCGTGAATTGGTATACCTTTTTTAATTATTTTTAACCATAATATAAAATCCTCTTTTGTTTTAGTTTTAGAAAATTTTATACTTTTATTGATTATTGACTTTTTTATCATAACTGTTGACAAACCAACATCACAAGAAGTAACTAAATCTTTAAAATAAAAAAAATTTTTTGCCTTTCTAATTTGTGTTGTTTCATTCTTCTTATTAAAAATTATGTAAGATGTATGTGAGACTAAATAATTATTTTTTTTCATAAAATCTAATTGAATTTTTAATTTATTTTTTTTCCAAATATCATCAGCATCAATGAAACAGATATAATTGCCCCTAGAAAATTTTAGTCCTTTATTTCTTGAAAGACCCGCTCCTATATTTTTATGATTTTCAATTAATTTAATTCTTGTATCAATTTTAATTAAATTTTTTAAATATTCTAGATCCTCATTAGAGGGATCATCATAGATGATTAGTATTTCGAACTTCTTGTAAGATTGATTTAAAATTGAAACCAAAGTTGATTTAATATATTTTTTTTTTTAAAATAAGGTATTATAATACTAATTAAATCCATTAATTATAAAATTAAATTAACATAAGATATTTATAATAAAAAAAAGATCTTAATTTAGGCAAGAAATATATTTTTACTAGAACCTTTATTAATTTTTCTAATATACTCATCTATAGAACTAATCTTCTTAAAATTACTATCATAAAAATTATAACCGTAATACTTTATAATTTTTAAGAGATCATAAGCTGTATATCCATATTCTTTGTAAAGATAAGGTGCAAGCTCCATAACTATTTTTGGTTTGAATTTTTTTAAGTAATTAACTCCACTTTCAAATACAAATAATTCATTTCCATCTACATCACACTTGATTAGTGACTCCTTTATTTTATATTTTTCTGTAAAGTCGTCTAAAGAAAATATATTTGCATTTGTTGTAAATTTTTTAATACCTTTGTGCTCCGAGTGCTTTTGATTATCAGTATTTAATTCCCAACTGCTATAGACTTGGTTTGGTATCGCATTTTTACTAGAAATAAATGCCTGGATAGGAATTATATTTTTTTTTAAATCTGGATTTAATTCAATATTTTCTATTAATTTATCATATCCATATTTAGTAGGTTCAATAGCAAAAATTCTTGAAAATTTATGTTCATTTGCAAAATTAAGTGTATGACTTCCGCAGTTTGCACCAATATCAATTATATCAATGTTTTTTGTTTCATTTTTTAAAATATTTTTAACAATTTTTTGTATTGATGGTTCAAAACTCCCAAAAAGAAAAATGCTTAAATCTATTGCTTCATTTAAATCTAGCTTCCAATTAATTTTTTTTCTTTTAGTAATTGTAGGAGAATTGGACAGAGTGTAAATAAGGATCTTAGATAAATACTTTGCAATGAAAATTTTAAAACTTGTTTTCATTTAATAAAATAATAATAATAATAATTATTAATGTTAAAAAACTTATCTGAAATTATTAAAAATAATCAATTTATTTTAATACTTTTGATAATAAATTTTACAATATTTAATATCAGTTCCAATTTTCAAATCAACAAGTTTAAAGACATTCCATTTGACTCAAAAAAATTACCAAAGCTTTTATCATCTCCGGTTGAAATGAATTTATGGAAAAAGGGCTATGAATTTAAAAATAAAAATTTACTTTCAAATATTCAAGATCATGAGTTTAGACATCATTTTTTACCTTCCAAATTATTGGGATTATTTGGAAAATTATCTGGACTAAAATTTTATGATAATGACATTATAAACTTTGATGGTATTTATTATTTTTTTTTATTTCAGACAATATTATATTATTTATCTATAATATATTTTTATAAAACCTTAAAAAATCTAATTCTAAATAATTTTATAATCTATTCATCGGTTCTATTTCTTTTGTTTGAACCAACAATAAATCAATATAGATATACTATTTTTGGTGAAACTATTTTTTTTACTATTTTAATATTTATTTTTTCTTTTTTAATAAATTTACCAAAAAAAAACTCCACCTACTTATTTGTTGGTTTATTATTTGGAATTTGCTACCTGCAAAGATCTGTTGCGATGTTTCTAATTATAGTCCCCATATTAATCCTAATATTTGAATTTAGATTTAATTCAATATCTAAGATTTTAAATTTAGGAATATCATTTAGTTTAATTTTGTTAATATTGGGATATTTAAATTACAATCGAGTCAATATATTTTATGTTTTACCAACCCAGACTATAGATAACCTTTATAATTACTTCCTACCAAGTGTGGAGATGAAAAGACTTAATTTGAAATCAATTAAAGATGCAAAATTGAAGTTAAGAAATGAAAAAATTAATTTTGCAAAAGAAAATAATCTAAATCTAGAAAAAGAAGCAGACAGAATAACTTTTTATCAATGGCAAAGAAATAAGGCTGTTAACACTTTGTTAAATAATAAAATTATAACATTTCAGACAGCACTAAAATCCTCACTTCATTCAACTTTATTAAATCCAACAGAAATACTTTTTAGAAGAATAGTTGGATCGGGATATTACAAAAGTGAATTACATCAAAAAACAATTAAATATAGAATTATTTATTCTTTATGTGTTTATATTTTAATTTTTATTGGCTTCATTTATACAATTAAATATAAATTAAATTTTCCTCATCTGCTTCTGATAATATCTATGTATTTTTTTGTGATATCATCTTGGGTAGGTTATACAAGATATTTTGTTCCTTCTTATTTATCTTTGTGTTTATATTTTGGATATGGAACATATTATTTATATTCTATATTAAAAAGAAATAAATTTAAATGGAAAAAGATATAATTATTTTCATGCCTTCAATTGAAAAAGGCGGAGTAGAAAAAAATTTTTTTATTGTTAGTAATTTTTTATCTCAAAAATTTAATAAAATTTCTGTGATTTCTATTTCAAAAAAATATAAAAATAAAATAAATAGATCGATAAAATTTATAAGCTTGAATTCAGATTACTGGGATAAATGTAGTAGAAGAATAAAATTTTTGTTATCTTTATTTTTATTAATTAAAGAAATATTAAAAAACAAAAATACTTTAGTTTTTTCATTTCAAGCGAATATTTACACAATTTTTATATGTAAACTTTTTTCAATAAAAAATATTGTCAGATGTAATTCATCACCTACTGGTTGGTCAAAAAATTTCTTAAAACAATTTCTTTACAAATTTTTTCTTAATAAAGCAGATAAAGTTATGGTTAATAGTAAAGAATTTAAAAGAGAGTTAAAAAAAAGGTTTAATGTAAATTCTGTTTGTATTTATAATCCATTAGATACTAAAGAAATAATTAACAAATCTAAAATTTCATCAAAAAAAATTTTTAGAAATAAAAAACTTAAAATCTTAAATGTTGGTAGATGCACTGATCAAAAAGACCAAATTACCTTTTTAAGATCTCTAAAAAAAATTAAAAACAAAATTGCATTTCATGCTGTGATTATTGGGGAAGGACCACTCAGGAAAAAATTAGAAAATTATGTTCATAAAAATAATTTAAAAAAACATGTAACTTTTGAAAATTTTAAAAGTAACCTCTATCCATTTATTAAACAATCTGAATTGTTTATACTATCTTCAAAATATGAAGGTCTTCCAAATGTAATCTTGGAGGCAATTGTCTTAAAAAAATTTGTAATTTCTAGTGAATGTCCAACAGGACCTAAAGAAATTTTACTTAACGGAAAAGGTGGTTTTTTGTTTAGAGTAGAAGACCATGAACAACTAACAAAAAAAATCATTTTTTATGAAAATAATAAGTCTAAATGTGACTTAATGACGAAAAAATCATTTAATTTTTTGAAAAGATTTGATTACAATAAAAATTTAAATAAATATTTTAGTTTAGTAAATAAATATATGTAATTTTACTCAATAATTTCATTTAATATTTTGTAATGTCTGAATTTTGTATACTTTAAAGAGAATTTTTTTGCTTTAACTTTTTTTGTAAATTTATCTTTATCATTTACAAAATTTTTAAAACTTTTGAACAGTGAATTTTTTTGATTTGATTTAAATAATATACCATTTTGACCATAATCTAAAAATTCTGATGGACCGTTGGGACAATCACTAGAAATTACAAATAAATTTGAAATTGCAGCCTCCACAATTACGAAACCTACCTCCTCCCATAAGGATGATAAAACAAATACATCGGATTTTTTCATATATTTATAGACGTTTTTTACATGACCAAGTAAATAAACTTTTGTTTCAAGTTTATTTATTTTTATAAAATTTTGTAACTTAGTTTTTTCTTCACCATCACCCAAAATTATCAATATAAAATTATTGTTTAATTTTAAAAATTCCATAAACTCTTGAATAAGATAAATAAAGTTCTTTTGCCTTGTTAACCTTCCTGCTGCTAAGATAATTTTTTTTTTCTCATTACCTGGTAGTTGTATTTTTTTATCAGCTATTTGAGATTGAAATTTAGTTATATCTATTATTGCATCTGGTAATAGGAATATCTTTTCTTTATAAAAAATTTTATTTTTTACCAAGTTTAGCTTCAATTCATTTGTGGGACATGTAATTTTATAAATTTTTTTAGAAACCAATTTCCAAAAATAATTTCTTAAATAATTCAATTTTGGATAGCCAGATATTCTCAAAATTAAATTTGTTTTTATATCAAAGAAATAAAATAAACACATTGGTAAAGATGTGATTAAATGGATTATTAACACATCTGGTTTATCTTTTTTAAGTAATCTCAATAAAGGTAAAAATGAAAGTATAAAAATTATTAAATATGAAAGTCTGCTCTTTATTAAGCCTGTTTTAGGTAAAAATTTATAATAATTAAAATTTAAATCTATTAGTTCCACCGAACCTGATTTAAATTCATCCTTATAATCATTCCATTCTCCACAAGCATTAATAACTTTAACATCACTATTTTTATCAAATTTTGACAATGATAATGCTGAGTTCATAGTCGACTTTACTGTACCTACAGGATTTAAACATGGTGACCAATAATAAATTTTTTTTTTCATTATTTAATACTTTACAAGTATTAACTTAATTTATAAGTAATTTTTATCAAATGATATTAATAACTGGAAG
>MDTE01002659.1_pt1 | contig 14470 bp, 17 predicted proteins | sample 811231 | NCBI WGS metagenome assembly MDTE01 (sample SAMN05326651, study PRJNA326480) | marine metagenome | isolation source: seawater | place: Indian Ocean: Red Sea | collected 2010 | reverse complement strand
GGTCATCCGTGGACCATTACCTGGGCGTTCACGTTGTGGGGCGCAAAGGGCGCTCAATTGCTTGGCTGGAGCTCTGAAGGCGTGTGGTTCTGGTTGGGTAGTTTTACCGAGAACGCACTGAACTCCAGCATATGGGCTGACAAAACCTCCTGATGGATATCGGTATAATGATCGGCGCCTTTGTCGCCGCCGGAGCTGCCGGCAGATTCTCGCCGAGGTTCGAAATCCCGATCTTGTCATTGATGGCCGCGGTATTGGGCGGACTCTTGATGGGATACGGAGCGCGAATCGCTTTCGGCTGCAACATGGGGGCATTCTTTTCGGGCGTCGCTTCGACAAGCCTGCACGGCTGGTTGTGGATTGTCAGCGCGTTGGCGGGCACCTGGATTGGGATCAAGATGAGACCCTGGTTTAACCTCAGAAACAGTTAGCCGGGAAGAATCGACCTGCCATTCTTGAATCTACCAAAAAGTGAGTGACGATGAAGCTGAGAACCGGAGAGCCGTGGATATCCGCACCCGCATATGGGCGGAGCCTCACAGGATTAACCGTGAATCTTCTGGTGCGCGACATCGAGGTCGCAGTGGCTTTTGAACGGCAGGTGCTGGGCGCAAACGTTGTGTATATCGATGCCGATTTCGCGGGGCTCCGTTTCGGCGAGGCGGAATGGATGCTGCATGCGGGCCACACGTATCAAGACCACCCACTCCATGGCAGCCTGGGCGGCGAAATCGTGAGAGGCATAGGCGCCGAACTTCGGCTTCATGGCTGCGATCCCGACGCTGCCGAAGCTGCGGCACGCGAAGACGGCTATACAATTCTTGAGGGTGCCAGTGACAAGTCTTGAGGGTGCCAGTGACAAGCCGCACGGTTTGAGAGAGGCGTTTATCATCGACCCAGACGGCTATATCTGGGTGCCCGACGTTCCGTCTGGCGAATAGCTGAACCCGTGACGGTCACAAGGATATTTGTCTACCGTCCCAGCGGCGCGCCAAAAATACAGCGCAAAGGGCGCCGACGGCTGTCATGGCAGCCATAAAATGGAACGCGGCGCCACCGAAATGAGCGTACAGGTATCCCGCTAACGGCAATGTAATGCCAAATCCCACCCCCGTTCCCAGCGCCGAATAAATCGACTGTGCGGACGCGGACAGATTTGGGGGTGCCGCCTGCGCGATAAAGTGCACGGCCGCCAGATGAGTTGCGCCAAACGTAAACGCGTGAATTGCCTGGACGAGTAGCAGCGGCATGAGATCCGCTGTCATCCCTGTTACGCCCCAGCGCAAGGTCCCCAAAACCCCTGCCAACGTGAGCAACCATATCGGGCCCAAACGGGCGAGTAGCGCCGCCCCAAATATGAACAAGACGATTTCCGCGATTACGCCCTCGGCCCAGAGCCAGCCGATGACGGTTTCGGAATGACCAACCGCCCGCCAGTAGAGCGTCGCAAATCCGTAGTAAACCGCGTGGCTCGATTGAATGAGGCTGGCGCTGGCGAGAAACAGCAGGAAAACGGGATTGGTCAGCAGTTTGAGCGATGGGGCTTTGCCGCTTCTCTCAGTGGGCCAGCGGGCATCGGGAAGGAAGAAGGTTGAGACCCAGGTCAGCGCGACTGCCGCAACAACCAACGCCAGGACCCAACTCTCAGGGCGCCCCTCCAGAATTCGCCCGCCAACCATCGCAGCAACCACGAAACTGATGGACCCCCAAAGGCGAATTCGCCCGTATTGCAGACTCCGCTCATTGGCAACACGAACGGTCAAGTTGTCCGACAATGGAAACAGGGATGAGAGCGCGAATCCAAACAGGCCCGAAATGATCAGCAGGGGCCAAAATCCGTCCGCTGCGGAGAAGAGGATGACAAAGGCCAGCGCCAATCCCGCCAGAACAATCATGGGACGCCGACGATCGCCGCGCTGATCGACGACATGCCCCACAAGCGGATTGGCAAACACCTTCACCCACGTTCCCACCGCAAGAAGAATGCCGATTTCCGCGGCCGTCATCCCCCGGTTTTCCAGCCAGACCGGCCAGAACGGCAGGTACACCCCGATGATGAGGAAAAGGCACCAATAGAATGCCGACAGCCGCACGCCGGGACCTGAGGGGCGTGGAATTCTCCAGCGAACGGCCAGCCAGACGGGATACATTGCGGAACCCAACCTGTCAGACCAGAGGGACGCAGGGCGTAATCATGCCCCCGGCGGGAACTGGGTCGTCGCTACTCACCTGCAATGGATTCAGGGAGGAAGCGCTCACCATAGGCAGGCGTCTTCTCCGGGAGTGGTGGATACTGGGATGCACCTGTGGGCACCGGCCTGATGTCACTGTCCACGTGCGCGTCGATCAGGCACGGCTTCCCGAGCTGCACCGCATGCTCGAGTGCCGCCGCAAAATCCTTGTTGTGTGTCACCGTGATGGCCTCGCAACCAGCGGCGCGCGCCATCATCGCGAAGTCCGGATTGTATCGCTCGCCATCCTTGTAAAAGAGTGTGCCAAGCTCTCGGCCCTGGAACATGCCGAGCTGGATATCGCGAATGGAAGTCCAGCCGAAGTTGTTCCAGACCACCCAGACCGCAGGAATGTTGTACTCCACGGCTGTCGCCAGCACGTGAGGTGTCATCATGAAACTTCCGTCGCCCACCACCGCGACGCACGTGCGCTCTGGAGCCGCGAGCTTGGCACCGAGGACGCCGCTGGTACCGAACCCCATCGCACCAAACCCGAACGCGTTCAACATCGCCTGGGGACGACGTGCTTCCCACAACTGCACGAACCAGTTGTGGTGGGCGCCAACATCCAGAACGAGAATGCCATCGTCAGGCAGGACCTTTCGAACGTCCCGAACAATTCCTTCTGGTGTTGCAGGCGACGAGCTCTGATCAAATTTTGGCGCGAGGAATGACTCCCATTCATTGCGCCAGGACTCGATTTCAGCGCGCCACGCGGTAGTTCGTGCGGGATCGGGCGCGCCGCGTCGGTTCACTTCCTCCAGCAACTGGCGCAGGAAGGTCCTGGCGTCCGCGGCAATGCCCACCTCGGGAGGATACGCGCGCCCCAATTCACCCGCATCGATATCCACGTGAACGAGTTTCGTCGGCGGTATATTCCAGGAGTAGCCGGGCAACCAGCTCGATGAAGATCTATCGTCGAAATGCACGCCGATAGCGAGCAACACGTCGCAGTGCCGGCCCGCCTGATTGGCTTGGTAAACACCGTTTCGGCCATTGTGCCCGATATACAATGGATCCCGGGCATCGATCGCACCCATTCCATTGGGCATGGATCCAACGGGAAACTGCAACGTTTGGACGAGCTCAGTCAGTTCTTCCCCCGCCTCTGATAGCGCCACGCCATGTCCGACGTAGATCAGGGGCTTCTCCGCTGCATATAGAAGATCGGCGACTCGACTGATTTCATCGGGTGACGCTCCGGGCCGCCCGCCGATGGCGTGTCGGTTGGACGGTTGATAGTCGACGTCATCTTCTTCCTGAAAAACATTGTAGGGAACGTCGACACAAACCGGCCCAGGTCGGCCGGTCGTCGCAACCGCCATCGCCTGGCGCATGGCGACCGGCAGCATGTCGACGCGTGTCGGCTGCAGGCACCGCTTCACATAGGGCTTCACGCTCGATGGGAAATCCGCCGGCTGGTTGCGATAAATCTCTTGAAATGCCCCAAGCCCGAAATGCTGGGTCGGCACATTGGCCGTAATGGCAATGTAAGCAGACGAGTCGAGAAAGGCATTGGCTAGTGGCAGCATCATGTTTACCGAACCCGGTCCACATGAGCTTAACGTAGCCACGGCTTCATGCTTTACGCGCCAGTATGCATCAGCCATATGGCCGGCTGTCTGCTCGTGGCGGGGTGAAATCAGTTTGATTTCGCTCTGACGCTCATACATGGCATCCAGAATTCCAACGTTTCCATGACCGCAAACCCCGAATACATAGGGAACGCCTTCCCGAATCAGGAAATCGACGATGTACTCGCCGCCTTTCATGTTTGGCATGTCAGCCCGCCTTTCCTAGTCGTCCCATACTGAAGATTCCACGTCATCGCCACTTGGGATCAAGTCTCAGAGAACTCTTCCCAGAACCACCACTCTCGTTCTGTCACCCATTCATCAATCTCCCCCCTCAACTGTTTGAAGTGCGGAGTATTTCGGTGAACGGTGTCCGCATCTTTGTCCGCATAAACCTCGAACATCATGAACCGGGTTGGGTCTTCGCGATCCTGGAAAGCACGAAAATCCAGACACCCGTCTTCGACATGGAGACACATTTCCGCGTGTTTTCGAATTCGAGCCTTGAAACGCTCAATGCATTCCGGCTTCAAAACGAGATGTGCAGTATGTACGTAGGACATGTTTCTTTCTCGGTTCGCTGCCAGCTCTTACCAACCCATCTCGCCCAGTTTTTCGATCCCGTCAGGAAAGTCCACATCCGGTTCCGGAGAGATGATCTCCAGGACCACAGGCCCGTCGTAGCCAACCTGCCTCAGAGCGTTACCGACCGCCTCGAAGGGAACGTCTCCCCGGCCAATGGGGTCGTGGCGAAACTCTACTGTCGTCGTATCCGAGATATGGACCAGGTTCATGCGTGACTTGACGAGTTCGATATCGGCAACAGGGTCGTCTTTGGCAAACACGCCATTCGCCACATCGTAGATGAGTGCCAGGCCGTCGCCGTAGTCCAGGTCGTCGAGGACAGCCATCAGATCCTTGGCCTTGGGGAGCCACGTGTACGGGATATTCTCAAACAACAGTTCCGTGCCAGCGCGTTGAGCCTCGGGGACCAGCCGATCGAGACTTTCCTTCAACCAATCCATCATGCGTTCGCGAGGAGCCGCCAACAACGGTCGGGCCAAACCGGGTGAAATCACGACGCCAGGCACGCCCCATTGACCCGCAAGTTCAACAATACTGCTCAGGTAACGGTACGTGTGATCGCGTATTTCACGCGATGGACTCACCATGTTGTTGTCCCAGCCGCCTGGATTGAACGACGTGAACGCCAAGTCCCGGTCGCTGAGCAATTTTCCAATTGCGTCGCGGTCAGCCGTGTCGAGTTCGGCCGCCCATACATGACCCGGGGTCATGATGGCTTCGAACTGGCGATGTCCCTGGTCCGCAAGATGTGACAGGCAATCCGATATCGTCTGAGTCCATATCCATGAAAACGTGTTGATGGAGAATTCTGTATTCGCCATGCCTTCCCCCCGTAAGAAGCCAGCGCAATCGGCCATCTGCGCGGATCACCGGGCACGCTTGGAATTCCCATTATAGGGGTCCCCGTCGTACCGAGATATCTCACCGAATACGCATCGCTTGCCACTGCTTGCCCCCAAAGGTTAGAACCCCGACATCTCGGCCAACAAACGGTTTCCGTGGAATGTCCAAAACATTGCTACTGATGCGCCATGCGAAATCGAGCTGGAACGACCCCGCCGTATCCGATTTCGATCGCAAGTTGAACAAGAGGGGCATCAAGGCGGCAGCGCGCATGGGGACGCATATGCGCGATATGGGAGTCGTCCCCGAATTCACCTTGTGCTCATGCGCACGTCGGGCCAAGGAAACTTGGAATCTTGTTCAGGAATCATTCGACGGATCAGTCGAAGTCAAGATCATGAAGCGGCTTTATCTCGCGTCGCCGACTCAAATTCTGGGCGCAGTTCGCACGGTGCCCGATAGTGTTCGATACCTTTTGGTCTTGGCGCACAATCCCGGCATTCAAGAACTTGCCCATCGTCTATCGAGTGTCCCCAAAGACGACAACGCGCGGAGATTGGGAGAGGCCGTGCGCACCAAGTTTCCGACGGCAGCCCTTGTTATTTTGACCATGGAGATCGGCTCCTGGACTGAAATTGATCTGGCTGGTGGACACCTTGAGGACTTCGTCCGCCCGCGCGAACTGACCTAGCGATGGAACCGGTTTCCTCGCGTATTGGAGAGACGTCAGAGAACACCAGGCGCCAGGTTCTTGTGATCTACAATCCAACCGCCGGCCAGCACAAGCAACACCGCTACGGCGCCGTCATGAATGCTCTGGGAAAGATGGGCGTGACCGTTGTTGAAAAACCTACAACCAAGCGCGGCGACGCCGAACGTCTTGCGTCAGAGATCGCTGCTCATCAGTTCGATGCCGTCGTCATCGCAGGCGGCGACGGGACGATCAATGAAGCCATAAACGGACTTCATGCAGTCTCGCCTCCGCTCGCGATCATACCTTTGGGAACAGCTAACGTGCTGGCGGCTGAACTGGGGCTTGAAGCCGACCCCGATGTCATTGCGCGCACGATTGCCACGGGCGAATCCAATCCCATTCATCTGGGCCTCGCCAATCGGCGCCGCTTCACCATGATGGCGGGGATCGGAATCGATTCGCACGTCGTGCAAGGTGTCTCACCGTCTCTGAAGCGAATGATGGGAAAAGGCGCCTATGTGTGGCAAACGCTGATCGAGCTTTGCCGCTTCCCATCGCCGGCATACACCGTCACGATTGAGAACGTTCGGCACGACGTTGGCTCTGCCGTTTTTGCCAATGGCCACTTCTACGGAGGCCGTTTCGTCACCGCACCGGAGGCCCGCCTGGAAGATCCTGCTCTACATGCTTGTCTGCTGGCCGGAAGAGGCCGTTGGAACCTCGTGCGCTATGGCATGGCATTGACTCGGAACCGGCTCGCGGCGTTGAAAGATGTCCAGACGATCAGGTTCGACAAGGCAGAGATCGAAGGTCCGGTCGGTGATCCTGTACATGCTGACGGCGATATCATAGGGGGCCTCCCCGTCACCGTTGAATTGGACCCACAGCCGGTTCAGGTCGTGCAACCTTCAAACAGTGCGAATTGCTGATACACTGTGCGAACGCTCTCACACTCTAAAGCCAAGAAGTTCTATGACCGGTTCGGAGCAAGACAGGATCGCAGCACGCTGTATGAAGATCTTCCCATCAGACTGCTGATCGAGAACTCTGAATTCGAAGATGCAAACTCCGTTTTGGAATTCGGCTGCGGAACCGGAAGATTGGCGGAGCGCCTGTTGGCCGAACACCTAACGTCGGGAACGGCTTACACGGCGCTGGATATCAGCGACACCATGATCGGTCTGACGCGTGGTCGGCTGGCACAGTGGAATTCACGGGTTGAAGTCCGCCAGACGGCGGGCCAGATGACTCTTGATGCGGATGACTCCAGTTACGATCGGTTCGTCAGCACATATGTCTTCGATCTTCTGAGCATAGGAGATATCGTCAAGCTTCTCGATGAAGCACATCGCGTTTTGCAGCCTGGTGGCCTCATATGCCTGGTTTCGCTGACAGCAGGTCATGGTTTCGGGGCAAAGCTCGCTACCGGCATGTGGCGACTCGCCTACTGGATCAGTCCGGCTGTGATGGGCGGTTGTCGTCCCATTAGGCTGTGGCGATACCTCTTCGCCGATCACTGGGAAGCCAAATTCCGTCGGGTTGTCTGTCCCGGCGGATTGTGCAGCGAAATTCTCATAGCTCGTTGTGTGAAGGAAAACGAACCGGCACGCGCCGATCTTACTTTCGACTTTCAAAGTGCGGTGCGGCGATGAGTTCCCGGGTACCCGACTCGATGTCGTAGGCGTGGAATCGGCTCATCATGCGTCCGTAAAGATGCAAGCTGACGGCGCGTGGCCGATTCTCCGGGACGCCTGTGACATGTATATGGTCTGGGTGCGGGACGAATGTCGTCACGGCACCGGAGGGAAGCAGCACCAAGCCACCCCTTTGAAGCTCAATGCCGAAGTCCCGATCCTGATGAGGATCGGCGTCTGTCCTCATGTACGCCTGTTCTTGGAGGACTCCCTGATGGACGCCCACAACACCTCAGGAACCGTGATCGTGAACCGGCGTCCACTGTCCCGGCTCCCACACCAGGGCAAACAAGGACAGACTATCGTCTTCCGCCGCAAATATCAGATTACGCGCGTAGTGCTCGGGGCTCGCACGGTAATGAGAAGACTCCAGGAAATCGTCGGCGACGCCCAGAAGACACAACATGGCTGGAGCCAAAGCCGTCACGATGCCGGCAGGAACATCATTGCAAGCAACGACTTCCCGACATTGCTGTAGGAAGCGGTCCAGTGAGTAATCAGCCATGGCTTCTGTGGCCTTGATTCTGCGTTATTGCCCCTACCTTAATAGGTGCGGAATCAGAGTCGAGGCGCCAACAGAAATCTAATGGCTGTACTCTTGAATGAAACGTTGGCCATCAGAGTTCTATCCGCTACCGTTCAACCTGAAAGTCCTGGAGACAGTTGCAGCCATGAAAATTGAGATCGCCTACTGCGCAGTTTGAAACTACGAGCCGAGAGCCCTCCGTGTGAGGGATCAGATATTGGCAAGAGTGTCAGACGCAGACATACAGTTGATCAAGGGCAAGACCGGCGACTTCGAGGTCACCGTGGACGGCACCTTGAAATTCTCGAAGCAGGAACTCGGGCGTTTTCCCTCGGACGACGAGACGGTGGCTCTTGCCGGAGCTTGAACGCTAGCGGGGCAGGGATGGAGCGGGCGAGGGGAATCGAACCCCCGTCGTAAGCTTGGGAAGCTTCTGCTCTGCCATTGAGCTACGCCCGCCCGCTGATAGCCCGAGACGACCGTCAATGTCTTGTGTAGATATCACAGTTCTCCCGACACTTGCACGACGTTCACTCATCCACCCAACCGGGCAGTAAACCTCTCATGCATATCGGCACAATCGAAAAACCAGTCCTGGTGTTTGGAGGACCATACAGAAATCTCGGCGCGACGCAGGCGTTGCTCGACCGTGCCGTCGCACTCGATATTCCACCCGAACGCATGATTTGTACGGGCGACACCGTTGCCTACTGTGCGGAACCCGAGGCCACGACTGATGTCATCAGAACCTCCGGTATGCATGTCGGTGGGTCTGGAGGATCCACGCGATATCGAAGCGGACATCCTTCGGGCACTGGAAATTTCGACTCACGAAACCCACCCTGCATGGCATGCCTCGATGTCGGCCTGACGGTGGATGTGTCAACCAGGGCTCTGGACAACACCGATTCAGGGACCGATATTCTTGTCTGGGTGTGACTTGCCGGGCAGGCAGATTTATTCGGAGTCCAACATGTACAGCCAGAAGACACGGTCGATCGAAGTCACCGTCAAACCGATGTATCTCGATGACCAGTCCTCACCATCAGAAGACCATTATGTTTGGGCCTATTGGGTGCGAATCGACAACCAAGGTTCGGAGACTGTGCAGTTGAGATCACGCTACTGGCATATCACCGATGCGTCCGGCCGAATCCAGGAAGTTCGCGGTGCTGGCGTGGTTGGGGAGCAACCCGTGCTGCAACCCGGTCAGTCTTACGAATATACGAGCGGTACCCCCCTTCCGACGCCTTCCGGCATCATGCTCGGTAGTTATGAGATGGAATCTCAGCAAGGTGAAAGGTTTGAGATCGACATTCCGGCATTCTCACTGGATAGCCCTTATCAGGAGAAGTCGATCAACTAGTTGGTATGAGGCGTGTTCACCCCTATGCACATCAGGGTGCCCGTATTTACGGACCCGGAATTTTTGGCTTGATCAGGGCGTTTGACGACCGGATCAAGCGAGACAGAGGAGACAATCATTGACCGCACGCTTGAGTGCCGAATTCCCACAAGACGGTGGGGATGATGATGCTGAATTGGGCCGCCCTACGCGTGAGCAGGCGGAGCAAGCGGTTCGCACCCTGATCGCGTGGGTCGGAGATGACCCGGAGCGCGAAGGTCTTCAAGGAACTCCTGGCCGCGTCACTCGTGCCTATGAGGAGTTTTTTGCAGGTTACGATGATGACCCCGTTGCCTACCTCAAACGTACGTTTGAAGAGGTAGACGGGTATGACGAGATGGTTGTGCTGCGCGACATCCGATTCGAGTCCCACTGCGAGCATCACATGCTGCCCATAATTGGCAGCGTTCACGTCGCTTATCTGCCAACCAACAGGGTGGTCGGAATCAGCAAGCTTGCCCGCGTCGTGGAAGCATATGCGAAGCGTCTGCAAATTCAGGAGAAGATGACAGCCCAGATCGCGAACACGGTGAATGACGTGCTTACCCCGCAAGGCGTCGGCGTTGTTGTCGAAGCCGCGCATCAATGCATGACGATGAGGGGAGTGCATAAACCCGGCGTCACGATGGTGACCAGCCAGATGCTTGGGCGCTTTCGGAGCGATTCCAGAACCCGGCGCGAGTTCATGTCGTTGATCAACCAGCACGCAGGTTCCATACACCTCTAGGGCGTTCAACACTCTCTACGGCATGATTCATTACGAATCGCGGAGAGTCGTGAAATAGGCATCGGTCAGGTTGCGATGGACTATCGGCCCATCTTCTTCATCGTCGGCATTCTGTTGGTAATGCTTGGCATCGCCATGCTGATTCCTGCCATTGCAGATGGAATTGCGGCTAACCCTGACTGGCGCGTGTTTCTAGCCTCTGCATTCCTGACCTCATTCATCGGCGGCATATTCATTCTGATGAACCGATCTCGCTTCGGCTTTCTGGGCGTGCGCCAAGCCTTCATCCTCACGACCATGAGCTGGATCGTAATTGCCGCATTCGGCGCCCTGCCGTTCATGTTCTCAAATCTCGAGCTGACGTACACCGATTCTTTCTTCGAAGCCATGTCCGGTATCACCACAACAGGCTCTACCGTCGTCACCGGATTGGATTTCGCGTCACCGGGGATTCTGTTGTGGCGGGCGCTTCTTCAATGGCTGGGTGGCATTGGCATCGTCGTCATGGCAATCGCGGTGCTCCCGATGCTCGGCGTCGGCGGGATGCAGTTGTTTCACATGGAGTCGTCGGATCGGTCCGACAAGATGATGCCCCGCGCAGCACAAATCTCGACGACTATTGCAGCGATTTACCTGTTTCTGACGGTTGTCTGTTTTGCAGCATACTGGGCAGCTGGAATGTCGCCCTTTGATGCCATCGCCCATTCCATGACAACAATCGCAACAGGAGGTTTCTCCACGTCAGACGCTTCCATTGGCCATTTCGACTCCTCTGCCGTCCACTGGATCGCCGTGTGCTTCATGATTCTGGGCAGCCTGCCCTTTCTCCTGTACTTCCAGGCTGTGCGAGGACACGTGCACGCTCTCTGGCAAGATACGCAGGTCCGCTGGTTTTGCGGCATCACGGTGTTCGGCCTCGCTACCATGGTCTACTGGCGTTGGAGAACCGCCGACGACGCATTCTGGGATACCTTGCGCGACTGCGCCTTTAACGTAACCTCCATCATCACCGGCACCGGTTATTCCACCGCGGACTACACGACCTGGGGAACTTTCGCCGTTTCCGCATTCTTCTTGTTCATGTTCGTGGGTGGATGTGCGGGCTCCACCTCCTGCAGCATCAAGGTGTTTCGCTTCCAGGTCCTGTTTGCGGTTTTACGCACCCAGCTGCTTCGATTGTGGCAACCTCACGGCGTTTTCGTCCCCTACTACAATCGAAAACCTCTGGAAGAGTCGGTCACCCAAGCCGTGATGGTGTTCTTTTTCCTGTTCATTCTGGCCTTTGGACTTCTCACACTGGTCCTGGCCGCCATTGGCCTGGATTTCGTGACGAGTGTTTCCGGAGCTGCAACCGCCATCGCCAATGTGGGTCCCGCTCTCGGTGATATTATTGGCCCCGCGGGTACCTTCACTGCGCTGCCTGATTCCGCCAAGTGGGTCTTAAGTGTTGGCATGCTTCTGGGACGGCTGGAGCTGCTCACGGTCCTGGTCTTGTTCACACCCGGTTTCTGGCGCGCCTGAGCTGAGAAGAGTCGCTGCACCAGAACAATCCATGCGATGTAGACGGTGCGGCTCCGGCAACGCTATCGTGACGCACGGGTCATCTCGTCGCTGTTGTGATCGACGAGTGGCACTATCCTTGTACTGAAAATCCAAATGTCGAGCCCTGATCTCACTGCACTAGAGCTACTTGAGACACTGGTCGCGTTCGATACGACCAGTCGCAATTCGAACTTGGAGCTAATCGATTTCGCCTCCGAATACTTGAAGCGCCACGGCATCGACTCTGAATTGGTCCACGACGAAACTGGAAGCAAGGCGAACCTCTATGCCACGGTCGGCCCGAGACGGGACGGCGGAATCGTTCTCTCCGGCCACACCGATGTGGTCCCCGTCGACGGGCAGGATTGGGACACGGATCCTTTTGTCCTGCACGAATCAGGAGGCAAGTTATACGGCCGCGGGACTGCCGACATGAAAGGTTTCTGCGCAGCTGCTCTGGCCATGGTTCCCGAGTTCCTGAATCGTGAACTCGATGTACCCATTCACCTCGCATTTTCCTACGACGAGGAGGGGGGATGTGTTGGGGTTCACGGACTGGTGCCTCATGTCACCGTTCCAGGCATGACACCAAAAGCCGTCATTGTCGGTGAGCCGACAAGCATGCGGGTTGTCAATGCTCACAAGGGAATTCGTGGATTCCGCACGGTTGTCACCGGATTGGAGGCGCATTCGAGCGCGACCCATAAAGGTGTCAATGCGGTCATGATCGCCGCCGATCTGATCGCATACTTGTCTCGCGTGGCGGGAGAGGAGATTGAAGCTGGCCACCCCGAATCCCGCTTCGATCCGCCTTATACCAGTGTCAGTGTTGGTCCGATCTCTGGTGGCACGGCACTCAATATCATTCCCAAACAGTGCAGTTTCCTGTGGGAGTACCGGGCGCTTCCGGGCCGGAATGAAGAGGAGATTCTTGACGGGTTTACGCGTTACGTGAACGAGATCGTCCTGCCCAAAGCCAAAAGCGTTTCGGAGGCGGCCGACATCGAAACCACGAGCCTGGCCCGCGTCCCTCCGCTTGTTCCAGACAGCGACACGTCCGTCGAGACACTGATCATGGCGCTGGCAGGAACCAACCAGTCATTCACGGTTTCGTACGGCACGGAAGCCGGTGTGTTCCGAGAAGCAGGAATCCCCGCCGTGGTATGTGGTCCAGGCGACATCATGCAGGCACACAGGCCCAATGAATTCATCGCCATATCGGAAATCGAGGCTTGTATAGGCTTCCTGCGCCGTGTCCTCGATCACGTAGCCCAGGATTGAACGTGACAACCTGAGAAATTAGTGCCGAGGTTCTTACCATCGCTAGCCAACAAGTCTTGAAAGAATCCCGCCGGAGGATGGTCCCGTGCCTAGAGAGCATGTTCAACACCATAGCCGCGGTATTGCCCTTTCAACCGGACGAAGCGATCGACTTCCTTGATCTGGGCGGCGGTAGCGTCGTGCTCAGTGAGTTCATTCTTGAACAGTTTCCCAACGCCCACACCACGGTACTGGACTCGTCCGCAGAGGCTCTGGAAAATGCCCGCCAGGCAAATGAACGATTTGGCGACCGGTTCAAGACGTTGCTTCGGGACTTTGCCCGGGAAGATCTTCCCACGAGGTACCACGCGGTCGTCTCCTGTTTGTCTCTCCACCATCTCAACAATATCGAAGTGCGCGGTCTGTATCGCAGCATCTATTCGTCATTGCACGCCGGTGGCATGCTGATTGTTGCGGACCACTTGGCGGCTCCTTCCCAATTGCTTGCCGAGCGGCAGCGTGCTGCCTGGCAGCGCGACGCGAAGATGCTCGGTGCCAGTGACGAAGACATTGCCAATGCGGAGAGCCGGCAAAAGGACGACAACCGGACTCCGGCCCTCGAACACTTGCAGTGGATGTTCAACGTAGGTTTTCGGGATGTTGACGTCTTCTACAAGAACTTGATGTTCTCAGTGCACGGAGGTCGTCGGCCAAGGCTTTGAGATCGAGGGAACGGAAACTCCCTAAATCAAATCCTTTCCCATGTGCTCGCGTATGTTGGCCTCCAGAACAGAGTTCAGATCTTTGATCAGATCTTCGGTCAACTTAAAAAACAACTCATCCTTCTCCGCGAGAGTCATTTCCTCGGGAACCGTTTTGGAACGCACGACTCGAGCAGTGGCAAAAGAATCGCGATATCCGCGATCGCTTCGCACTTCCACGCGAGCCTCCATTGCCGCGTCGTAACGCACTTCCTGCTCCTTATAGAACAGTCCCTGCAGTCCTTTGCGGACCGGCAAGGCAACGGCCACGACCCGAGCATCTTCAATGATGACGCGTCCGCGGCGCGTTTGGCCCGCCGCTTCGATCCGATCGACAACCCATTGCCGCAGTGCGGCCATAGGCGTGATGGGGAACAGATGGTCCACATTCGGTGCGCGATGCGGCGGAACGTAGTTTTCGATGATGTCGACTTCAGCAACGTTCAACCGAATCGTTGGAAGGTGGCTGAATGTGATCTCGGGATAGGTGGGTGTCGGTGCAGGGACTGCACAGGACGTCAGACCAATCAGCAGCAGGACAAGAACGGACAGCTTCAACGTGCGGTCAATGCTGATCATGAATGTGGTGCGTATCGCTGTTGCCTGGATGGCCAATCTTAAAGACGGC
>MDTE01039388.1_pt1 | contig 14471 bp, 13 predicted proteins | sample 811231 | NCBI WGS metagenome assembly MDTE01 (sample SAMN05326651, study PRJNA326480) | marine metagenome | isolation source: seawater | place: Indian Ocean: Red Sea | collected 2010 | reverse complement strand
TTTTGGGTTTGCCTGTAGGGGGAGGCAAAAAGAAAAAAACACCTAAGCTGTCAGATAATTCTAGTGCTGGTAAGTGGGAAAAACAAAAGAATTTACTTATTAAATTTAGACAGCGGATGACTGATCAACGAAATGGTTTGGCTAAAGAATCTGCAAAAGAGATGGAGAGCTATGGAGTGCATATGGCAGATTCTGGTACAGATAATTTTGATAGAGATTTTAATTTAAGTCTTCTTTCTTCAGATCAAGATGTAATTTATGAGATAGAAGAAGCACTAAAAAGGATTGAAAAAGGAACTTTTGGGGTATGCGAATTAACTGGAAAACCAATTCCACTGACTAGGCTTAATGCTATACCTTGGACTCGGTTTCGCGTGGATGCTCAGTCTGAACTAGAACGTTATGGAGCGCTTCAAAGCAGATCGTTAGGCCAGCTTGGAACTATTACTACGCCGGGAGCCCAACCTAAGGAAAAGATAGAAGGAGATTTTCCAGATCCTAAAACAGCAAAAAAACTTTAATTTATGGCAAGAGAAACAGTAATACTAGAATGCACGGAAGCTAAAGAGGCGGGGAAGCCTGTCTCGCGTTATATGGCTCAGCGTAATAAGAAGACTCAGCCAGACCGGTTGGAAATGAAAAAATATAATCCCAACATGCGCCGCCACACGCTTCATCGCGAAATCAAATAGTCATGCCAAAGAAGAAAGATAAAAATAAAAATAGCAATACAACTCAGACTCGTACTCCGCGTCCTAGGCCCAAAGTAGATTTTACTATCGATAAGTTAAATTATCGTAATACCGAGCTGCTTGAGACATTTGTTACAGGACATGGTCGTATTTTACCACGTAAATACACTGGATTACCTGCTAGGTACCAACGCCGAATGGCAAATGCAATTAAGCAGGCAAGGCAGTTATTGTTGATGAAATAATTTTTATGCCGAATTATTCAAATTCGGCATTTTTTCTACCTTTTAATTGCAAATGTGTTGCAATAATTTTTTAAGTTACTTCATGATTTGCTAGTTCTTCTTATACTATGACTATAATCCTCCTAATTGCATCTGTGGTAGCGGCTGCAATAACGGTGATTTGTGTTAAACCGACTGATCGCAACCGGCTTAAGTTACTTATAGCGTTTAGTGGATCTTATTTATTGTCTATCACCGCATTGCATCTTCTACCTGAATTATTCATAAACACTAGTCGAGGAGCGTATTTTGGTGCGTTAATTTTAGTGGGATTTTTTGTTCAGGTGATGCTCGAATATTTATCAGGCGGAATTGAGCATGGCCATGCTCATCAGAATAAAGGAGGGGCAGTGCCATTTGCATTGCTTATTGGTCTTTGTCTTCACGCTTTTCTTGAAGGAATGCCTTTAGCTGGCGGGGAGGAAGGTCATTCTCACGATCATAGTCACGATCATAGTTACGATCATAGTCACGATCATAGTCACGATCATAGTATGGCAGAGTGGCAGAGTGGGTTGCTTTGGGGTATTGTATTACACAAATACCCTGTTGCTATGGTTTTTCTTTCTATGCTTTTAAACAGTGGAATGAGTAAGCCTAAGGCTTTTGGATTACTCGTGGTTTTTGGTGTTATGGCTCCGTTAGGCACATTGTTTGCTGATATTAGTGTGATTGGAGATTTTCACCGAGAAAGTTTAGCAATTGTTATAGGTATATTTTTGCATGTATCTACGACTATTCTTTTTGAGAATAACGAGGGACATAAGTTTAATGCCTATAAAATGCTTGCTGTTGCTATGGGATTAGCAATTGCGGGATTGGGGATGTTGTTTCATTTGCATTGATTATGCACAATGAAGTAATAAATTGCTGTGGGAGTGTTAACAATCGACCGGATTTAAAAGAATGGATTGATTCTTTGAAATCTAACGGGTTAAAGCTGACTAAACAGCGACAAGCTATATTAGAATTACTTCACCGCTCTAAACATCCAGCAACAAATCGTGAGATTCATGAAAAGCTTTTTATTGATTGTGACCTTGCTTCTGTATATCGAGCAATAAATCTATTTATCAAAATAGGTTTGGTTCAGCAGTTTGATTTCGGAGATGGTATTGCGAGATTTGAACTAGTGGCACCTGGGGGGGAAGATCATCATCATCATATAATTTGCACTCAATGCTCCAAAGTAATTGAGGTTGATCATTGTTTTCCTGATTCATTATCAAATACTCTTGCTGAGCATACTGGATTCACTCATATAACTCATAAATTGGAGTTTTTTGGCATATGCTCAAGCTGCCAGCCAGTAGAAAAATAAAAATTATAAGAGAGATGCCTTGATAGTGGCTTCTGGGCACTCTATGCCAAAGTCGACTTTACCAATAGCTTTTGCTAGTACGAATTTGATTTTCCCATCACTGACTTTTTTATCGAGCTTCATTGCATCGAGGAGCTTTTTGGTCTCATTTTTATCCAATTTAATTTGAGTGGGTAGTCCTGCAGCAACAAATAGTGATACAATGCGATCAACCTCTGTTTGACTAAGTCCATGGATTTCTCGAGAGATTTTTGATGCAGCTACTTGGCCTATAGAGATCGCTTCACCATGCAAAAATTTTCCGTAACTAGAGATGGATTCAAGTGCATGACCAATGGTGTGGCCGTAGTTAAGAATGGCTCGTAGACCATTTTCAGTTTCATCTTGTCCAACAATTTTTGCTTTAATTTGACAACTGCGTGCGACGATAAAAGCCATTTCTTTTGTATTCAAGGAAAGTAAATCTGAGATTTTGCGTTCGATTCGTTTAAAAAGAGTGGCATCATCTATAATGCCGTATTTAATTACCTCGGCTAGTCCAGCGCGTAATTCTCTCTTTGGAAGGGTTTTTATAGTTTTAAGATCACATAGTACTAGGCGTGGTTGATAAAAAGCGCCAACTAGATTTTTGCCAGCTTTCAGATTAACGCCTACTTTCCCTCCAACTGAACTATCGACCTGTGCAAGCAAAGTCGTCGGAACTTGAACAAAGCCAATACCTCTCAAGTAACTTGCTGCTAAAAATCCGGCCATGTCTCCGACAACACCTCCTCCAAGTGCAACTATGAATGAATTTCTTTCAAGTCGATGTTTGGCAAGCTTGTCATAGCTTGACTGTATAGTATTTAGACTCTTTGCTGTTTCTCCAGCTGGAACACGAATTTCAACTGGTTTAAAGCCAGCATTCCTTAGAGAAGACATTGCTATTTTACTATAGATCGGCCCAACTTTACGATCTGTCACCAATGCGCAGCGAGCCCCAAGCTTGAGCCGCAGGCACTCCTTGCCTAACTTGGACAGAAGGTCGTTACCGATTTTTATGGTATAACTGCGATCCCCGAGGGGCACTTTTACCGTGCGCATGCCCTAAAGATACGGGTGTGTAGGCTTGGGCCAAAGCCGAAAAATCAATTAACGAAAATCAATCGCCCCCTCTGGATCGGTTTTGGCTGGTTTTTAAGTTTAATTGAGAGGTCTTGTAAGATGTTTTCAACGTTTCCTCGGCCAAGTATTTTAGGGGCTAAGTTTTGGTTATCATGTTCCTCCCATATTTCTACGTTACGACCGATTACACAGCTATAAGAAATATAATCTGATAAAAGTGGCTTTGGACCGTGGTCAAGAAGCTGCTTATGTCGTTTAATTAAACTTTCTAGCAAGACAGGTAGAAAGACTTGCTGAGTAATTAGAGTGTCGGGTGCGGTTTCACGGAGGCAAGTTGGAGCTTGTACAAATTTACTTTCTGTTAGCAAGGGGGTTGCTGCGATGTTAACTCCTATTCCAAATATTGCATGTTCAACATTCTGACTTTTAGTTAAAGTGGAAGTAATAACTCCTGAGACTTTTTTTCCGTCAATCAATACATCGTTTACCCATTTAATTTTTGCTTTTTTGCGCAGTCCTTCAAAGTGATCAAGAGCATCAACCACGGCAAGTGAAGGAACAATACTTAGGCCTATCCCCATTGCATTAGCAGAGCGGTTAGGTGAAAATAAAGTTGTAAGATGTAAGTTGCCCTCAAGCGCATGCCAAGGTCGCCCACGATTACCATGAAAACCGTCTCCGGTAATAGCTATGCATGCAAATGGAGTAGGAGGTGATTTGCCGGATTGTAGCATTATCCTTAAACCATCAACCTGTGAAATCGGAGAACTGTCCAATATCATGATTTGCTGCCATTGTTTTAGTCCCGGGCGTACCATTGGCATTATTTCTGCATTTCCACCTATTGCTTCCCATGTTTCTTTAATTGGGCCATTCCAATCTCTATAACTGATTGATTGCCATGTAGAATTTTGGCCTAGATTTGGCATGCCATTTACCGATTCTGGTGTATCTGTAATAATGAGAGGCTCTGACATCCTAATGGACTGAAGTTTGACTGTCATAGTCGCTTGGCAAAAGTAAAATCAGGCTGGAATAGGTGAGCAAATGGGCCTAGTGTAAAACCCATGCAGCGTAGGATTAGTCCTTTGCTTCTTGTGGCAGTTGTTTTTTTGCTTTGGCCTAACAACTCGCCTGCTCCTATCATATATAGGCCCGGTGAGGGTTGGTCTTATGAAAGTCGAGATAGCATGGGTAAGTGGAGGAGGGATAGAGCCAAGGATCAACTTAAGGTTGCCAGCGAGGCTGTTGCTAAGGAGGACTGGAAAATTGTCTATAAGGCAGCACGTCGAATTGTACATGAATGGCCACTTTCAGATTATGCTCCACAGGCCCAACTTCTGCTTGCAGAGTCGTTTGAGAAAAGGGGAAATGACGAACGAGCTTTCAAGGAATATCAAAATTTACTGACCCTTTATCCACAGAATGTGGATTATGAAGATATTCAACGCCGTCAGATTGCCATTGCCGATCGGTTTTTAAATGGTCAGCGTTTCAAACTTTGGGGCAGAGTTCCTTTATTTAGATCAATGCGGAAAACAGCCGCATTGTATCAAGATGTAGTTAGCCTAGGTCCTTACAGCAATGAGGCGCCTGAGGCACAAATGAAAATTGGCTTGGCTTGGGAAAAGCATGCGCAAGGCTTTCATTTCTCAGAGAGTGAGCGGCACAAGACTTATGGTCGGGCAGTTCAAGCGTATAAAACAGCTTCTGAAAGATATAAGGAAAAAGAGGAGATAGCTTCTAATGCCATATTTGCTGCAGGTATGGCATACCAGAATCAGTCACTCGACGCTGAATATGATCAGTCTGTTACAATTAAATCGATAGATGCATATTCTGACCTGATTACACTTTATCCTGAACATCAATATATTTCAGAGGCAAAGAAGCGTATTGAGGACATGAAACTTGAACAGGCAAGAGGTAATTTTAATATAGCTAGATATTATGAAAAGCGGAAGAAATGGAGAGGTGCTGAGATTTATTATGATCAAGCTTATCGGTTGGCTCCAGATTCGGAATATGGTGAGCAGGCTAAACAAAGTTTAGCTGAGATTAAGCGATTAACGGAGAGCAGTTTGGATTCAGAAGAAGCTGCCCCATGATCCATAGAGTTTCCAGTTCTTATATTCTTTTTTTTATTTTGTTAGTGTTAGCTTCTGGTTGCGCTAGTTACCGTTTGGGAGCAGTTAGCTCTTTAATCCCTGCTGGTGATTCCATTCAGGTAGGATTATTTCAAAATTCTACGACTCAGCCAATTTTGTCCGAATCAGTCAATGCTTCTATCAGGAGGGAGCTTCACCGCGATGGTACTTTTGAGTTAGCTACTAAAGATGATTCCGATATATTGCTTACTGGTAACATTACCAATTATCGACGTTCTCCTGTAAGTTTTCAGCCCAAAGATATACTAAGTGTGCGAGATTTTGTTGTAGAACTTTCAGTCCGGATTAAGGCTGCTGAAAGATCGTCTGGAAAATTACTTGTGGATAGAGTCATTACAAGTCGTACTACGGTTCGGCTTGGCGACGACTTGTCTAGTGCTGAAAGGCAATCTCTGCCTCTTCTAGCCAATGATTTAGCAAAGCGAACCGTTGCTTTGTTAGCTGAGGGTGAGTGGTAAGCACTCATTTGCCTTAGCAATTTTCTTCATACTGTATGTTTGAGTTGTACCAAGTCAACACGCGTAGTAAAGCACGTCTGGGTCGCCTGACAACGAAACGTGGGCTCATTAATACACCTGTATTTATGCCGGTTGGCACGCAAGCCAGTGTCAAGGCGCTTGATCTGCGTGAGCTAAACGAAGTAGGTGCTGAAATTATTTTGGGTAACACCTATCACCTGTTTCTTCGCCCTGGATTAGACATTATTCGTAAGGCTGGTGGGCTGCACAAGTTTATGAATTGGCATAAACCAATTTTAACTGATAGCGGAGGATTTCAGGTATACAGTCTTGCCAAGATTAGAAAAGTTCATGATGAAGGCGTAGAATTTCGCTCTCATCTAAGCGGTGAAACACTTTTTCTTGGCCCCAAGGAGTCGATGACTATTCAACGTGAGCTTGGTTCTGATATTGCAATGTTATTTGACGAGTGTCCACCTCATGGTTGTTCTGTGGATGAACTAAAAACAGCCGTAAAACGTACTATAGAATGGGCTTCAATTTGTGCTGAACAACCACGTGCTGAAGGGCAGCTTTACTTTGGTATTGTACAAGGAGCAAATAGTCCTGAGTTACGTCAAAAGTGTGCCGAAGAACTGACAGCCATAGGTTTTGATGGTTACGCGGTGGGAGGGGTTAGTGTGGGTGAGCCAGAACCCGAAATGATGCATGCGATTGAAATCACCGAGCCTTATTTACCAAAAAATAAGGCCCGGTATGCAATGGGATTAGGAACCCCGGCGCAGCTTGTTGAGCTTGTCGCTCGAGGCATAGATATGTTCGATTGTGTTTTGCCTACTCGTGTTGCTCGAAATGGAACTGCATATACTTCAAAGGGTGCGATTAATCTTCGGGCAGGTCACCAGAAAGAGGATTTTGGGCCCATAGAAGAGGGCTGCGAATGTTTTGCTTGTAAAAAATATACGAGATCTTATTTGAGGCACCTACTAAAAGCTGAAGAAATTCTTGGGCTTCGAATGTTAAGTGTTCATAATTCGCATTTCTATCATGAAATTATGAGGCAGATTCGTAGTCACTTGGCAGAAGGTACTTTTGATGAATTTCGTGAAGAATTTATTGCCGGGTATGTACCAACATCCAAGGTTCTTGAAGGGCGAGCTAATTCAAAATTCTCCAAGAACTAGTGAAATTATAACAAATACTTGTTAATTTATTTTTATAACAAGAGGTTTTGCCAAGCTAGGTTGTAAGGTTTTCAGGTGATTAATTGTTTGAGCGGTATACTGATTTTTCTGACTAGTTTTAGTATGGATTTCTAAAGCAATAGCCCATCCAAGATGTTTTCGAATATTTAATATGTTTTCGATTTGGTCTATGGAATTAACTATTTTCGGAAATGTTTGGAGAAATGATTGATCCATAAACCGGATGGAACCATCATTCTCAAGCCTTAGTTTAAATTTAACTAATCCTGGTTTGGGAGAGAGAGGTTTTAGCTTGGCGGCCAATTGAAGTTCTTTAAGTAGTTTTTTGCTATTGCTGTTTATTTCTTCCATGGGTACTTGATTTAGCGTTTGTTCAATTGAGGCAATATGCATTCTTAGGATCTTTAATGGTTTATTACGAAGTCCGGTTTTTGCCCCGCCGGAAGCAGAATGAATTAATTTAGTGATCTGGTTTTGATTAAGTTTCCAATTTAATTCGATTAAGTTGGAAGGAACTCGTTGATTCTTGTTTTTATAGTCTAGAAATATGCGATAAGAGCCAAATGATTTTGATTCTAGGGCGGAACCATTGATTGAAACTGTTTTCTTTAAACTTTCATTAGGCTGAAGTGCGATTTTTTCGAAAGGGGATTTAACTTGAGTTGGAGTAAGTGGAACGCGGCGATTGTCTGTATTCAAAAACCAAAGCCCAATGTCTGTCGGCCAAGAAAGGGTTATTCCTTTTTTTGATTGATTAGTAATCGTTAATTGAAGTTTTGCTCCTTCTATGGGATGCCAATCTTTCGTTTTAGCCAGATTGAGAGCTAGACCGCTCTTTTGCCCTAGCGTTGTTCTTTTGCTCACATAGTCTAGTGGGGTAAGTAAAGTAACATTAATTGGATCCGATTTGGCAGTTTGCTTCCAAAGCATCCAGCCCGGTGAGACATTCGGACGCTGTGTGTCAAGTAGTCCAGTATATCTAGCTGAAAGCTCATAGGTGCCCGATTTTGGGATTATTAGCCAATCACTTATCCTTGTTTCAAATTTAGTGATTTTATTTGGATACATTCTGGCCGCTAGGGCAAATTGATGTGCAGTGATTTGAGATGGTTCATTTGAGATCTCAGAATGAATCATTAGTTGATTCATTTTTGCCATGACTCGGCCATTTAGGCGACAGCAGCCTTCCCACATGAAAGCCATTCGTTGATTGCTATTATTTAAAAATTCCCAGTTGAGAGGAGCTGGATCACCGACCACATGAAAAGATGCTTCCGGTATATTCAGCCTAAGGGTTACTGGTGACGTTACAACCGATTGTACTAGCCCAAGCAGGATTCCGGAAACAGTTAGCGTTTTAATCAACCTTTTTATTGACCACGATGTCGTCATATCTAATTGGCGTGCCAGAATAAGGGCTCCCCCAGATAGAGGGTTTACCATTGCGAGGCTCTTTATTTTCCTTATACGATATGGTGGGTTTTTGTGGTGCTTTCTTTTCATCTTCCCATACTTTTCCAATTACCGTCCATTCACTTTCACCAGTTTTTTTAATTCTAAGTGATAATTGAAGCCACGATTCACCAAGCCATCGAAATGCGGTTTTTGCGATTACATTGTTTCCCTTGAGTAATTCTATAGAACGTTTGGCTGGGGCCACTTGTAGTCGGTATCCATTTACACCGTTTATTGCTATACCGAAAACCGGGTAACGACGGCCTTTTTTTGTGCCGTAAATCCTTGCACTTATTTCGTTGCCGTGACGTGCAGATGGTCCAAACATTATTCCAAATGAGTCTAAAGGGGCACCAGGAAGCTCTATAAACTTATTTCCGTTTTCCTTTTTCACTGCAAAGTCACCATCTAGCACGAGGAAATCGTCTGGGATTTCTCCTACTTGAGTATTATCTATATCTGCACGATAAAGATGATCTGCAGCGTGCGTGTCCATATAGAAAAAAACTGCAGCAAAAAACAGGCTAATTACTTTCCAGGTTTTCATTAATTTTAAATTAAGATCAATCGGCCAATCCGTCTTCACAATTCATAAATGAATTAATTATTTCTTCAAGTTAACTAAGTTTTTTGATTCTGAAAACTCAATCATTAAAGGAAAAGCGTAACAATATCAAACTGAACAGATGATGCATTTATGAATGTTGTAATTCAATCACGACGTAAGGCTTCAAGGAGATTGTCCCGAAGAGATAGGTTTGTTGCTATCCATGTCCAGATGCTGGCTAGTATTAACACTCCTCCTAGAGTGCTGGCTAGCAGAGTGTAGGGAACGTTAGTTGTGGGCGATAAAATTGTTGGTAGTACAGCTAGTGAGGCCGCAATGGTGCCTATCAATAGTCCAGCAAATAGAAGACTAAGGTATTCATGAAGTATGAACCGTCTAATCTGATTTTTCTTAAATCCAATGGCTTTAAGTAAAGCTAATTCGCTTTTTCGCTCCTGTACATTGCGCATAACGACGACACCTAGACCTAGGCTGCCAAGTAGTAGGCCTAATCCACCGAGTACTTGAAAGGTTTGAAGGTATGTGTTCTGTACGGCGTTAAGTTCCCCTAATCGTTGTATTGTCTTTACCCATTCGAAGCCATGATCAGTCATGGCAACATTGAGCTCGTCACTAATTTTTTGAGTCTGCTCCTTGGGGCCATCGACGAGAAATACACGGTATCCACTTTCGCTAGGAAACCTCTTGATAAAATCTGACTCAGAGATAATTAGATTACCTTGAAGGATACTGTCGGCGATCTGGCCTACAAACTTAATCTTAAACGGCCGTCCCTGCTCATCAATATAGTCAAGAGTGTCTCCTAGTTTCTTTGATTTCATCATATCTCCTCCGCTCAATGCCCACATCATGACACTTTGGTCAGCAATGACTGGTACAACATCATCAGGTAGCTTGATGGATGTTCGGGCGCTTTCCAGTATACTCCAGGGGTTATCACCCGGGTCCAATCCATCCATTGTGTCGATAAAGGTAAATTTTCCAGCTAACATTTCTGGGCGAACTCCTAGTAATCTAGGCTCCTGCGCGAGGTTAAGGTTTAAGCAATTCGCTTGATCTCCGTCGCGCAGGCGGAAAGGAACAAAGCTGACTTCTTTCAAGAGATCCTCGTTGAGGCTGTAATAATCTTCGCGATTGGTTTTGTTGTTCATGTCGTGGACAACAGCAATACTCGCTTCTCCTATTAGTTCGAAACCACCTGTGCCCGAGTTGGGCTGGTGGGCATCAATATTAGCATCCTTTTGGAAGACGCCAATTGATGCGATCATAAAACTACCACAAGCAAGCATGCCTATTGTAGCCATGCTACGGCGTGAACGACGCGCAGCATTTCGTTGACCAAGCTCTCCTATATTTAGTGAATGTGTTTGGTTTATCATGCTATGGCTACTCAAGTGCCTTAGTTTCGCTGAAGCCAACGCGATTCCAGAAAGCAATAGTAATGCCCCAGCGCCGTAAAAGGATTGAGGTAGCATATGATTGCCTTTGGCTAAAGTGTATCCAATGCTAATTAGCGCTGTTAGTAGCAGTAACCCGCCAATGATTGCTGAGCGTTTAGCTGTTTTTTTTGTGTTAATTTGTTCCTGTAACTCACCTGTTAGCAGTTCACGAGCGGTTTGTTTTTTTAATTTACGTAAAGTCCACCAGATAGTTAACAGTGCTACACAAAAGCCCATAGCCATACCAGTGGATATAGCGGAACTAGAGCTGTGATAAGTTAGAGCAGCTGAGGCGACTGCATCCTTCCAGTTGGTTGATAGAGCATTAAGTAAAGCCTTTGCGAAGAGGGAGCCAGCAGCAGATCCGATAATACAGCCCACGATTGCGATTAGCCCGCCTTCTAGTGTCAACATTCGGCGAACTTGTTTCCCTGAGATGCCAACTGCGAGCAAGGTTCCAGTCTCTCTAGTTCGTTTCTCCATAGTGAATTGGAATAGTAAGGATATAAGCATTACTGCTGCAGCAATTAGGAAGAAACTGAAAGACATAAATAATTGGCCGAAGTCCATTCCATTATTTACAGAGGAATCGGCTTGCAAACGGGCACTCTGAAAGGAAAGACCTGCGTCCTTTGGGTTAAGTTCAGCAAGTAAATTTTCACTAAGCGACTCAAGTGCCTCTGGTCCATTTTGTGCGTATCGTATGGCAGTAACGTTACCGAACCTATTATTCCAGATTTCCTTGCCGGTTTTAAGGCTGATATAGGCCTTGGGAGTTCCTTTGTAGATATCCCAATAATCCTCGTCTTTTTCGCGGATTGCATCGAGGTTCATTGGAAAACCGGTGTCCCAGTCCGCACAGTTTTCTGAGTCGGTCATTCCTGGGAAATCGGGCATTAGTGTGATGTCGGATCGTGCATCATTCATTGAAATAATGCCGCCTACCTTGAATTTTTCAGTACGTTCTTCGAGTTGACGCATAGTTCCGACCGAGTAGTAACTGAGTTCGACATCATCTCCGATTTTGGCCTGTAAATCGTCGGCCGTCCATTTGTTTAGCCAAACAGTGCCTGGTTCGAAGTCGGCTAATGCAGAAGCCATTGAGTATGGGGTTGAACGATCGCCTATTTGTATTTTATTAACGAAATAGGTGAGCACCTCGGTTATATTTCCATCTATGGATCGAGCCGCTTCGGCTAAAGGTGCATCAAGGAAGACACGGGGAGATCGGAGTTCAATTCCTTTATTATCCGGAAGTTGTAGCAGTTGAGCTTGAGCGTCAGCTAGTTGCCAATTTTTTGCTAGTGCAGCCTGTGCTCGGTTAAGCGTATTGTTACTTAATTTTTCGATATCACCTATGAGCATTAGGTTTGCCATTTCTGTTTTTTCAATTGCTTCCTGAAGTTGCCCTAATCGTACAAATGCATTGTAAGGAGGCACTTGTGATGCTTGTAGGCTAAATCGCCCGAATTCTTTTTCGCTGACTATAGCAATGATTTCCATTTGAGCCAGCGATGCGGTGGAATCCTCGATTGGTGCCATTGGTGCGTCGCGGGATAGTTGTGATGGATTGTGGACACGTAAGTTAATGATGTTGCCTACTTTAAGATTGCCTAATTGCCTGGCCAATCGTTTGTTTAAAACAACTCCATCTTCCGGGATATTGAATTCTGGTTGTTTAAGAGCGAGCTTCCAAAACTTCTCATCTACACCTAAGACAAAGACATTGTTTGCTCGGCTTTCGCCAGATGGTCGTTTGGCTATACCGGGTAATTGCAGTATTGCTGCGGTGTTGGCACCGAGCTCATCCTGAATTTGATCAGCCAGTTGAGCACGGAACAATCGATCATTTGATGAAAGCGTTAGTTCAACTTTGCCCAATCGGGCTTCAGCCATATTACGCAAACTACCTTTTACCGATTCTCCAACTAATAATGCACCGACTAACACCATGGCACCGACAGCAACACCAAGTATAGTGCCAATATGGTTTTTAGCGTAATAGCGGAATGAGTTTAGAACTAGTGACCAGATTGTCATAGTTTAGCTTGCGAATATGCCGTTCTGCAGTCTGTAGGTTAAACACATTTTTGAAGCTAGTTCTGTCGAATGTGTTACGATGATAAGTGTAGCTTGATCTTCACGATTTAGTTTCACGAGTAATTCGGTCATGGATTCAGCGTTAGAATGATCCAGTGCACCGGTGGGTTCGTCTGCAAGGATTAGACTGGGTTGATTAATTAGTGCTCGTACAACTGCAACTCGCTGGCATTCACCTCCTGATAGCTGAGAAGGGCGATGGGTGAATCGATGTTCTAGGCCTGAACGCTCAAGTAGTTGTTTGGCGCGTTCTATTGCATCCGGTGATGCTTTGCCTTTCTCAGCTAGTGTTGGGACTAAGACGTTTTCAAGGACTGAGCATTGTGGGAGTAAGTGGTGTGACTGAAAGATGAAGCCGATCTTTTGGTTTCGAATAGCGGCCAATTCTTGTTCCGATAAGTTTGCTAGTTCTTGGCCATCCAGCTGAATATTTCCGCTAGTTGGTGAGTCAAGTGAACCTAGTATATTAAGTAGTGTGCTTTTTCCGCAGCCGGACGGGCCGACTATGGCAATAGAGTCACCACGTTTGACGGTGAGTGAGATGCCTTTTAGTACCTCGACGGGACTGCGATCTGCACTTTCGTATTGCTTGTGGATTTCCTCGAGTTTTAGAACAACGGCGTTGTCGTTTGCCATGTACCAAACGCTACGATACTGATCAAGGAGGTAAAATAAAATTCCTCCATTTATGAAAAAACCACCCAAAAGCAAGTTTGAATGGTTTTAAATTCGATTGGTTGAAAAACGCTAATTTTTCTCGTCAGCTTTCTTTTCTGGCTGTTTTTTTTGCTCTTGCTTAGCTTTTTCGATTTCGGCTTCAAGATCTTCCTTTTTAATTACCTCGATTTTGGCGCCTTTTTTTAATTCCTCAGCGGAAGGGACCTTTATAATGTCACTAGTAACCACTTTTTTGGGAGCATCTTGCGTCTGTTTCGAAACAGATCCTTCTTTTCCTTTTATGGAAAGAAGATCAACATCAAAAATTAGTGTTGAATTGGGCCCTATATTTGGTGGGCCAGATGGGCCGTATGCTAAATCCGATGGAATAAAGAAACGGGTAGAGCCCCCGGACTTCATTAACTGTAATCCCTCGGTCCATCCTTTAATAACGCCATTTAGTGGGAAGCTTATTCCTTCTCCACTGTCGAATTCTTTTCCATCAATCAGAGTTCCCTTGTAATTAACTGTTACGGTATCTGAAGCAGTAGGGGAGGGGCCATTTCCTTCTTTGATTGTCTTATATTGCAAACCACTATTAGTCGCAGTTACACCTTCCTTGGATTTGTTTTCAGTAAGAAATGCCTCGCCTGCTGCCTTGTTCTTTTGTGCAGTATCATCATCAGTAGGAATTGGAATATTAGTAGTATTTGTAGATTCCTCTTCCTCTTCTTTTTCTTCCTCCATCATCTCTGCACGTGTCTTGAATATTGCATCAAAAGTGAAGCTAGAGACTTTAAATGACCAACCTTCAAGCTTTTTCAATTTAGCCAAGTTCTCTGTGAATGCCTTATCACGATCAGTTTTTAATTTAACCTGATTGTCCTTGTGCGACTTCTCTCTTTCTGCAACCAGCGCGGCCAAGCTCGCAGTGTGTTCCTTGTCCAGTCGTTCTTTATCTTCTGGCTTTTCGTCCTTGCCTGGTTCACGTGGCTTTGATTCATCTGGCTGTGGCACACG